>Ga0075011_10000014_pt1 | contig 110068 bp, 98 predicted proteins | sample TARM_MetaG_T_14_FD_72354 | JGI IMG/M metagenome (GOLD analysis project Ga0075011, IMG submission 72354) | Freshwater microbial communities from Pennsylvania, USA, analyzing microbe dynamics in response to fracking - TARM_MetaG_T_14 | ecosystem: Environmental > Aquatic > Freshwater > River...
AGATCCAACCTAATTCCACCTAGCAAAAAAGGAAGAATAGGCAAACCTCAAAGATAATTAGATATTTCTTAATTACTATTTAGCTTATACAATAAACCTCAAATTAAGCATCACCTACAAGTTTAAGTGTGGGTGATACATTCAAAAGCGGCGGCATTTACAGCCAAACCCGCAGCGACTCTCAAGAAGGGTGTGACAATGCAAATCGATTTTTCTTACTACAATCCAACAACGATTCACTTTGGTAAAGATTCTCTGGCTAAGCTTGATAACGAGCTATCAAGTTATGGTGAGACTGTAATGTTGGTCTATGGCCGCAATGCTATCAAATCGAACGGCCTTTACGATAAAGTTATCGCCAGCTTAAGTGCTGCCGGTAAAAAAGTCGTTGAACTCTCAGGCGTTATGCCAAACCCAACTTACGCCAAAATGATGGAAGGTGTTGAACTTGTTCGCCAACATAATGTAGACCTTATCCTTGCTGTGGGTGGTGGTTCAGTTGTTGACTGTGCAAAAGGGATTGCCGTTTCTGCGCACTGTACTGATCAGGATCCGTTCCAAAAATACTGGGTTGAATGGCAGGATGTAACCAATAAAGTGGTTCCGGTTGCTTCGATTTTGACTATGGTCGGTACGGGTTCTGAAATGAATGGTGGTTCAGTCATCACTCATGAAGAAACTAAAAATAAAGCAGGTCGTGTTTTCCCACCTGTGGCCTACCCTAAATTCTCTATTCTGAACCCTGAGTACACGTACTCCGTATCGCAATACCAAATGGTGAGTGGTGTGTTTGATACTATGTCACACCTGATGGAGCAGTACTTCTCAGATCAGGGCGCAAACACCACTGATTATGTTATCGAAAGCCTGCTTAAGTCTTCTATTGATAACCTGCGTGCGGCACTGAAAGATCCACAAGACTACGAAGCACGTAGTAATATTATGTGGAACGCAACTTTAGCGCTCAACACGATTACTGGTCTATCTAAAACTCAGGATTGGCAGGTTCACATGATAGAACACCAGCTAGGAGCCTACACGGACTGTGCTCATGGTATGGGCTTAGCAGCAGTATCTCTGCCTTACTACCGTCTAATATACAAATTTGGTTTAGACAAGTTCGTTCGTTACGCAACACAAGTTTGGGGTGTATCAGCTGAAGGCAAAACGAAAGAAGAAATCGCACTCGCAGGTATTGATGCACTAGAAGCATTCACTAAAGAGTGTGGCATTGTAACTTCTCTTGAAGAGCTGGGCGCAACAAAAGAGATGCTACCTAAGATTGCGGAATCAACCATTATCATTGGTAACGGTTATAAAAAGCTAACTACAGACGAAGTTCTTAACATTCTTGAAGATTGTTACTAACCCAATATAAGTGAAAAAAGCGAGCTATTAATTAAGCTCGCTTTTTTATTTCAATTAAACTCAAACCATGGGTATTAGTTTAATGAAGCCATATCAATAACAAATCGATGCGCTAAATCACCAGCAGCAAGTTGCTTGAACGCATCATTAATCTGATCCATTTTAATGATCTCACATTCAGGATAGACATCATGCTCTGCACAAAAATCCAATAATTCCTGAGTTTCAGCGATACCGCCGATAAGAGAACCAGCGACACGTCTTCTTGAAAATACCAACGGTACAGACATTATTTCTTCTAATGGCCCAACCTGACCAACAATCACCAGTGTTCCATCTAAATCCAACAGTGGTGTATAGGTGTTGATATCATGTTTGGTTGGTACGGTATCAATAATCAAATCAAATGATGAACCGGCGGACTGCATTGCATCCTGATCAGTGGAAGCTAAAATGCCTTTCGCGCCCAGCGCTTTAGCCTGCTCTTCTTTGCTGTTTGAGCGACTGATAACCGTCACTTCTGCGCCCATTGCAACAGCAAGTTTTACAGCCATGTGGCCCAGACCACCTAAACCAATAACCCCGACTCGAGTGCCTTTAGTGACATTCCAGGTGCGTAGTGGTGAGTATGTTGTAATACCTGCACAAAGAATTGGTGCAGTACGCGACATATCTAATGACTCAGGAACACGAAGAACAAACTCTTCTCTGACAACGATATGTTTTGAATAGCCACCTTGTGTGATTTCTCCACTATGACGATCAGGGGCACCATAAGTTGGAGTCATCCCGTTTCGACAATACTGCTCTTCACCATCATGACAGTGATCGCATTCCTGACAACTATCAACCATACAGCCAACAGCGACGTGATCACCAACTTTGTATTTCGTTGTTTCACTGCCCACAGACGTAACAACACCAACAATTTCATGGCCAGGAACAAGTGGGTACGGTTGTGGGCCCCAGTCACCATTAACCGTATGTAAATCGGAGTGACATACACCACAATATGTAATTTCGATAGCTACATCGTTTGGGCGTAGCTCTCGACGTTCAAAATGATAAGGGGCGAGATCCGCATTTTCTGCGTGTGCCGCGTAACCGACTGTTTTCATAACTACATTATCCTATCGTTTACTAGTGGTTAAAAATATAACGGCATGTTAAACATGCCGTTACACTCAATTTAAACGTTCAGAATAAACATATCTTGCCCAATAATCTTTCATCATTGCCTGATAAAAGCATTGGGGGTCTTATGATCATCTGATATCCGAATAGTATAGTTAATATTTACCACGCAACCTTTATTGCAGGTAAGCACCACCACACACAGGGTTGTAAGTACCTGTAATATGGCCACTTGCCTCACTTGCAAGGTAGCGAACGGTATTAGCCACATCTTCCGGAGTTGCAATTTTCTGAGTTGGCGTAAACATTCTGATCGTTTCTTTAAACTCTTCAGGCGCCTCTTTCGTTGCGTCAGTGAGAACCAGACCTGGTGCAACAATATTTGATGTAATACCAAGTGGGCCCAATTCCTGAGCTAAATATTTATTGAAGCTATCCAATGCACCTTTCGCTGTACCATGAGCGATGAATGCTGGTGCCGGCGCTTCTGACAAAGTACTTGAAATGAAGACCAGGCGACCAAATTGCTTTTCTTTCATGCTCGTTGCTGCCAATTGTGCTGTTTTATATGCAGCATGCATTTCATCATTCAGCTTTTGAGAGAACTCTTCCCATGTCTGATCCATAAATGGTTTTGATGTAAAGTGCATATTCGCATTGGATACAAGTACATCCACACCACCATGTTCTTTAGTGATGCTATCGAACATCGCTTCAAGTTGGGCATCATCGCGCACATCGGCTTTCAGCGTATAAGCTTCACCACCATCAGCGATGATTTCCTGTGCTAACGCTTCTGCTACTTCAGTACTGTTTACATAGTTAATAAATACACGGTAACCATCAGCTGCCAGTGCTTTTGCTGATGCTGCGCCGATGCCACGAGCACCGCCGGTAATTAATGCGTTACGTTTTGTCATATGACTTCTCCTAATATTAGTCTGACTTTAAATTCAACTTTCTCGTTGTTTCGCTGTTTACTTGTGCTGATTCAGTGAACGTAGATTAGTAATCACATCCGATAAATGCGCTCTACTTTGTTCACGCTCGGCGTCCCCAAAACCTTTTTGCGCGTCTTGTAATACCGACGCGGCGATCTCGGAACATTGCTCCACCACTTCCAGTGATTTATCAGTAAGTACAACTAACTTACTTCGGTTATCCGTTGGTGAACGCTTTCGTTCAATCCAGTCCCGCTTTTCCAAACCATCAAGAGAGCGACTCACACTCGACTTTTCCAGATAGAGCAATTCACAAATTTCACTTTGTGTCAGTGCACCACTATTATCTAACAGTAAGATGGCACCCCATTGCTCTGCTGTCATATCAATGCCTGCGTCTTTAAACCTAGTGGTTAGCAACCGGTTAAACAAACGGCTCGCCAAACCCGTTAAATGACCAAGAGACTGATGATGACTATATTGAGGCATACAAACGGTATCCATTTCCTTACAGTGACAATATAGTTGTATACACAACTATATTGTCACTTGTCAAACATGAATGAAAAAAATGCCCCGTCGATCGGAGCACTTATAAAACTAATGGAATATCAAGCTAAATAAAGATCAATTAGATAGATGAATTAAACACATCCATCTGATTCCTGCCCGCTTCGAGTACTTTCATAACGCGAATAGAGTGTTCCAAGTACTCATAACACTGAGCCAGCGCCCCTTCACTCAACATTTGGTTGAAGTTTTTAAACTCATAAACCATATGATTATCAATATCATGTCCATTATAAGTCTGCGTATCTCCCTCAACATTGATTTCAATCTGGGGGCAAACGTTAGGCGTTCCGACAACAGACACATACCCTCTTTCACCTTGTACCGTAAAAAATCCAGGGCTTTGAGAATCTTTAGCACCGACACAGGTAGCAACAAAATCCGGATATTGCATGCTAATAACGCCAGATGTATCGATACCATTAAATCCACGGTTATAGGTGTAAGTCACATTGGCTGGAGCACCCAGCAAGTAGCAACAAAGGTGAAGATTATAAATATTGATATCATACAGTGCACCGCCAGAAGCCTTAGGATCAAACGCTGGGTGCACTTCGCCTGACAAGTACTTAGCATAACGACTCGACAGTTGAGAATAGTTTCCCTGAACCAGTTTCACCCGCCCTATCTTCTGTATTGCTTGCTTCATTTTCTGAATGTTTGGCGAATGAATATTGGTTATCGCTTCGAACAGGAATAAGTGATTCTCTTTTGCCAGTTCACTTAACTCGATTAACTCCTGAGCATTCGTCGTGAAAGGCTTTTCACATACAACGTGTTTACCTGAGTTTAAAGCCTGACGGGCGTATTCAAAATGCATATTATTAGGTATACCGATATAAATAACATCGATATCCTCATCAGACAGCATCTCTTCATAGCTGGTATACAGTTTGTTTACCTGATACTGGTCACAAAGGTTTTGTCCTTTATCTCTGCTGGTCTCCCGAACACAAATAGCTTCACAGCTTACACCTTCAATTTGGGCTACTGCGTCCAAACACATTGTTACTATATTGCCAGCGCCAGCCATTCCAATACGCATACCACTTACCTTTACTTAAAAACAATTATAAACACCGAATAGAGGCTAGCATTTGTAAGTGATTTGTCAACTATAGGCGGCAAAATCAGAGATTATGATATGCCGAATAAAAAACTAATTAATGCGTAAACACTTAGAATTACTTACAATTAAGTTTTATTAGCGATTTTAACGGTAAACCATGACACAAGAAGAGCGTCTGATTGAATTAGAAGAGTATGTAAGAACACATGGCAAAGTAACTTTAGAGTTCATTTGTGAACGATTCGGTATTTCCTACGACTCCGCCCGTCGAGATCTGGTTAAACTTGGAGAATTTCCGGGAATTTTGCGCATCCGGGGAGGCGCAATCGTTAATGAAAGCAAAACAAGCCTCTCTTATACTCAACGAGACAACGCTGATCCTGTCAAAGTAAATCTCGCAGCCAAAGCTGCACAATTAGTTGAACGTAACGACATTGTCTTTCTTGACGCCGGTACAACCAATACGCTAATTGCTCAGCATCTCGAAGTGGAATCGAGTGTCATCACTAACTCACTAGAAAGCCTCAACCTTTTATCGCATAAGACCCAGATAAAGAAATGCATATTAGGGGGAATGTTTGATCAATTCTCACACGCCATCCTAGGTAATATGACCATCGATCATATTAAAAAATATCAGGCAGACCGTGCGTTTATAGGTGTAAGTGCTCTCTCTGAATGTGGTATCACCACCGATGCTGAACTCGATGCAAACTTAAAGGTCGCGATGGCTGAGCAATCAAAACAAGTCATCTGTGTCGCCAAATCTGACAAATTCAATACTCAGCTTCTATATCAGTCGTGCACCTGGCAGGATATTGATTGCCTTATTACCGATAAAAAGCCCCCTCATAGTATTCTCAAACAATTAGAACACTATGATGTGGAGCTTATACTCATATGACCTTAAGATGCAGAATTCAGGGCTTGTTTTAAATAAGCGCCAGCGCCAATAAGGCCGGGTTCATTGTGGGTGACGACAAAAACAGGGATGTCTTTCAGATAATTGACAAAGCGGCCTTTGTCTTCAAATGCATCCCGAAAACCAGATTCTACAAAGAACTCGATAAACCTTGGAACGATCCCACCTGCAATGTAAACCCCGCCAAACGCACCTGAAGTTAGCGCTAAATTACCACCAAAACGTCCCATCAGGATAGAAAAGAGCTGTAACGTTCGGATACATTCCGGGTTGCCGGCATTTAAAGCCTGCTCTGCGACTGTTTTTGCTTCCAAAGTCGGTGCCGCCGCTGGGTTCTTGCTGGCAACAAACTGATAGATATTCTCTATCCCCTGACCTGATAAACAACGTTCCGCCGACACTCTGCCAAATTGAGCACGTAAATATTGAATCAGTTCATCTTCTTCAGATGAACAAGGCGCAAGGTCAACGTGTCCACCTTCTCCGGGAATACTGTGCCAAACTCCACCAGCACTCACCAATTGTGCAACTCCTAGACCAGTACCAGCGCCATAAATAGCAATGGGTTTTCCGTCAATCGGGTCACTGCCACCAATCTGTACACGATCTTGTTCTTTTAACTGCGGGACAGCAAAAGAAACCGCGGTAAAATCATTGATGACTTTTAGTTCACTCAATCCAAGATTAGATTTCATTTCGCTAATAGAAAAAGCCCAATGATGATTGGTCATTGCAACCCAATCCTCAGTCACCGGACAGGCAATGGCGATACAGGCCGATTCAATTTTTCCGTTATGTTTTGAACAATAGTCACGCATAACAGACTCGAGAGAATCATAATCAGAGGTTGGATAAGTAACAGGGTTACTCACTTCCCCTGTTGATAACTGATAAAGTGCCAAACGCGCATTTGTACCACCAATGTCGCCAACCAAAGCAAATGCTTCTGTCATTTGTATCCCCTTAAGAGTCGCAAATCTGGTTATTACTCACCAAAATGTAATAAAATGAAACGTTACATGAAGTACAATTGAAATCAATTATCATCGATTAAAATTGCGATCTCTATCTACGCAGAATGCCTTACAACCAAAGAGTGATGAATGATTTTAGACGTTGCGCTATTACCCTCAATTCTCTGAGTAAGCATTTTCATAGCAGCCTGCCCCATTTCAAATGTCGGCTGCTGAATTGTGGTTAACGATGGCTCAAACATATCCGACAGAGGAATATCATCAAACCCTATAACCGCAACATCTTGCGGAACCTTTTTTCCCATACGGAAAACGGCCTTCATCACACCTATCGCCAAAGTATCAGAAACAGAAAAGATAGCCGTTGGTGGAGAACTTAGTGTCATAAGACGCCGGGCTGCCAACTCTCCCAGAGGATAATCGATACCACCCATTGATTGCATATAGCCATCTTCAATCTTCAATCCGGCAGACTCCATCGCACTCACGTACCCTTCCTGCCTTTGTTGCGCATAGATGTAACGCTCATCTGAATTAACCAAAGCGATACGTTTATGCCCTTTAGAAACCAAATACAGAACAGCATCTCTTGCTGCTTGTTTGTGGTCAATACTCACGTAAGCAATTTCAGAGTTTGGTACATACTCCGAACAAGCCACCCAGGGTAAATGAACAATTCTTTCCGGTAAGTTCAGCTGAGCAGTCATGGGGTCAAGACTAATAACGCCCGCCACTTGCTTCTGCTCCAGCATATCCAAATATTTTAACTCTACCCAACTGTCCCCCTGGGTATTAGTCAGCACCACTGAATAATTGTGTTCACGGGCAGAGGCTTCGATACCATTAACAATACCGGCATAGAACGGGTTTTCAATATTAGGAACGAGCACCAATACGAGTTTAGCGCCATTGAGTTTCATTACCGGATTGCTCTCGGGAAGCTGATAACCTAATGCTTGAACGGCTTTTTGTACTTTCTCTCTCGTCTGAGGACGAATTGACTGACTGTCATTTAAAACACGAGAAACGGTCGCCGTCGACACACCGGCATACTTAGCGACGTCTGCAACAGATGGACGCATAAAACTCTAAAACCTCACATTTCTATTTATGAAACAAATGTAACACGGATTGCCTTACCTCACTATATTTTCATCATAGCAACCCACTGTGATCCATCTCTCAAACCTTAATTGCTTTGTGATAAAGCACATAAATTTCACCCTCGGATCGCTGAATTACTATCACCAATGTAACAGATTACAGTAGATTTAATGTAACGAATGTAATGTTACATTAAATGGAGTCAGAGATGAGTAAATCAAGTATCAACGCAGTCATCATAGGAACGGGAATGATCGCACATGTACATTTCCGCTCGCTGAAAACTGCTGGAGTCAATGTACTTGGATTAGTCGACGCGAATTTGCAACAAGCACAAACCGTCGCAGAGAAATGGGGAGTCTCTGTTTTTGAAGATTTAGAACAGGCATTGAATAGTGAAAAAGTGGACGTTGTACATATCTGTACCCCGAATATTTTTCACTATGAGATGGCGAAAAAAACCTTAGAAGCCGGTAAACACGTTATTTGTGAAAAGCCACTGGCAACCAACCTTGAAGACGCTTTGGAACTACAACAAATTGCCGCATCTAAAAATGTGGTAACAGGTGTTCCTTTTGTTTATCGCTACCACCCTATGGTACGCGAAGCGAAAGCTCGTATCGCCAATGGTCAACTCGGTGACTTACACCTGATCCACGGCAGCTATCTGCAAGACTGGCTATTAGATCAAACCGACAATAACTGGCGCGTTGACCCAGCTAAAGGAGGTGCTTCACGTGCGTTCGCTGACATTGGCAGCCACTGGTGTGATCTTATGGAATGGGTCACTGGTGAAAGATTTACTCAATTAACCAGCCACTTCCACACGGCGCAAAAAGAGCGTTCATCTAATGCGACTGAAACATTTAGCGACCGAACTGATCAAGATGTTGATAACTCGCCAAAAGCGTCAGTGACCACCGAAGATATTGCAAACTTACTACTGATTACAGAAAAGAACACGCCTGCAACCGTGACGATCAGCCAGGTTTCCGCCGGCCGTAAAAACCGACTTTGGTTTGAAATTGATGGTACTAACAGCAGCGTTGAATTCGATCAGGAAAAACCAGAGCAGCTATGGGTTAACACTCGCGAAGCGAAATCTCTTGTGGTTCGCGATCCGACTCAGGGCAGCGATGAGCAAAAACGTTTGTCACTAACACCAGCCGGTCACGCACAAGGCTACAGCCATTGCTTTGATGCTTTTATTAATGATTTCTACGACACCATCCTGGGCGGTAATCCGGAAGGACTACCAACTTTCGATGATGGCGCGCGTGCAGCAAAAATAATTGATGCCGCACTCAACTCTTCAAGAGAAAAACAATGGGTTTCTCTTGGCTAACTCTAATCGTGATAAATCCCTACAATAACTAATACGGATAAGATTATGAAAAACGATAACTTTATACTGCCACGTTTACGCGTGATGATGTTTTTACAGTTCTTTATATGGGGCGCCTGGTATACCTCTATCGCGGTATATATGTCTCAGGTTGGTATGAGTGACCTGACTCACTGGCCATTCACCGTAAACCCTCTTGCTGCAGTAATTGCACCTTTCTTTATCGGCTTAATCGCGGATAAATACTTTGCAACGCAGAAAGTATTGGGAGCACTACACCTTTTAGGCGCAGCATTTTTATTTGCGGCACCACAGTCCATTGAGAACCCAACGCTCTTTATTGTCATATTGCTCGCATATAACCTTGCTTATATGCCGACATTAGGTCTGTCTAACTCTCTGGCATTCCGTAATATTGATGATCAGGAAAGACAATTCCCAACCGTTCGTGTTTTCGGAACAATTGGCTGGATCGTTGCGGGTCTGTTTATCAGCTTCGGCTTAAGCGGTATGTTTGATGTTGCTGCAGAACAAACAGCAATGCCACTTTATACTGCGGCAACCGCAAGTGTGATTCTGGGTATCTACAGCTTCATGCTGCCAGACACTCAACCAGCGGCTAAAGGTACAAAAACATCATTCAGTGAAATCGCAGGTATTAATGTATTCAAAGAACTAGCTAGCCCGGCATTCTTTGTATTCATGTTAGCGTCTTTCTTAATCTGTATTCCACTTGCAGCGTACTACAACTTCACTCAGCTTTTCTTAAGCTCTATGGACATGGCAAATATCGCAGGCATCCAAACCTTAGGACAGGTTTCTGAACTTGGTTTCATGTTGCTAATGCCACTATTCTTCCGTCGCCTTGGTGTTAAATGGATGCTGGTTGTTGGTATGGGTGCATGGGTTCTGCGCTACGCATTGTTCGCAATGAGTGCTCCGGATTCAGTGGTATGGATGATCATGGCAGGTATCGCACTACACGGTGTGTGTTACGACTTCTTCTTCGTTACTGGTCAAATCTACATTGATAAACAATGTAATGATACAAACCGCGGCCAGGCTCAGGGTCTGCTGGTACTGGTTACTTACGGTATCGGTATGCTGGTAGGCGCTCAAATCGCAGGTATGGTTTACAACGAGTTCTTACAAGGTGCGACTCAGTTAACTACAGAAAACTGGGCAAGCTTCTGGTGGATTCCGGCAATGTTTGCAGCGGGTGTAGCACTACTGTTCATCTTGTTCTTCAAAGAGAAGCCACAAGTGACTCGCCAACAGGCTCGTGCTTAATACTCAAAAAATTTAGGTAAGAAAATTATGACTCAAATTAAAGGCCCGGCTATTTTTCTAGCTCAGTTCATCTCTGATGTAGCGCCTTTTAATACACTGGAAGGCCTGTCTAAATGGGCCTCCGACAAAGGCTACAAAGCGTTGCAAATGCCAACGCTTAACCCGGAGATTTTTGATCTTCATTTGGCGGCAGAAAGTCAAACGTATTGTGAAGAAATCAAAGCGACACTGGCACAATATGGTCTGGAAATCAGCGAATTATCGACTCACATCCAGGGTCAACTAGTCGCTGTACATCCTGCTTACAACTTACTGATGGATCAATTTGCACCAGAAACAGTACAAGGTGATTCAAAAGCTCGCACAGAATGGGCAACCAATGAACTAAAACTGGCAGCACGTGCATCAGCGAATCTTGGGCTAACTGCTCATGCTACTTTCTCCGGTTCACTCATGTGGCCATATGTTTACCCATGGCCACAACGTCCTCAGGGATTGGTTGAGCAAGGTTTTGAAGAACTGGCAAAACGTTGGCTACCTATTCTTGATGAGTTCGATAAATTTGGGATTGATGTCTGCTACGAATTACACCCAGGAGAAGATTTGTTTGATGGAACCAGCTTTGAACAATTCCTCAATAGTGTAAATAATCACCCAAGAGCAAACGTGCTGTACGATCCAAGCCACATGCTTCTGCAGGGGATGGATTACCTTGGATTCATCGACCGCTATCATAATCGAATCAAAGCGTTCCATGTCAAAGACGCAGAATTCCGTCCTAGTGCATCTCAGGGTGTTTACGGTGGATACGCTGGCTGGACAGATCGTGCAGGTCGTTTCCGCTCACTCGGCGACGGTCAAATCGATTTCATACAGATATTCAGTAAACTGACTCAATACGGGTTTGATGGCTGGGCAGTTCTTGAATGGGAGTGTTGCCTGAAAGATTCGGAACAAGGTGCAGCGGAAGGTGCTCCATTTATTAGTCAGAATCTGATTAAACGCACAGAAAAAGCATTTGATGATTTCGCAGCGGGTAGTCAGCAAGATGACCTTAATAAAAATCTGCTAGGTTTATAAACCGTTAGCAGATAGACACTTAAAGCTGTCGTATTGATTTAACGATTCATTAAGCCCCACTATTTTGGGGCTTAATTTTTTGTTACATATAACTCGCCCTTTACACCCCTTTCCGGATAATTAGGCAAAGATTACGTAGCATCACGTTAATCATAGCGTAATGAAATACCGTAAATTAAATTTAGCCACTATTTGCTCCGACAATATCGGGCTTTTATTGCAATGTTCTAAAAACAGTTAAGTAGTGATGAAGATGCGGATAATGATATTGATAATTGTAATTGTAATAAGTACCCTGCTTTTGCTTGGCGGTTGTAGCGTTATGCAGCAAGAGCGGTTTGGCGCAGAACCGGAAGGTAAACGGTTAGAAAAAGTGCAACAGTCACCAAACTATTCAGATGAGAGTTTTCACAACCAATTACCCACTACGGTTCTGAAAGAAGGTGAAAGTACCCTATCCATTATCTTTAGCAATATGTTCAGTTCAGCTAAGAACCTGCAGCCAGAGCATTCCGTTCCAACTGACAAAGTCGATCTGAAAACACTGCCTGACGACAAAGATGTCATCGTCTGGCTGGGCCATTCTTCATTTTATATTCAGTTAAACGGTCAACGAATACTGTTGGACCCAGTTTTAAGTCCTTACGCCTCTCCGTTTTCTTTTGCGGTAAAAGCCTTCAAAGGTACGTCCATTTACTCGGTAGACGACATTCCTGATATCGATTTGCTACTGATTACTCATGACCACTGGGACCATCTTGACTACGACACTATCACTGCATTGCAACCTAAAATTAAACAACTGTTTGTGCCGTTAGGTGTGGGTGCACACTTTGAGAAATGGGCGTTTACTCAGGATCAAATCAACGAATCAGATTGGTATGGCGACTATAACCTTGGTTCTGATACGACGGTCTATCTGGTTCCGTCCCGCCACTACTCCGGTCGTGGGCTGACTAAGAATAAAACCTTATGGGGCGGCTACATTGTGGAAGATGGTGATACACGACTCTACTTTGGTGGTGATTCCGGCTATGGACCACATTTCAAAGAGCTGGGTGAAAAATTTGGCCAATTTGATTTAGCGGCTCTCGATATGGGCCAATACGATCCACGCTGGCCTTATATTCATATGACACCAGAAGAAGCATCACAAGCTGCTTTGGAACTTAATACCAAAGCCTTGTTACCCGCCCATGTGGGTAGATTTACACTAGCACAGCATGAATGGAAAGAACCTTTTAAACAAATATCTGCTCTGAGTGAAGGCAAACCTTATCAGTTGGTAACCCCACTTATTGGGCAAGCGCTATTCATTAACGATGCATCGCAATCATTCACGGAATGGTGGAATGACATGTAGCTTCTAGGTATAGCGATGAGAAAAACCCGGCATGAACATAATCGTCAGTGCCGGGCTTTTAGGGGTGTCTATCCAACAAATCGGTCAGAGATTATTTTTGTTGGTATACAGGGAATACGCTTGCATCACCGTAATCTTCGATTTTCTTCAATTCGTTCAACACTTTCATATCTTCATCTGTAATAACAAACTCAAGATCAGCGTTGTTTTCCATGTGGGCTTTATTAGCCGTTTTAGGCAATGGCAATAAACCCAACTGCAGGGTATAACGAATACAAAGCTGTGGAATCGAAACACTGTATTTCTGAGCCATGGCAGCCACATCAGCATTCTTGAACATTTCACCGTGTCCAACAGGTGAATAAGCCTCAACCACCATGCCTTTGCTTTGCGAATACTCGATCAGCTCAGTTGGCACGTTAGTGACGTGAGCCAACAACTGATGAAGCATAGGTTTAACAGTGCAGTTAGCCAGAATGTTGTCAATATCGTACTGAGTGAAGTTTGATAAACCGATAGCCTTTATTTTTCCGGCCTTATAAGCCTCTTCCAATGCCTGCCATGCCTGGCAGTTCCCTTCTTCAAATCGGTCTTCACTACCAAAATGTGGCCATGGTTGTGGGCTGTGAATGATCATCAGATCGATATAATCCAGATCCAACTTATTTAATGAACCGTTAATGGCATCCACCGCTTCCTGGTAAGTCTTATATCCGGCAGCGAGTTTTGTAGTAACAAAGATCTCTTCACGCTTAATACCGCTCGCCTTGATAGCAGCACCCACTTCAGTTTCGTTACCGTAATCCTGTGCAGAATCAATATGACGATATCCCAACTCAATGGCATCTTTCACCGCTCTTTCTGCATCAGCGCCAGTGATCATCCAGGTGCCTAATCCAAGTTTTGGAATTTCGACGCCATTAGCCAGTGTAAAGGTTTCATTTAAAATCATAGATGTCCCTCCTTGTGAATTTATTTATGCTCAGCCATACAAGCTGGTGAAAATAACGATACATTTGTTCAATGCACCCAATTACGCTTCAGTTTGTAAGACTTTTTCTTCTGTTTCCGCCTGCGTTTTACCTAAAGCACGCTTGCCAAACCACCAGAACAACAGTGACAATAAAACACAGCTTGTTTCACCAAACACGATCCAATCCCACCCGCCATGCTGCCAAAGAATGCCAGCTAACACTGAACCAAATGCCGCTGCTACAAAGTTAACAACAATAAATGCGGTATTTATCCGGCTCCTTGATTGTGGCTCCAGTGAAATAATTCTAGTCTGATTCAGTACGTTCAGTGTCTGAATTGCCATATCCAGAAGCAAGACAGCTCCTAACAGCATTAAAATAGAAAAGTGTCCCCACCAGGAAATGATAATAGAAACAAAAACTAAACTAAGAGCTACACCAGTCATAGGAACAGAGAGCCCTTTATCATGCAACTTGCCTGCATTTCTAGCTGCTAATGCGCCGGCAAATCCAAGCAAACCGACAAGCCCTATTTGAGACATACTGTAAGAATAAGGTTCAGCGCTGAGTAAAAAAGTTATACTGGTCCAGAACATTGAAAACACAACAAACACGCAGGATGTTATCAATAGTGTTACCTGAATAGCCCGGTATCGATAGACAACATTGATCACTGAAGCTAACAGCGGAATGTAGTTGACCTTATTACTGTGCTTTTCTGCTGGCAGTACTCTTGCTAGTATCACAGATAGAATCAGTGAGGTTACCCCGGCAAAGACATAGATTGCTCGCCAGCCGAAAATATCAGCCAACAGTCCACTAATTGTTCTCGACAAAAGAATGCCACACAGTATGCCTGAAGCTAAAATACCGACTATCTGACCACGTTTTTCTTCGCTGGCTAAACTGCCTGCTAGTGGAACGATTAACTGACCGGAAATAGTAAACACACCGACTAAGCCCAGCCCTATCAACAACAACTCGAAATTATTGGCGATTGAGCAAAGGAAAAGCATCAGAGAACCAATCAGCATGACCGTTGGAATAAATCGCTTTCTGTTCAGGGCATCACCTAAAGGCAGCAGCAGTAATACACCAACGGCGTAACCCACCTGCGTCACAGTTACTAAATACGATGCTTGTGATGAAGAGACATTAAACTCACTGGCGACTTCACTCAACAACGGCTGAATCCAGTACAGGTTCCCGACAGCAATCGCACTCGCAACTGACAAAACCCAAAGCATCGGTCTTGTAATACCGTTTGTCTGTGCTGTTGTCTTCATCAATTAAACTATCCTGGAGTGTGTGAAATGCAATACGATACGTTCGTCTTCAAGCGGAATAAGGTCTGATGCCATAATGCGTCACCCTGTGACAATTTACATTACCCGATACTCTTAAATCTTTGCTCAATTGTATTATTTGCAGAATAGCAGATTGGTAGATTTACCATGGGGCATGACTAATATCATGTAAGCTCGCCCCCAAATCACTTAATCGTTTAGCGTCAATAGACGGAGCACGGCCAAACATACGAGTATATTCCCTGCTGAACTGAGATGGACTTTCATAACCTACCGCATAAGCGGTTTCACTGACTTCTTTACCTTCCACCAGTAGCTTTCTCGCTTCCTGAAGGCGTAATGTTTTTTGATACTGCAGAGGTGTCATGCCAGTAGATGAACGAAAGTGGCGATGTAACGAAGCCTGACTCATACCCGCTTGGGTAATTAAATCTTTTATGGTTATGGAACTGGAATAGTTCTCTTTCACCCAGTTAATCACATCACGAACTTTATTAACCCGATAGTCATTGCCGGAGATTTGCCTCAGGATAGCATTCTGCTTCCCGCGTAAAAGACGATACAGAATCTCACGATCTACCATAGGGCCAAGAAATGACGCATCTTGCTCGCTATTGAATAAATCCAGCATACGAGATAAAGGCTCGAGTAAGTTTTCATCTGCCTGAGATAGAGAAAAACTCTCATCACATTCTGATTTAAACTCACCCAGTTGTGTCTCGGTTATGATTTGTGCCAACTTATCTGACTCAAGATTTATACTAATAGAAATATAAGGATTATCGGCATCTGACTTAATAATCCGGGTAGAAATAGGCAGCTCAACGGAGTTGATAAAATAGTCTCCAGGCATATATTTAAAGACCTTATCCCCGACTATGACCTCTTTTTCCCCCTGTAGAACCAGACACAACATAGGCTGATACAACACAGTCACAGGACAGTTAGTACCTGTCGCAGCGAAGATGCTATAACCCGGATAAAGCTCAACACTTTTCCCCACCGACATATACTGTTGGGCTTTGCTTATCAACGATTTCATTAATTCATTCATCATCAGACCTCTAGCAGATTCAATTCCCCTTAATTCTCTCGCAATGACATTTTGATAAGATTAGGCACACCATTGAGATTATCAGGAGAGAATAGAAAAGCAAAGATAAAGTAAATTGGTTGCTACAGATAACGCTGGTTTCAATTTAATCCAGCATTACAAGTCGTTCAGAAGGACACAACCATGACACAACAAACAATCAGAGTTGGCTTTATTGGCCTGAATCCGGACAGCCATTGGGCTGCGACCGCTCACCTTCCAGCACTACAGGCTTTGGGCGATAAATATTCCGTCGTTGCTGTAGCAAACAGTTCGCTTGAAAGCTCACAACGTACAGCGGCAGCACTGAATTTACCTCACGCTTTTGCTTCTGCAGAAGAACTGGTTCAATCGGATCAGGTCGATCTTGTCGTCGTGACAGTCAAAGTTCCTTACCATCTGGAGCTGGTTAGTGCAGCACTCAAAGCGGGTAAACATGTTTACTGCGAATGGCCATTAGGTAATGGTCTGGAAGAAGCCCGTCAGCTAACTGCACTAGCCAAACAACAGGGCGTAGTTGCTGTATCAGGTACACAAGCACGTACCGCACTGGAAATCGAACATGTTGCCAAACTTATTGCTGATGGTTATGTGGGTAAAGTGCTCTCTTCAACCCTCATTGGTTCAGGTGGTAACTGGTCTGGTGAAACCATTGAAGAGTATTACTACCTGTTTGAAGAGAAAAACGGCGCAAATATGCAGTCTATTCCACTGGCACACACTCTCGCTGCAGTGAAAGACGTACTGGGCGATTTCGCTCAACTTGATGCTAAGTTTGTTAGCAATTTTGAGACCGTTCACGTTACAGATGCGAATGAAACCCGACCTAAATCAGTACCTGATCAAATCATGGTTCAGGGTCAACTTGAAAGTGGCGCTGCTATTTCTGTGCACTATCGTGGCGGAGTTTCTCGCGGAACAAACCTTCTGTGGGAAATTAATGGTACTGAAGGTGATATTCAAATCACCGGAGATTTGGGTCATGCACAAATGATTCAGTTAACGGTAAAAGGTGCGAATGGTGAGGACAAACAACTTGAGCCTCTAATGCCTGAGAAAGACCTTTATACTGGCTTTCCTGAATTCGCCGCTGCCCGAAATATCGCTGTTATCTATGATCGTTTATATAACGACATCCAAAATGGTACTAATACAGCACCTACTTTTGAACAAGCAGTCAGACTCCATGAAATCGTGGATGCGATCGAAAAATCAGCACAATCCAAACAGTAATCGGTCTGTGTTCGGAGGTACAGAAGTACCTCCATTATTACCATCGTTCTATTGCAAAGTACTCAGAAATAAAATCAATAAAAGCTCTTACCGGCTTGGATAGATACTTTCGTGAAGGATACAACGCATAAATGCTCAATTTATTCGGAGTCCAGGTGGGTAAAACATGCATCAGAGCTCCGTTTTTTAATTCTTCAGAAACAAGATAGGTAGGCTGTAAAGTTATACCCATACCGCATTTAGCCGCATGCAACAGTACGGTTGCTTCATTTGCAGATAAGCACGGTTTTATTTCTACTGACTCATATTCACTCTCAGCTTTTAAATGCCACACATGCTGCTCAAAATGTTTGTAACCTAAACAGTCGTGATTCAACAAATCACCAGGACGATTTATCTCCGGATGTCGTGATAAGTATTCAGGTGACGCCACCAGTACAGAATGACAGTCAGCAATTGGCTTACCAATTAAAGACGGGTCAGGGTTTGAAGAAATCCTTATCGCCAGATCTATCTGCTGTTCAACCAGATCGGTCACCGTGTCCTCAACGTTAATCTCTACCTCAATTTCCGGGTAGCGCTGCATGAACTCTTTGGTTGCAGGGACCAACTGCGCAAAACCAAATGACATACTTGTAGAGACTTTAATTCTTCCACGCAATGCTTCTTGAGTCTGAGTAATATCAGACAGCGCCTCTCCAGCCAGTAACCAGCTTTCTATCTCCTTTAAACAATTTTCCCCTGCTGTGGTCAAGGACACTTTTCTCGTCGTTCTGTGTAAAAGACGAACGTTAAGCCACTCCTCCATTGCCTCTATATATCGGGTTACCATGGGTCTGGACATATTTAATCTGTCCGCCGTAGCGGTAAAATTGCCGGACTTAGCGACATCAACAAAAACCCGCGCTGCTTTTAACCTATCCATGCTATTAGATCGTTTTATGAAATACTGATGTGTATAATTAGCTATTTTTATGAACTTATCAATTCTCTATATTAGGAGCTATTGAACTTAAAGCCATTAGCTTTTTTGTACGGAGAATTGAAATGACCAACATTCACTACTTTTATGACCCAATGTGCGGCTGGTGTTATGGCGCGACGTCACTCATCAAAGCCATTGTCGAAAACCCGTCAGTGAATCTGATACTTCACCCTGGTGGAATGATGGAAAAAAGTATCCTTCCACAGCACTTTAAAGAGCACATTATTAAAGCCGATCCACGCATTGCAGCTTTGACTGGCGTTAAGTTCGGTGAAAACTACCTTAATCGTCTGCGTAGTAGCGAACCGTTTATCATTGACTCGTTTTTACCAATTAAGGCAATTCTGGTGGCAGAATCACTGGGTGGCAGTAGCTTTGAAGTACTAAAAGCCATTCAAAATGCGCACTATGTACAGGGATTAGATGTTTATAAACTGGAAGTACTACAGAGTATCGTCGCTGAGTCAGGTATTGATCTGGATAAATGGTTGTCAGCAATGAGCTCAGAAAATAGCGATGATTTACTTGAACAAGCTATTGCAACCAGCCACGGCCTAATGCGTAAACTCAATATTTCTGGTTACCCGACACTGATCGCCGAAAGCAATGGAGCGTTGGTAAAACTGCCCCATGAGCAGTATTACAACAAGACAAATGATTGGAATACATACTTAACGTCACTGTAAGCAGTATCTTGTATCCCACACCATGGGATAAAATAAAAATGCCAGGCAGACATCATTGTTCTCTACCTGGCATCATACTGTCACTTCGGGTTATAAACGCTTCAGAACCTGTCTATAGTCCTCACAGCCAGCAAGGCGTGACATTCTATTCGCCAAATAAACAACGTTAGTTCCATGGAGAACACCTAAATGTATTTTTTCGTTGACGACTTTTACTGATAATTCCGCCTCAACGTAAAAAGAGTTAAGAACATTGAACTGGCTAAAGTATGCCGAGCTCAAAGACCCAAACATCGGACCTAATGAATACGTATCAGGTTGGCCTGTTGGGTAGAATTATGTACCCGGGTTTGAATCCACAGGAACAAGCGGCTCTGGTGAAATTGACCAGCGCTGAAGATACGACTCACAATCCAGTTAGTGGCGGCCCTCATCACCAATATAGACCCGGCGGCCTTTATCACAATATGGTCACCAAGATCGCGCCCTACTCTGTTCGTGGCGTAATTTGGTATCAGGAGGAAAGTGACTCTCCTCATGCTGACGTATACGGCACTGTATTCAGCCAACTGATTCAATGCTGGAGAGAGCTGTGGCAGGAAACGCTTCCTTTTCTTTTTGTGCAATTGGCACCATTTGATAAATGGCTGGCGATAGACGGCAATGCCTTCCCGGAAATTCGCAGACAGCAGCAACGTATTGAAGATACGGTAGAACAGGCATGGATGGTCAGTTCAGCGGATGCCGGAATGGAGAACGACATACACCCCAAAATCAAACAACCCATTGGTGAACGACTGGCTCTACAAGCTTTAAAGCACATCTATGGTAAAACGGTGTTATCTGATGCACCCAGATACTCGGCTATTAATAAAACAGATCATCGTATTGAAATCGCATTCACCAATGCCGATGGATTACACATTAAAGGCAATAAGATTAACGCGCTAATGGTTGAAGACGATACCGGAGCTTCGGTCGAGTACTCAAAATCATATATTGAAGCGTACAAATTAGTGTTGGAAGGAGAATTTACTTCACCATTGATAATAAAATTTGCTTCTACGCCCTATTATAAAGTGAACCTCTATAATAAATCGAACATTCCGGCTAGACCGTTCGAAGCAACAATTTAAATAAACGGGCGATGTTGAATCGCCCGTTTTTATTTTCTTACGCCAGATTAGTTTTAAAGAACTCTTCCAGCTTATCAAATGGAATGAAATCAACCTGATCATATAAATCTGTATGGTTGGCATCAGGGATTATCATTAACTCCTTCGGTTCTTTAGCAGCTTCATAAGCCGTTTCACTAAAATAACGTGAGTGAGCAATTTCACCATGAACAAGTAACATTGGTCGTGGTGAGATTTCATCAATGTAAGTCAGGATTGGCATATTCATAAATGACAATGGTGTTGTCAGAGTCCACGACGCATTTGAGTTAATCGCACGTGGGTGGAAACCACGCTCTTTGTTTTTGTAGTAATCAGCATATTCAACTACAAACTGTGGCTCTCCGCCTTGTAACTCAAGCGATACCGGACCATATGCAGGTTCACCGCTTTCAGCATCTTTCCAACGTTGTTGTGCCAGTTGCTCCAGCCCTTGTGTACGTTGTTCTAACGTAACAGTATCGTTGTAACCTTTAGACATCACGCGAGTCATATCATACATAGTACTTGCGACCACCGCTTTAATGCGCTTATCAATCGCAGCAGCATTCAATACCATGCCACCCCAGCCACAAATACCAATGGCACCAATATTCTCACGATCGACATTTGACTGCAGACCCAGACAATCAACAGCCGCGCTGAAATCTTCAGTATTGATATCAGGCGACGCTACATTACGAGGTTCACCACCACTCTCCCCGGTGAAAGACGGGTCGAAAGCCAGCGTAACAAATCCGCGCTCTGCCATTGTTTGTGCGTACAAACCAGAAGACTGCTCTTTTACAGCGCCAAACGGGCCACTTAATACAAGACCTGGGAGCTGGCCGCTTGCGTTCTTAGGCTGGTATAAATCAGCAGCAAGCGTCACACCGTAGCGGTTTTTAAAGGATACTTTTTTATGATCGACTTTATCGCTTTTCGCAAATGTCTTATCCCACTCCTGGCCAAGAGACACCTGTTCGTTAGCAGATGCAGTACCTGACGCTAATGCACCGACACCCAGAGCAACAACACTTGCACCGGTCATTTTCATCATATTACGACGACCAGCATCGGGTAATTCTTGCTGAGAAATTGTATTGTTAGTTTCATTGTTTTTGCTCATGGTAGATTCTCCTAATTAACCATAAGTGGTACCGTTGAATTGATTAGCACAGCTACCGCGATTCGCTAAAAAACAACCGTTCGTTTGTGCTTTTAATAAATCCCAAAAGCACGCTTCAGTAATACCTATTTTTACAATTTCTACTTAAAATACGTTAGCCAGATTTTACGCAATTGTTGCCTAATCATCGCAACTGAACACGATGAGGTGTAACAATTATTGTATTATGAAAAACCCCAACACTTTCTGTTACATTTAGTTACAAGGATTTAGCTCGATAAACGACGAATAGGAAGGCAAGCTAAAATAGCACAATCATCCAAATACCCTACAATATCATCAGCTTAATGAAGTAGGACTTTACCTCGCTAACTCCACATCCCACGGAGCAAGGTCGCCACCAAACTTTGATACCAAAAAATCAACCAGTAACCTTAGTGTTAAAGGCTGGTGTTCACGAGAGAGGTAAATGGCATTGATGCCCAGAGTTTCAGGTGTTTCATGAGTCAACAATGGTATCAATTTACCCTGATTAAGGTGTTCGCCAATATAAAAAGTCGGCAACATACCAATCCCCGCACCACACAATACAGCGCGACAGACCGCATCCGTTTCATTGCTTTGAAAATACCCTTTTACCGGTACTTCCACTACACCACTATCCTTGATAAACCGGTAATGTCGGTGGGTACCAGAATCGTGAGTAATACAATAATGCTGACTTAGATCATTCAGACTTTTGGGCTCTCCATGCTTCGCTATATATTCTGGTGAAGCACATAAAATGGATCGGCAAACGGCTAATGGTCTGGCAATTAACGTTGAATCTAACTTATTGCTTATTCTGATCGCCAAATCGACCCGGCCCTCAACCAAATTCGCAGCGGTATGACCAACAGAGAGTACAATTTCAACATCAGGGTACATTTGCTGAAACTCCACTAAAACGGCGGTGAGCTGCGCATCGGCAAAGGATCCTGACGAAGCAATCCGAATAATCCCACTCGGTTTACTATTGCGCTCTAGTGCTATGTTTCTCGCATCATCCACGGCTGACAACATATTCTTGCAAGCCGGTAACGTCGCTTCGCCAACGTCAGTAAGACTCACTTTACGTGTGGTTCTGTGCAGTAAACGGGCGCCAAACCAGGTTTCGATTTCGGATAAATAACGGCTGACCATGGCTGTCGACATATTCAGCTGCTCAGCCGCTTTAGTTAGGCTACCTTGCTCAGCTATTTCTATGAATACCCGGGCGGCAGTGAGACGATCCATTATTTCAATCCATGCAATAATTAATTAACCAGAATGGAATTTATCAAACAATCAGCTGCTTATACAGTGACGGCCGATTAATCTCATAAATTCAAAGGAAATGTTATGTCAAAAGTCCATCGCTTAATGTATTCGGCTCTTATTGTCGGTTTACTTTCTGCATGTTCAGCAACATCAAATGCGGTTGAAGAAGCACCTTCCACAGTAAACGCAACCTATGTTACGCAATCTAATACCAAAGCGCTGGCTCCCGGAGAGAAAGTGGCTGATCTTTTCCGTATCAATATGACGACACCCTATGTTTTACAACGTATGACCGAACACACCTATTGGTATGAATCAGGCTTTTATGCAACGATTTTTTATGTGGGTGACGAAGGCGTATTGCTTTTTGATCCACTGGAAATGCGAGCAGATCCAATCTTAAAATCAATTCGTTCAGTGACTGACAAACCAATCACAACTATCGTCTATTCACACGATCACGCAGACCACATCGCTGCGACAGGCCAGCTACTGGAAATGCTGAAAACAAGCCAAACTGAAGTTCCGGACATCATAGCGTCACAGGCAACAGCCAGCAAAATGGAACTTCTTGACAGTGGTCTTGTAAAACCAACAACGATTATCGCCTGGCCAAATGGCTCATTCAAATTTGAAGACTTAGAAGTGCAATTGTATGGTTTTGAGCACGCCGCTCATACCGACGACCACTCTGCCTGGTTACTGGTACAAGAACGTGTACTACACGCACCTGATTTACTTAATGCAGATCAACCTCCATTCTGGAACTTTGCTGGTTCAGAACGCTTTACGTTTCTAGAACAAAATTTAAAAACAGCCAACGCCTTAGACTGGGATTATTTTAACGGTGGTCACGGTAACATCGGTTCCCATGACGACTTTGCATTCCACTTAAAATTCATCTCAGACCTTAAAGCGGCGGTGGGTAAAGCAATGGGCGAAGTACCGTTTGGTTACGGTGTGGATGTCGATAAAATCAACGCACACACCGTAATGTTACCAGCCTGGTATGGCGAAATAGCGAAACGCGTAACTGACGAACTCCGCCCTGAATACGGTCAGTATTACGGTTACGAAACCGCCGTTCCGGCTAATGCTGAGAAAGTTGCAGAATACTTATACAGCTATCGTTAAGTGATATTTCAAGGCAACCATACGTCTCGTGGTAGCCTTATTTCTACTTACCGAAAAAGATTTAACGCCTAAACAAGCTGTATTCTCTGATATAGAAATAAAATCCAATCTATTCAGCAATGCTATCGTATAAACTTGGATTAAAGTGTCGGAACAGAGTTTTTACAAACAGGCCGCCTGCCGAGTTTAAGTTGCGGTTCTTTTTCCACAAAATAACACTTTGCGTTCTTTTCCTTGGTTCAATTGGCAAAAACGTCACATCAGAACATTTTTCCACCAGTTCACTGCTTATTCCGATCGGATATCCCAAATCATATTCCACACAATAGAGCGCAGTTGCAATAATATTGTATTTCGCAGACACGTTAAGCTTGTACTTATTTTTGCCAAACCAGTTTTCGATTTCATTAATAGCCGCTTTTTTGTTTGGCAGCACCAGCTTCATTTTGCTTAGTTTTTTTACTGATATCGATGTTTCACTCGCCAGCTTATCGCTGTTTTTAACTAAAATTCCCCACTCTTCGTATTGGCTGAGTCTGATAACATTAAAATCGGACGTATCGATTGGCTCCAGGAGCAAACACAAATCAATCGTACCATGCTCCATTTTTTCCAATAGCTCTTCACTGCTACCTGTGAAGATATTGAATTGAACATTAGGAAACTTTACTGAAAACAAACTCATCTGCTGGTACATCTCTTGAGCACCAAACGAATCCACCATACCCAGTGACACTTCTCCGGAAATCACCAGATTTTCATCTAAAATCTCCTGAATCGTTTTATCCGCAAGATCAAGTAGCTCTCGAGCTCTAAGCTTAAGCAGTTTGCCTTCATCCGTTAACTCAATCGTACGTTTTTCCTTAATGAACAGTTTAACGTTAAGGCTTTCTTCCAGCAGAATAAGCTGGCGGCTTAATGTTGGCTGCGTGATATGCAGTAGCTCCGCCGCCTTAGTAATATTTTTGGTTTGCGCAACCGTAGAGAAATAACGCAGAATTTTTAAATCCATAGGGGAAACAAGATTCACTTTTAATGATTAACTGCATGATAGTATTCGATAATCAGATCAGCAACTAATCTAACCGTACGAATAATCATAGAAAAGAAATAACTCATAAATAAAAAAACAGCCTATTGAATAAACAGGCTGTTTCATACTCGCAATACAATAACTTTAGCTGGTTGTTTCAATCAGATCTTTATACCAATAGAAACTCTTCTTAGGGATACGAGCTAAATCTTTTAAATCAAACTCGTCGCGGTCAATATAAATGAACCCGTAACGTTTCCCATACCCCTGATGGGTACTGACGAGATCAATCGCAGCCCATGGGCAGTAAGAGAAAATCTCCACACCATCGTTCATCGCCAGTTGCATTTGATCAATATGTAGTTGTAAATAGTCGATTCGATACTGGTCATCCACCTGACCGTCGACCAGTGTATCCCCTTGTCCAAGACCATTCTCAGAAATCATAATTGGCAGACGATACTTATCCCAAACAGCACGTAGCGTTGTTCTAAAGCCAATTGGATCAATAAACCAGCTATATTCTGTTTTACCAATATGTGTATTAACCGCAGCGCGATAAACGCCTTCCTCACCGTAAGTGATCTGCTGATCCCCTTCACGAAATGTTACGTCATTGCCATCATTTTTCGCTGCAGCGACCGTCATTGTGGCGTAATAGTTGATAGAGATAAAATCCGGATTAGCGCCGGCTTTTAATATTTCAGCGTCACCTTCTTCAAACGTAGGCTCGTAGCCTCTGTCACACAAATAGGACCAGACAAGACTGTTGTATTCACCATAATAGGCCATATCCAGATAGAGCCAACAACGAATAGCCATCCAGTTATCGGCAGCAAGAACATCTTCCGGATTACAGGTTTCGGGATACACCGAAATAATATTAGGTGCCGGACCTATTTTTGCCGTTTCCAGTATGTCATGACAAAGCTTCGTTGTCCGGGCCTGAGCTAAGAACATATGGTGGGCTTGCTGGTAAGACTCTTTCTTTGAAGACACTTTGTTACCAACAGCATTGCCATGCAGAATAATCACGTTTTGTTCGTTGATGGTTAAGAAATACTTAACTCGATCACCAAACCTTTCAAATACCAGTTTTGCAAACTCAACGAACGCTTCAATGGTATTGCGATTACTCCAGCCGCCCTCTTCTTCCAACGCCTGAGGTAAATCAAAATGATAAAGCGTCAGAATTGGCTCAATGTTGTATTTCAATAGTTCATCGATCAGGTTGCTATAAAATTCAACGCCTTTTTCATTCACTTCACCACGACCAAGAGGTAAAACCCGTGACCATGCCACAGAGAAGCGATAGGCTTTTAATCCCATCTCAGCGAACAGTTTTACATCTTCTTTATAACGATGATAATGATCGCTTGCTACGCTGAAATCTGTGATACCCGGATGACGCGCACCTAACGCATCCTGTACTGATGGTCCTTTCCCATCAATGCCTGCCGCCCCTTCAACCTGGAAAGCAGACGTAGATGCTCCCCATAAAAAGTTTTTCGGAAATGGCTTTAATTGCTTATAAAACATCGCGAATATTCCTTACCTAAGATAAAAAGTTAAATCTGGTACAAACGGCTAACAAAGCCTAACTCTGATTCACAAAGATCAACTCATCGTTGATGTTCGTGCTGGATTGTTCTGAAACTAAACAATCCAGTTGTGCCGTCGTGGCCAGGTTGGTCACAATCACAGGGGTTTGTAGAGAAAGTCCATGAGCGGCAATCGCTTCTAAATCACAGGTAATCAGCGTTTCACCAGCTTTAACCTGATTGCCTTCTGACACGTAGGCTTCAAAATGCTCGCCACCAAGAGATACCGTATCAAGTCCCACATGAATTAATAATTCAGTGCCGGTGTCTGACTGCAGACAAACTGCATGTTTAGATGGAAGAATAGACACAACCGTACCGTCAAACGGAGCGACAACCTTACCTTCGGTCGGCTCTATCGCAATGCCTTTGCCCAGCATTTCTGACGCAAAGACTTCATCTTTAACATCAGACAACGGAATCACTTTCCCTTGCATTGGTGAACGAACCAGTTCTTCACGTAACAACGCTTCGCCACTCTTTTCAGCTTCATCATGACTAACGTCTGCCTGCGGTGCCCCCTTCTCGTAACGTAAGGTCGCTAAGTAAGTCAGCACAGCGGTGACAACCACGGTTATCGCCAAAGCGATTAAAATATTGTACAAGTTCCATACGTTCTCCCCGATGTATAGTGGTACAGCAGGAATACCTGAAGCGCCCGTCGCGTAACGATAAACGTCACCAAAACCTGCATATAAACCACCACATGCGGCACCAATCATGCCGGTGACGAGCGGGTATTTCTTAGGAAGATTGATACCGTATAGCGCGGGCTCTGTAATACCCATTAACGCGGTAATACCCCCTGAGTTAGCAATTTGTTTGGTTTTTGAATCTGACACACGACGGCTGACAACCAGAGCAGCAACACCGTGAGCAATATTCGCAAGGAGTGCCCCCGGACCGATGATGTTTTCGACGCCCATGGTCGTAATTTGAGCCAGAGATAGCGGCACAATACTATGGTGAATACCGAACATGACTAATATTGGCCATAGAGTTGCCATCACAAACACAATCATCCAGCTGCCGTATGATTGCATCGCATTGAAGCCAACGACAATATAATCACCGATATAGCCACCCAATGGACCTAATACTGTCAGGCCAGCAATACCCACGATAAAGATAGTGAGCATAGGAACGAAAACTATCTTGATTGAGTTAGGAATAATTTTGTTTAAAAACCCTTCAACAAAGGATTGTAGCCACACGATCAACAAAATTGGAATCACCGACGCGCCATAACTGACCATTCGTATCGGCATATTAAAAAGTTCTACCGGATCGCCCGCATTCTTTAAAGCAACGAAACTAGGGTGAAGCAAAATTCCCCCCAGAACCGCAGCGATTAAAGGACTGCACTTCATTTTTTGTGCCGCAGAGAACGCCAGAAGAATCGGTAAAAAGTAGAATACAGCGTCCGACATCATGTTAATCAGGTAATAAGATTGCTCGTCTCTGCTGACCACACCAAACATTAACAGCAAAGCCAATAGTGCTTTCACCATACCTGCCCCGGCAATCGCCGGAATGATCGGGCTGAACGTACCGGATACAAAGTCGATGACACGGCTGATCACACTCGATTTTTCTTCAGTGTCATTGTCTGTATTGGTCGATATGTTCAGGCTACGACTCAATTCGTCATAAACTTCCTTTACGTGTGTACCGATTACGATCTGGCACTGACCACCACTGATAACCACTCGAATAACGCCAGCTATAGAATTAATGTATTCAACATCGGCTGCATCATAGTTGTTTAATACGAATCTCAATCTTGTCTGGCAATGGTTCAAATCTTTAATATTAGATTCTCCGCCAATTCCCTTGATAAGATCTGAAATTAAAGCGCTGTATTTATCGCTCATTTTATTCTCCGATATAAGTTAATTCGTTACTTATATTGCTATTTATTTATTCAAAAATGTTATCAACAGCGTTTATGTACATCTAATACTTAAAACTAATGATTTACCATGCCTTTTAAGCATAAATAGATAAAAAACCGGAAAAATAAAAACATAAACATCTGTAAAATAATAATTTATTAAAAACAGACACCTAAGCACCATTGGTTAATAAATGATTCAACTGAGCATTTAGCAAGCAATTTAATGACAAAATATATGAAGTAGTTCAAATTATATGAACGAGTAAATCCCTGGCTATAAAACTCGGGGAATACAGAGCAGAAATAGGAAAGAAGTAGAAGAGACTAACGTGTTTAAGAAGACCTTCACTGGGCTTAAACATTCGCTTGCCCGGTGAAGTGTATAGGAAATTAAAGTGTTTCGACTAAGCCCGCACCATCTTTTGCCTTACAGACATAAATGGATTCTTTCAGGCCTGTCGCTGCAAGGTATTTTTCTTCGACCGATGCAATGGTCTGATCGACTAATTCGAATGGCATAAGCGCAACAATACATCCGCCAAAACCGCCGCCAGTCATACGTACACCACCCTTATCACCGATGACGTCTTTAACCATATCAACCAGAGTGTCAATTTCCTTCACTGTGATTTCAAAATCATCACGCATTGATGCATGAGACTGCGCCATCAACTCACCCATACGCTTCATGTCATTCTCACGTAGCGCCTGAGCAGCTTCCAGAGTACGCTCCCATTAAGTCACCCTGAACAGGAACAATGCCTTGCTGACTTAACTATTCAGCCTGTTGCTCAGAACGATGTAAACCCGTCACTTTATGACCATTCTGAACCAGCATAGGACACAAGCGTTTGCCGATACCACCCGTTGCGCCTATTACAAAAATATTTGCCAAAACCTTACCTCTCTTTATGTTACTGACTTCTCATATCACTCAGAGTAAACACATAATCATTATCAGCCTGAGACTGATGACAAGAAAAACAGCGTGATAAATTCTCGCTGGTGTTCACTGAGCGATCAGCGTTAAATGCCTGATATTCCCACTCACCATTACGTTTTTCCGGTGGGTACTGGCTTCCCCAGCCATCTCTTTTTCCATCACCACATACCTATGCAACACATCGTCACGATAATCAACGAGTGTGATCACCGTACCGCTTGGTAGACCCTGTCCATTTTGCACTGCATCAAACGCTTGTTTATTAACAAAAATATCTTCTTTTATATTACCCCGATGTACTGTGGTGTAATGCTCACCATCGGCGAAATCGTCCGGAAAATCAACCAGCTCACCACCAGCCCGGGCTAGTCACGACAAAGACAACAGCCCTGCATATACAAACATTTTTCCATTTAAAATCGGCACAATCATTACTTCATAACGTTTAACAGCCTCAATGACGACGGCTCCGAAGCCTGACAGACCGGTATCGAAACAACAGCTGCGAATAGCGGTTAAATAATTCAGTATTCCCTCTGGCTAATTAATATTAGCTAGTAACCAAAGAATCAATAACGTAGTTATACCTTGCTTTCTTAATTCTATTAAAACAAAAATAAACAAACCCCATCCTTATCTTATGCGAGCAAGGGAGAAAGCGCTTTGCCTAATCCTGTTGAATTTTTGCTCGCTTTTCCAACAATTAATTTGACAAAAACGCACGCGATTACTTAAAAGTAGAAGCCTTTTTAGGTTCAAAGCAAAAGGGCTGAAAGTAAAAATAGGTAAAAACTAAAGACGATGGCTATAACGAAAATAACCAAATACAAGCCCCATCTTAGAATCAACACTACCAGTGTTAAATATGACTAAAAGCCATTGTGAAACAATTGAGTCAGATGAAAATGGGACGTTGCGTTAATAACTGGAAGGGCGAGATTAAAACTTATACAGCGACATTAGAAGCTCACTAATGAGCTTCCAATATTTAGCAAAACTTACTGGAATTCAGTTAGGTCAAGAGAAACAGGGTCACCCAACCAGTATGCATATATTGTGTGATCTTCCAACTCATCACCGGAAAGTGCGTGCACCAATACACTCAACCCGTTTCTTTTTTCATCAAGCCAGCCAAGCAACTGATCGAATTCTCTATCAGTAAACTTAATCTGACAGCTCCACTTTGAATGAGGTCCAACCAATTTTTGATGAACACGCCCCACTTTGACCGGAAACAGTTCACCAGCTTTGGTACATAGATCGGAAGCGAATTCGACCGTTTCCGCTTCAAAATACACATGAGCATGGTAAGCTCGATGGGAGTTTACTGGCCTCTTAATTTCTGTCATGACATTCTCTCTGATATATCGATATGCAAATAACGTTATATTGTTATTGAATTTTCAGCTTTCTCATATGATCAGTATCAAATAATTTCTTCACTTTACACAGCATACACAGCATACACAGCAAGTTTGTTGCTATATTTTAATATATCGGTTTTAGTGAGAGATAGATATGTATCGTAATATTATATTAGTACTATCGGTGTTATTACTCACGACCCAGGTTATTGCAAGAGAAATCATCTATCCAAATCAATCTGGTATTGGTGACAAGTCCTTGGGTTATGCGGCCCTTAAACTCGCATTAAAAAAGAGTGAATCTGATTTTAACGTCAAAATCGACTCAAGAATGGCAACACCAAATCGTGTAATCTACATGCTTGAAAGCGGACAAATTGATGTTATAGATGGTGGGTACTCTACAGATGCAGCTAAACGACTTGAGCTGATCTACTTACCGATTGATATGGGACTCAGTGGATGGAGAATTTTTATTACACTGCCATCTGTAGCGAAACAACTTCGCTCAGTATCAAGTATTAATGATTTGAAATCTTATTCCTTTGGCCAAGGACAAGGCTGGTATGATGTTAAAGTATTGGAAGCCGCTGGGTTAGATGTCATTACCCCTCCCAAGCTAATCAATTTATTTGGAATGGTTAATAGCCAGCGTTTCGATTTACTGCCGTTAGGTTCAAACGAAGTCTATGAATTACTCAGACGGTTTAATGATAGTAACAATCACTTGATCGTTGATAATAACTTAACTCTGGTCTACCCGTTTGGACGCTTTTTCTATGTAAGAAAAGCGGATCTGGAATTAAAGCAAGCGATCGAAGTTGGTTTGAATAATGCCTTATCCGATGGAAGCTTACTCTCTCTTTTAAAAAGCCACCCTCTCTCAAGAGATGCTTTCAATAAAGCGAATCTCAAATCAAGAACTCGAATAGATATTGAAACACCTAACCTCTCTGACGAGTTTAAAGCTATCGATCCGAAGTGGTGGTATTCACCTTAAAGCTTTGCCTTTTCTAAAAGTTTTAGGCCCTCAAGGTCGTGCGTCAAACAGAATGGATAGACCATTTAATAAAAACAACGTCCAAAATACTTTGGAACAGAAGGAATTTTTGATAAGTCTTGATTCTAAATTTCACATATTGATAAAGTTGTTTGGCAAGTTAGAATGAATCGCAATTGGCTACGAATCATATTAAACCACTTCCACTTAGGCAAATCACTATCGCTAAATTCAGGAGCCTAACATGATGTTATATTTCAAACAGCACTTCAATATTATATGTCTATTATTATTAACCAGTGTTCTAGTATCCGGTTGTACCAAATCAGACTGGCGTACTGCCAGCAGAGAACCGGCAGGTATCGCTCCTGATCCCAGTAAAGTCACCGATGCAGTAATTGAATTTTATGCAGCTGACGCTTTCAGTTGGAGAGGTTGGTTCGCTGTTCATACCTGGCTGGCAGTCAAACCGAAAAATGCACAACAATATACGGTTTATGAAGTCGTAGGTTGGCGTCAACCTGCGCTAAACCAATATACAACCACAACTCCTGATCGATACTGGTACGGCTCTCGCCCAGAGAAAGTCCTATCATTAATTGGTGAACAGGCTCAAAACCTGATCCCTAAAATTGAACATGTCGTGGCAAAATATCCCTGGGCTAATGAGTACCAACTGTTTCCGGGTCCCAATAGCAATACTTTTCCAGCATGGGTTGGTAATCAAGTTCCTGAACTAAAACTGGATATGCCTTTTCGGGCAATAGGAAGTGGATATGCAGATTAATTATTTAGAATTGGAGCGCGTAGCGAGAATCGAACTCGCAGCATCAGCTTGGAAGGCTGAGGTATTACCATTATACGATACGCGCGCATCGTGAAGACCCTGTTACTATGCCACAGCTAACGAAAAAGAAAACCGTTTTTTGTAAAAAAGGCGTTCGTTTGCATAGTAAGTAAGCAATTGATGTTTCAATGGTTAAAGATAATACAGCAACAGGCCTTTAACCACCCAAAAACAAGAAGACCTCCTTTAAGGAGGTCTCCGAAACATATCTTTTTTATTTAGATTTTTGAAGTTTCGATGTAACGATCCAGCTCTTGATTAGACACTGTGGTTACATACTCATCATTTAGGTAAAACGCTACGCTATCTTCACCTTTTTCACCACGAAGAACCTTGTGAGAACCATCAAGGTATGTCACGTCCATCTGCATGGTATTTTCGTCGATTTGCTGCATAGTAGCAGACTCAACTTTATTGTTTGACAGCGGTACGTCTGTCATAGATGAATCCAAGCTATCGTTAACTTTCAAAATTGCATCTGCCGGTGTATCTACAACCGCAGGTGATTTACCTGAAAGTGGGTTTGTACCAGTCCAGAACTCTACCGCATTGAAAATAAATAGGTCAGCAATAGATGCAATACCATAAACTGGCGATAACAACAGGAACATCCCTTCACGGCCATAGCGGTTGTCTACAATTTCAAGGTTGAACTTAGTTACCATACCCGTTGTTGCCATTTGCCCCATACAACCAGTTAAAGAACTAACACCTAATGCTGCCACTACTGCTACTTTTATTGCTTTGTTTTTCATAAAGATCACCACTGAGTTGGATAAAAATTAAGTGTAGTCAATGATTTGCACCTTTGGAAATATTCAGAAGTATAATTGACGTTAAATTTACATAACCTCATGAAATTTCGCTAATTATTTGATCTAGTCATCTATTTTTGTCTTTTCATATGACTGAGACATACATTTATCGCCCGCTAAGATCAGTGAATCAACGCTTATAGATCGTTACTTGTCCGATGATATAGAATGATGGCACCATCTATTGTCGCTAGCGATTCCATATTTGTGGTCTACAATTGGGTTGATGACTGGTGTCATCCTTACCACCGTTGTAATGGGAGGTGCAAAATGAATATTCGTGAAAACATTGATGCACTAGAGCAACAAATATATATAGCTTGCTCGGAAGGTGACTACGAAACGATGAACATGCTCGAAGCCCAACTTGAGGCATTACGAGGAAAGGCTGAGCATCCGTTTGATGATGATCCTTACTCCTTAGAAGGTCGCTCATATCTTGATGATGACTGGAGTTAAATAAATGGGGAGCTAATAAAGCTCCCCACTATCAATCTTGACTATCAAAAAAACTTGATTGCTCCTCGCCCCCCCTTACTCGAGTTAGACTTTGAGCTTTCTTCAGCAACTCCTTGTTTAGGCTGTGACTTCTTTTTGTCCTTATTCGGTGATTTAGTTTTATCTGACAACTCCGCCTTGGCCGATTTTTTTACAATTTCTGGCTCTGATACCGGCGCATCGCATATAACTAGATAGTATTCCTGATTAAACTCAATCAAATCACCATCATAAAGCTTACGACGTTTTCGAGTTTCAATTTCTCCATTAACAGCGACATAACCTTCTGTAATGGCATATTTAGCTTCGCCACCGCCACTAACAACGTCGGCTATTTTTAAAACTTTATATAACTCAATAGGTTGCGTACTAACTTCAACTCCAATCGCTTCAATTTCGACTTCATCGTCTTGATAATCTGCTTCGAATTCACTCATTTACTTAGCTCTCAAAATATTTCTATCAAGTGTATCTCTTTGCTTCTCAGTCTTAAACAAAAAGCCGCTACTAAACATTCTATTCATTTACCACCTTTAGTTATGCCCACTAAAGCGAGTACTACTGATAAACGGATAAATATACGATGAAACCTAGCGTAAGAACGACTGACAGCCAAACGCACTTTCCTACATGGAAAGTTTCTGTTTCCACCCCTTCTGTAAGAAACGCCCTATATTACACCCATCAGTTAACTCCTACATAATTTATAGGAATCAGAAAATGACAATCAAAAATGGCTCAGCACTTATTATCGACAGTTTCCCAATGGTTCAACAGTCTATAAAGCAAATGTTGCTTGAGAACCATGGCTTTAGTTGCGTGCATTTAGCGAATGATGCTTTTACCGCTGCTTCGGTTTTAAGACAGAATGATATCGACTTAATTATTCTGGATATTCAGTTAAGTGGATTTGACGGTTTAGATTTTCTACGCCGTATGCGCGCCAAGCAGTTCGAAGGCAAAATTCTATTCGTATCGAGTAACGACCACGGTATGTATTCTGACGCAGCTAAAAAAATGGGCGCGAACGGATACGTTTTAAAAACAGAAAATATCGATATTATCCAAGATGCAATTTCAAGTGTCGCTCGTGGGTATAGCGTGTTTAAACACAACAATGACAATGAGTTTGCAGCACTATCTAAACGCGAAACCATTGTTTACAACTACTTAGTGAAAGGATTTACCAATAAAAAGATCTCAGAGTTACTGTCCATCAGTACAAAAACGGTTAGTACCTACAAAAGTCGAATACTCAACAAATGTAATGTTGATTCCATTATTGAACTGGTACAGATCAAAGAGTCTGCTTAAAACGCCGTATATTTCTTTAATTTTAGTTTAATTATATCAATCAACAACATGTGCAAGGGATTGCTCTTATTACTCGCCTTAACGCAGCCCACAATAGAAAGGTTATCAACCACCTGAAACTTAGCTGGTAATTCTCGTACGACAAACCGATCATCATTTAACTTAAACGCTTGAACGATCGAAAAACCATCGATTTTATCTACGGTATTCAGCATCGTAGTTAAGTTATCCATATGAGCGTATAAATTGAGGTCAACACCCACCCTTAGCCGCACTTCCTCGTACAAACTCTTAATATCATTACGCCCCCTGGCTTTCAGCCCGATAAAAGGACGATCCAGTAGCTGTTCATCCGTTATATCCGCCAGCCTTATTGGCAATACCGTAGCATGTTTCGCTTTCTTTATATGCCCCTGATAGATAGACTTGGTTAAGGTTGGGTTAAAGTAATTGACGCCTAAATCAATGTTCCCGTTAACGATATCCTGCGACGTACTACTGTCATAGGTAACCAGAGAGATGGTAGCCTGAGGAAAAGTCTCTTTAAGTTTAACTATTAATTCAGCACCAAGTTGAAGGTGCATAATAGGTAAAATAGCAATCGTGATGTCATCGGTATAGTTTTCACAGTCAATCGTATTTTTTGCGACTGCTGTTTGAATGGTATTAAGCCCATCAACTAAACTTGGCATAACTTGCTCTGTGAACGAGGTTGGTTCAAACCCTCGACTGTCACGAACAAACAGCTGGTCATCCAGCTGTTCACGTAATTTAGACAGGTGCTTACTCACCGCACTTTCTGTCACGCCTAAAGCGCGCCCGACCGCTTTTAAATTTCGGTGCTTATACAGTAAGACAAAAGTCTGAAGTAAGTTGTAATCTAGATTATTCGCCATTAGAAATTCACTGCATTCCGTATAGTGAAGTATAAAAAACTAAGTGACAACGTCCGGACCGCGACCACTTAATCGAAGATTATCACATCTAATCTAACACTTTTATAATGCTCAAGCGATTAATGTAACTTGGTAGAATAATTATTTATCTTCATACAGTTTTTCATCCGCTCGCCGGATTACTGAGTCAATCGGTTCATTTTCCATCATTTCAGCGACACCGACAGATACGCCTACGGTTAATCCGTAGGGAGAAAATTTCGTTTCTTCTACGAATTCCTTTAATTCACTTGCTAATCGTAGCGCGTTTTCCAACGCACATCCGGGCAATATCACCAAAAACTCATCACCGCCAGAACGAATCAGATAATCACTATCACGAAAAACCTGCCTCATTGCGGAGGCAATCTGTTTAATTGCTTCGTCGCCGACATGATGACCATAAGTGTCATTGATTGTTTTTAATTTGTTACCATCTACGGCAAGAACACTCCCACCGTTTTCTTTAATCTTATTTTTAAATTCAACCGTTTCCATTATATTTCTGTTGAGAAGATCCGTCATTTGATCCCGAACGATTGTCTGCTCTGCTTCACTCAGTTTCATTTTGCTCATATCCAGTTCTTTAAACCGGTATATAACAAAACTACAGGCGAGCCAAATAATGAAAAAGAACCCAATAGTGCCATACATAATTGTAAATACGGGGACTTTATATACATACACTGTTGAATTATCGGCGACATAATCAATCGTATAGGCAAAATTGCTTTCAGTCGCATCGGAACCGTAGATAAACTGGTAAAAAGTTACACCATTAATTTCATGTTTTTCAACGTGTACATCTTCAGCACCTTCAAATCGAGACATGTATATATCAATATTTATGTCACCAATAATATCATCTTTAAAATAGATTGGACTTGAGACAGTAATGTACATTCCTGAATTGGTTTTATAGGGATCGGAAATCAATATGCGGTCGGCTAACCTACGCTTTGGGGCTTCTAGCGAGCAATTACGTCGACCTTGACATTGCTGAATAACAATATCTGCATCCTGATTACTGACTGAGGTAAGAGAACTGATATAAGACCGATAATACATAATATCCTGTTCAGGAATAATGGTCGGCATTTGTTCTACCAATTCATGAAACTCGTTCTCGATGGCAATTTCAACATTACTTAGCTCTTCTAAAGTATCAAAACGTTGAAAATGACTGTAACTGTTTCTCAGCAAACGCTTATTTCCTGGCTCAATCGCATCATAGTTGTCAACTTCACCTTCCAGAATTTTACTGGTAAAAAACAGCACCTGATTGTATTGAGCCATGGTCTTCGAGAACTTTTCAAACTCCAGTTGTCGTGCATTAATATGAGAATCGACATAGAAAACCATTGAGATAACATACAGCACCAAACTCACAACAAAGCTGGTCAACAGAATCTCTTTGATGCTTTTCTTTGTTCTCATACTCATACCCGTTAACTTGCAACCAATTTTAGATAATATTCTTATTGATACTCATTAGCTCTACAATCGACTTCACATTATATTTTTCCAAGATACGTGACTTATAAGTACTGATTGTTTTAGGGCTAAGAGACAAAATGCTAGCAATTTCTTTGTTACATTTACCATCAACTAAATAAGTAAACACAACCAATTCTTGTTTAGACAACTGAACATCTGTCGAGCCACTATCTTTCATCAACTTATAAAAACTATAGCCATTTAATATGCACTCTACTGCATCATTTAGAATATTGAGGTCTTCTGACTTACATACATACCCGTCAGCGCCCAGCTTATAGGCTGTTTCGGAGTATAAGCGGCTGTCATTTGCAGAAATGAATAGTGATTTGCCCGTAAATCCGTGTGATTTTATCCTTCTCAACAGTTCAAAACCGTCAGATTTCACCAGGTTTACGTCTAGGATTAAAAAGTCGACATTTTCTTTCTGAATAAATCGCTGTGCTTTAACTGGGTCTTGCTCAACCACGACGTTTTCGAAGCGGCCACCTTTTTCTAGTAACTGTTTAATCGCTGCACAGACTAAAGGGTGGTCATCGACAACAAGACAGGTTGTAGAATTATTTGTGTGTATCATTATAGTTCGCCTCGTTAAGCTGGTATTTGGTATTCAATATTGTGTGGTCTGCCAGTGTAATAGCCCTGGCATAAATCAATTCCCATTGTCGAAAGGTGTGTCCAGGTTTCTGAATCCTCCACACCTTCGGCAACAAGCCTCATGTTTAGTTGTTTCGCCATTGAAACAACCAGTTGTAAAATGGCATTCTTTCTTATATCGGTATGGCATGAGTCAATCAGTGCCTTATCAATTTTCATTTCGGTGAAAGGTAAATCGGCTAATTTGATCAACGAAGAGTAGCCAGCACCAAAATCATCAATAGCCAGATCCACATCGTTTAAACGCAGACGAGCAAAGTTTTCAAACATCGTCGGGCTATGTCGATAAACTTCCATCTCTGTCATTTCAATGATCAAATTAGCGGGATCGAACTGATAGCGTTCGCATTGTTCTAACACTTGAAATGCAAAACTTGGGTCATCAAAATTCGCGTGAGCGGCATTCACTGATAGTGATCCAGCAAGTTTGCCAGACTGATAGTCTTTAAGAGCTTGCGTTAGTACATAAAAGAACAGTCGTACATGCCATTTTTCTTGATCGATAATTGGCAGAAAAACCGCCGGTGAGAGATGCCCATATTGAGGGTGCTCCCATCGAATTAATACTTCATTGCCACCAGCGGTTTGATTAGCAAACCAATACTGAGGCTGATAAAAATTGACCAGTTGATGAGTTTCAAATGCAACGTCTAAATCACTACGCAAACAGTCCATCACTTTATGACTGACCGTACGGGTAAAGTTTCTCTCTCCAACCATCGTTAAAATGCGCTTAATGTCATGGTTAGAAATAGGCTTGGACTGGGCACCAATAACACTTAATCCGAGCTGTTTACACATCATACGTGCGAGTCCGATAATGCTGGTATCATGGCCGCTTAACAAACATAGCCGCCCTTGATAACCAAGTGTGCTCAACTGTTTTAGGAATGCCAGACCATCCACTTCAGGCATAGCCAGATCGCAAAAAACCAGATCAAACTCCTGATACTCACAAAGGGATAGCGCTTGCTGTGCACTTTGCGCCACTCTGACTTCTTCAATAAAAAAATGGGACAGTTGTATCTTTAATGTGATGCACTGAATTGGGTCATCATCGACAATCAATACACGTTGAATTCTAAGCTTGTTGTTCATTAATCCAGGCCTTCGTTTGTTCAATGCTTGTCGTAATGTCAGCGACAAGAACATCGAATAGTTCAGCTAGATTCCCTTCACGATTCTGCATGCACTGTTCCAGCTCTAGCGCACGTTGCTGTATGTTGGTTTCACCGATTGTTCCGGCTCCACCTTTAATCCGGTGGGCAATTTCACGCAGTGATTTTCTGTCGTCTCTCGCTTTTTCCAGTAATACCAGATCAGACTGCATAGTATCGACGTAGACCTGTGACAAGATAGCCGCATCTGACGCGTCATATTTATTAAGCCAGAAGTCGTCACCGGTAAGCGGAGACAACAGATATTTAGACAAAAGCTGATATAAGGACTTAATGCCATACGGCTTATACAAAATCGTATCAAAGCCAGCATTCTGCGCTTTCTCATTAGCCACACGCGAATCTTCTGCTGTACAACCGATGAGCACCAGATTTGTCAATTCAGGCGTCTGCCTAATGCGATTCACTAATTCGTAGCCATCCATCACCGGCATATGGCAATCGGTAATCAGTAAGTCATAAGCTTTTGGTTTGGCCTGCAATAATTCAAAAGCGATTAACCCGTTGTCTACGATATCCACGTCAACACCAATTTCATTAAACTGTTGTTTAAACACCAACTGGTTAATCGGGTTGTCTTCAGCTACCAACACTTTGCCTTTTAGAGGAACAGATATTTCTTCTTCATCCGCAACCGCATGCTTTTCTGTACCAACCACAGCATCAAACAGCAGATCAGCAAACAAAGGTGTTGAGTTGATATAGACACAACATCCGTTACGACTTCGGAATGCGTTGAGGTGCTTCTTAATAACAATACAGTTTTGACGGCACATAGACTGTTCAAACTGCTCTTCATCAAATATATCTATTTCCTGCCCTTTACATAGTGTCTCTTTGTTGCTGGTCCATTTATCGACCCACTCTGCGATAACAGGGTCACAACCATGATACTTAGCACAAACTACCTTCTGTGAATCGTGGTATGTCCGTACGAGTTCATAAGGAATACTAAATGAAATAGAGGAACCTTTACCCACTTCGCTATCGATATGAATTGTGCCGCCCATGACCTGTATCAGATTATGTACAATCGATAATCCCAGTCCGGTACCACCAAAACGCCTTGCTATCGTAGAGTCGGCCTGGAAGAACGGGTTGAATACCGTTTTAATCACTTCCTGGCTCATGCCTTCACCGGTATCTGTGACTGCTACATTAATTTGATGCTCATCGACTTCTATATCGACAGTGACCTTACCGGTGTCGGTAAATTTAATAGCATTGGAAAGCAGGTTATTAATAATTTGGCTAAACCGAAGAGGATCAATTCGAACGACTTTAATATCACTCGGTACCCAATTTACCTCAAAGGCCAAATTTTTCTTATTGGCTGAAGCACAATGAACACGTAATAATTCTCCGGCTTCTCTTAATAAATTACAATCACGTAGATCCAACTCGAGCTGTTGAGCTTCAAGTTTCGAAAAGTCCAGAATGTCATTAACTAATAGATGCAAATGGCGCGTAGACGTAATGATGTTATCTATCATAAGCAACGTATCTTCGTCATCAGTCCGAATCTTAAGCATTTCTAATAAGCCAGCCATTCCGGCAATAGGCGTGCGAAGTTCATGACTCATGCTTGCCAAGAATCGCTCACGAGACTGCACTGCTTTCTGCGCGGTATCATTCGCCGAGCGTAAAGCTAACTCTTGCTCTTTTTGCTCCGAGATATCATCAACCACAGTCAGGACAAATTCTTTTAATCCACTTGGGCCATGAATCTTCGTTCTGTAATAATTCACTGTGTGCAAGCCTGCACTGCAAGTCTGCACTTCAACTTCGCGTCTGATTGTCTCTCCTGACTGAATAACACGAGACAGTTCTTCACCATTTTCAACAACTTTAGTATTAATCGAATTGCGCTGAGCCAGACTACAACCCTTACAGCGTCCCTTCTTGACCCAAATACAATTACTCAGAAGTAATTGATGCTTGATATCATGAATAAAGATCTGATTCGGCAAACCGTTGATGATATTTTGCAAAATCTTCAAATCATCTTGTGTCTGCTGCGCCGCTTTTTTGGTTATTGACGCCTTTAACTTGAAATTTTTGTACCAAAGCGCCCCGATAAACACCAGCAGAACGATAATCCCGGCAAGAATTGACATCCCGAGAATAACCAAAGATTTATCGTACCCATAAATAATATTAAACGGCGAGTAATCATTCTGAACCCGGCGCAACTCTTTAGAGTTAATAGTTGTGGCAACACCATATACTAAGTCACTTAATTCACTGTCACCGCTGCGTACAGTAAGAGAAACATCGATCTGTTTATAACCGCTACGATTAATAATTAAACGACTCTCATCATCATTAGTAATCAGATAATCGATAATATCTTCACGCACATAAGCCCGGCTCAATTCACCTATTTTTAAGTCACGAATCAGAGCCTTAACATTGGTATAAGTTACCGCATTGTCGCCGAAAACTTTATTCTTAATGGCCTGATAAGCGGGCGACTGGGCAAAAAGCACGCCTTCTGGCGCATTGTCTTTCGGAACTTTATTCTTATAGCGAACAGAAAAATACTTTATCGAGGTCACGGGTTTAGACACATTAGTCCAGTTTAAATCGTGTGCATCAACAGCCACAGACGGAAGAAAATCAATATCACCATTTTCAAGCATTTCCAGTGGCGTATAGCCATCGGATATCGGAACATAATGAAAGCGAACCGACGTGCGACTTTCAACCAATTTTAGGATATCAGGAATATAACCAACTAATTCACCACTAGTATCACGATAAAACAGCGGATAAGAATCTTCCCATACTGTATATCGAATCGATTTCTTGCCATTAATGCGAAACTTAGTACTGGCACGATCAATAGTGTGATAAATATTATGCGACACCAGTGAATCATTCTGGTCATAATCAGCCAGTGCATGGTTAATGCTATCAATCAGGATACGGTTTGAAGGAAGCGCGCCAAGACGGATACTCTCTGCACCAAACCACTCAGGAATTTCGAGGCGCCCCACAGTACGATGCCCCGAATTAACATAAGCAAGCAGCGAGACATAGCTATCAAGTAAAGTATCCGCTTTACCGTCATCGACAATTTTAATCGCATCATTAAAGTTAAGGGTTTCAATAACATTGGGTAAACCGCGTTCATGCAGTTTTTTGCAGTATATTGAACCTTTAACACAGGCCCATTTCATCGATTTAGGCGCCATATGAACCAGGTTTTTGTTTCGATACCAGATTGCAATAGAGCTGTTGTACACTCGTGATGTATAGATGAAGTTCTTATTTGTTGTGGTCGAGAAACCGATAGCAAGATCTGCTTGTCTGGTTATTACTGCATTATGAACTTGTTCTACTGAAGGATATACCTCAAACTCCATTTCTACGCCTAGCTTTTCAGCCAGACCTAACATGTAGTCAGTTTCTATATCATAAGTCGGATCGTGATAAGTGTGGTTAGCTAGGGTGCGAGTAAACAACGCCACTTTGACTTTTTCTGGCATTGGATCGATCACGTCTTTCGATGCTGATTGTGCGAAGGTTGTAAGTAGCCCAGAAAAGACAGCAAGAAATAATAGTACTAAACGGTTCACTTATTACCCATATTCGATATTGATGGATCGCAAGAATAAAAAATATGGGAGTAATGTCAAACGTCTGATAAAGTCACTTTTGATGTTAACCTATTGAAAATAAATCAAAAAATAAAATTATGTCAGAAGCGCCTTACAGCAATATCAGACTATTTTAATCATTTTTTTAAGAGTCTTCAGAGCAATATGGTGACTTTTCTGATTAGCGATGACAGAAATATCATGAGTGCTAAGTAATAAAAGATTAAGCCTCTACATGCATATTCTGAACAAATAATGTTCAACACCCTGTCAGTTGATGTAAAGGCTTATCTGAATTATTGGAACGATGGACGGGCCGCTAATTGATTAAACCAGCGAGCAATATTCGGATACTGGGGCAACACTTCTATTTTTAGCGCTTTTTCTACAACCCCTACAAAAATAAAGCCTGTGATATCAACAATGGTTAACGCATCCGTCGCAATATAATCAGATTGGGCTAATCGTGCGTCCAGTTGAGGTAAAAACTGTTCGACACGCGCTTTACTCTCATGCCCCCACTCAGCGACACAAGTTTCGCGGTCTTTATACACACCGGAAATATTTCGGAAAGCCTGAAACGCGGCATATAACCCCTGAAACTCCACAACTCTGTGCCACATTTCAACTTGTGCAACCTCAAGGTGTGTTTCACCAAACAGATGCTTACGGTTAGGCGTTGCTTCATGAAAATAACGACAGATCGCGACACTCTCGCACAAGGTAATTCCAGCGTCTAACTCCAACATTGGTACTTTGCCATTAATACTCTTAGTTAAGTATTCTTCAGACAGATTTTCACCCTCGCGAACGTTGACCTGCACTCTTTCAACGTCAACATCAAGTTCATTTAAAAATATCGAAACCCGGCGACAACTGGGTGTAGGGGCAAATTCATACAGTTTCATCTTTGTTCCTTTAAGTATCAAAACCTCACCACTGTTAGCTAGCATCATATTTCAACGGAAATACATGCTAATAAACATCTCTAAGGCTATGGTTGTATTACTAACCGATCGTTTAGTTAACAATATAGTTAATCAAGCTTTGGTAAACCTGTCGCTAGTTTTCTTTTTCTAACCTTTTTTGTTCAACCTGATCAATAACTGAAATGATTTTTTCTTTGGAGCCTTTCATCAGTTTACCTCGATAACTAATATACCAATCATTCTTTCCTCCCAGGTCGTTGACTATCTTATAATTTTTATAGTCCACTACCTGCCTGGTGTACTCTCCAGAAGCGCTATTCTTGAAGTGTTCGGGTGAGGCATATAAACCATACTCTATCCAATGATCAATGGTCATTTTTATATAATTGATTTCGCCAACGCCGGCATTATCACCTAGTACTACCGACCATTTATTTGAATCATCACTATTACGCTTAATGAAATAGCCCCGATAAAAATCTGTTCTCACAGTCCCCAGTTTTTTCGCTTTTTTATTCTTTGGAGAAAACATATTTTTGAATAGCTTCATTTTCCCTAACCTTGATCAACGACTTATTTATCCATAAACCGTTAAAAACTGTACAGATATGTTCAAGGAATTGGAATGGCATATGGCTAATTAATTGATATACATCTTATTTATCAATCATATTAATGTTACATTCTACCAAATAAACATTGCTTTTTTAGATTGACAATGGTCGATATAAAACTCAATTCGTCATTTATACTTAGTACATCCCGTTTAAGACTAAGGCAACATTTAAAACGAAGATAGTTGCACCAACTCTCTGGTGTAAGAATTTTGCGGCTGATGAAACAAAGCCTGCGTCTCCCCTTGTTCGACAATCACTCCCTGTTTCATGACTATCGTATAATGGCACAGAGATTTCACCACATTCAGGTCATGGCTAATAAACAAATAAGTTAAACCATATTTCTCCTGCAGTGATTTAAGCAAATCCAAAACCTGCGCCTGCACAGTTCTGTCTAACGAAGAGGTTGGTTCATCGAGTAAAATAAATTCCGGCTTTAATATCAACGCTCTTGCAATAGCTATACGCTGTCTCTGACCACCCGAAAATTCATTCGGATAACGATGACGCGTGTCTGGGTCAAGATCCACTTCTTTCATTGCTTCACAAATAAGTTGATCGATCATCTGCTCATCATGTTTAAAGTGAACCCGTAAACCTTCGCCAATAACCTGCGCAACAGACATACGAGGATTTAGTGCCGAAAACGGGTCCTGAAATACCACCTGCATGCGACTACGGAATGGAAGCATGTTCTTACGATCAAGTCTTTGCAACTGATTGCCATCGAAGCAAATAGAGCCCTGAGACTCGACGAGTTTCAGAATCGCCATTCCTGTGGTTGATTTACCGGATCCACTCTCGCCGACTAAACCGATCGAATACCCCTTTTTAAGGTTAAACTCCATGTCGGTTACCGCTTTGACATAGGAAATAGTACGGCGTAACAACCCGCCTTTAACCGGAAACCAGACTCTTAACTTCTCAGTCTTAACTAAACTTGGACTATCCGGTTCGACCGGGACAGGTAAACCGCGCGGATCGGACTCAATGAGTTTTTTAGTGTAGGGATGCTCTGGTGCGTCAAACAGTGTTTTGCAGTCATTAAGCTCAACCAGTCTGCCTTCTTGCATTACTGCAACCCGATCAGCAATACGTCTGACAATACTTAAATCATGAGTAATAAACAGCATCGCCATGCCTAATTCTTGCTGTAACGCTTTGAGCAAATCTAATATCTGAGCCTGGACCGAAACATCAAGTGCAGTTGTCGGCTCGTCAGCAATCAATAATTCAGGTTCGTTAATCAGCGCCATCGCAATCATTACCCGCTGACGTTCACCACCAGATAGTTCATGGGGATAAGCGGAAATTTTGTGTTCTGGATGGCGTATGCCTACTTTATCCAGCCAGTTTATTGCTAACAACTCCGCTTTCTTTTGCCGTACTCCACGATGAACAGCCAACGTCTCCACTAACTGTTTACCAATCTTATGCAATGGATTTAGTGACACCATAGGCTCCTGAAAAATCATGCCTATTCGTCCACCGCGAATTCCCCGTAGTTGTCTCTCGGAACATTTAAGTGTATTTAAGCCGGCAAAGTTAACTTCTCCCAGCAGGTAATGCGCAGAACCTTTTGGCAACAGTTTCAAAATAGCATTCGCTGTTACCGATTTTCCTGAACCACTTTCACCGACTAAAGCCAGCGTTTCACCTTTTTGGATTGCAAACGTAACCCCCTGAGTCACAGTTTCAATAGCATCTGTACGGCCAAAACCGACGGAAAGGTTATTGATGCTTAATAAATGTTTGCTCACTTATCCTCTCCTTTGCATACTCGGGTCAAACGCATCGCGAACGGCTTCACCGATAAACACCAGTAAGGTCAACATGGTTGAAAGAACAACGAAAGCGGAAATGCCTAACCAGGGAGCCTGCAAATTAGCTTTCCCCTGAGCCAGTAACTCACCCAATTATGGCGAGCCGGCAGGTAGACCAAATCCTAAAAAGTCGAGTGATGTTAATGTGGTGACGGAACCAGAAAGAATAAAAGGCATCATCGTTAAAGAGGCTACCATCGCATTAGGTAACATATGACGTAGCATAATTCTTGAATCACTGACGCCCATCGCCTGCGCAGCACGCACATAATCGAAATTGCGACAACGTAAAAACTCAGCTCTTACAATACCCACCAGGCTCATCCAGCTAAACAAAACCATAATACCCAGTAACCACCAGAAATTCGGTTCAACAAAGCTGGACAGGATAATCAACAGGAACAGCGTCGGTAAACCAGACCACACTTCAATAAAGCGCTGGCCAAGCAGATCAAACCAACCACCGTAGTAACCCTGTGTCGCTCCAACAACAACCCCAATCAGCGAAGAAACCAATGTGAGTACAAATCCGAACAATACCGAGATACGAAAACCGTAAATAATCCGCGCTAGCACATCCCGGCCTTTATCATCCGTGCCCAGCCAATTAACGCTATCAGGCGCAGAAGGTACCGTCCCCTGAATATTAAAATTAATGGTGTCATAGCTAAAACGAATCACAGGCCAAATCATATAACCTTTCTGCTCGATAAGTTCTGTGACATAAGGATCGGTATAATCCGCTTCAGTTTCGAATTCGCCGCCAAATCGCGTTTCAGCATAAGCGTTGGCAACCGGAAAAAACCACTGATTATCGTAAGAGATAAAAAGCGGTTTATCGTTGGCAATCACTTCAGCCAACAAACTCATAATAAACAGCAGTGAAAACAGCCATAACGACCAGAACCCGCGCCGGTTTGTTTTAAAACGTTGCCAGCGCGCCTCATTTAATGGATTGGTTTGTTTTCTTTGTATCAACGCCATTAACGCGCCTCAAAATCAATACGTGGATCGACCCATGTGTAAGTGAGATCCGAAATAATCCCAAGCAATAATCCTAATAGAGTCATAATATACAGAGAACTAAATACGACTGGGTAGTCTCTCTGAATTGTTGATTCAAACCCCAACAAGCCTATTCCTTCAAGCGAAAACATAACCTCTATCAGCATTGAGCCAGTAAAGAAAATGCTGATAAACGCACTCGGAAAACCAGCAATAATAATCAGCATTGCATTACGAAAGACGTGTTTATATAAAATGCTGCCTTCATCTAGGCCTTTTGCTCTGGCAGTCACAACATATTGTTTGTTTATTTCGTCGAGAAATGAGTTTTTGGTCAGCATACTTAACGTCGCAAACCCACCGATGACCATGGCAAAAATAGGTAATGCCAGGTGCCAGAAATAATCAATGATTTGCTGATACCAGTTTAAACTGTCGAAATTATCTGAAACCAGACCACGTAACGGGAACCAACTAAAATAATTACCGCTGGCGAAAAGAATAATCAGAATAATGGCAAATAAGAAACCGGGAATAGCGTAACCGACAATGACCAAAGCACTTGACCAAATATCAAACCGGGAGCCGTGATGAATGGCCTTCATTATTCCGAGTGGAATCGAAATCAGATAAATGATTAAAGTGCTCCACAACCCTAGCGAGATCGAAACAGGCAGTCGGTCGACAATTAAGTCAATCACATTGCCTCCTCTGAACAGACTCTCACCAAAGTTAAAGGTCACATAATTTTTCAGCATATCGAAATACCGTACGTGAATTGGCTTATCAAAACCAAATTGACGCCTGATTTCTTCAACCACCTCCGGGTCTAAACCTCGTGAACCTTTGTAGCCACTGCCACTATTATTATCACTGGATAACTCAACTTCCTGACCACCACCAGTAAAGCGCTCCATGACACCAGACGTTTGCCCCTCTAACTGCGCAATCGCCTGTTCTACTGGTCCACCCGGCGCGATCTGAATGATGAAAAAGTTGATCGTGATGATCGCCCATAACGTTGGAATAACCAGCAATAATCGACGGACAATATAGGCAGCCATAATCCCTCTTAACGTCGCTTCTCAGGCAACTGACTTGCCTTTTGCTCTGACACCCACCAAGTATCTAACCCCAGATCATATTTTGGCATCGATTCAGGCCGCTCGAATTTATCCCACATCGCAACCCGATAAATACTTGAATGCCACTGTGGAATAATATAAAAATTCCACTGCAAAACTCGGTCAAGTGCCCGACCTAAACTAAGCAATTTTTCAGGATCTTCCTGACTTTTAGCAATTTGTTCAGTTAAAGAATCGATAACGGGGTCCATCACGCCCGCTTTGTTATAGGTTGAATCGATATAATTCGAATTCCAGACAATCATCAGATCTGCACTTGGATACGGATTCGCATAGTAGGACGATGAGACCATATCAAAATCACGATCTCTTAGCCGCTTGATATACTGCGTACTGTCCACGGTACGAATCTTCATCTCGATTCCCATCAGTTTTAAGTTTTTTTGTAGCGGAATAGCCGTTCGTTCAGCTGTCGGATTATAAATGAGTAACTCGAAAGACATTGGTTCACCAGTTTTAGCATTGACCATCACTTTATCTTTCAATACCCATCCGGCACTTTTAAGCAACGCAAATGCTTTACGCATCTGAGTACGAATTCGCCCACTTCCATCGGTGACGGGGGGCTGATACTCCTGAGTAAAAACACGTTGAGGGATTTGATCTTTAACCGGCTCTAAAATGGCCAGTTCGGATTCATCTGGTAACCCTTTAGCTTCGTAATCGGTATTCTGAAAGTAGCTACGAGTGCGTGAATACTGGTTATAAAACATGTTGGCGTTCATCCACTCAAAATCCATCGCGTAATTTAATGCTTCACGGACACGCACATCCTCAAAGACCGCTCGCTGAGTGTTAAACACAAACCCTTGGGTTGCCGCGGGTGCATTATGTTCAATTTCTTCCTTACGAATGAAACCATTGTCAAAATTAACGCCTGTATAAGATGTTGCCCAAAACTTTGCCTGACTCTCCTGACGCAGATCGAACTCCCCGGCCTTAAACGCTTCGAGCATAACGGTATCATCGCGATAATAGTCATATTGAATTTGTCTGAAGTTATTCCTTCCTACGTTAACCGGCAGATCTTTTGCCCAGTAATCCTCGACCAATTGATAGGTAATACTCTGACCTATTTTGTAATCGGCAATCTTATACGCACCGCTGCCGACCGGTGGTTCATTTAAAGGCTCAGCAAAGTTTTTATCTTTCCAGAAATGTTGTGGCAATACACGGGTAGACTGAGCAAAACTGAATAGCTTTTCCCGGTTAGGTTGTGACATTTCGATACGAACCGTCAGATCACTGATCGCCGTAACCGATTTAATATCCTGATAATAAACCCGATATTGCGGTACCCCTTCGGTCATAAATTTATTAAACGTAAATTCCACATCAGCTGCAGTGATTGGTTCGCCGTCCTGAAAGCGAGCACGTGGATTGATATCCAATTCAAGCCAGGTGTAATCGTCAGAGTATCGGACTTTTTCTGTGATCAACGGGTAGTAAGCATCAATTTCGTCGCTGGGTGAAAACATCAAAGGATCATAAATTTCACCACTGAATACGGCTGGTAGTCCCCGTGATGCATAACGGTTAAAGTTATCGTAAGTACCGACCTGACCGTAAGTTACCTTGCCATATTTGGGGGCGTTGGGATTAACATAATCAAAGTGAGAAAAGTTGTGTGGGTACTTAGCTGTTCCAAACCCCACCAGGCGAGTTGTCTCTATTACTTCAGCTAAGGAACTGTGACTCACAACAGCAAGCACAATACCTAAAGCCATTGATTTGATTTTCCCCATTATCCAAGTCCTTTTGTTGATTGAGCTAAGCATTCAACACTGAAACATTATTTATTAATAATTCAGTTACTTGGATAAGTATAGAGAAGTTTTAGCAGAAGGAAACCGCAAAACACACGACGTTTTATAACAATTTATTTGTTAATACGTGTCTGCGGCTTCTAATCTCATTCTAATCGCTATAACATTTCCTGAGCAATTAAACGCAGCAGATAGGTTTCACGCTCGATACTCATGCCTTTCTTCGGGCTTTCAAGCATAGTTTTTTCGTTATGCGCTATCGCATCATGAATATTTATCCACTTCGGCTCCATGCCATTTTTGATTTCATAATCTTCAAATTGAGTCTGTCCCAGCTCTCGATCTATTTTGCAGGTATAGCAGTAAGAGATCATATGCATCACATCACAATCATTCTTATACCATGGGCGAAATTCTTCATAGATTCCGTAAGGCTTAATTGAGTGGATGTTTCGCGCCCCGGTTTCTTCTTCAAGTTCACGAACCAGACCTTCAAGCAGATCTTCGCCTTCATCCAGTCCGCCACCAGGCAAAGTATAGTCATGATACCGCTCGGTATAGAGCATTAAAATATCTTCACCATCAACCACAATCGCGCGTGTGGCTTTACGCTGCAGTACTTTATACTGGCTGAGTTTGGCTACGTCAGGGTGAGTCGCAGTCTGTAAATGTCTCATGGTTTTTCCTTATAAAATCTCGCACGAGATTCTACCACAACAGTATTTTATTCAGCTTAATTAAAACGGTTACAAGAGCAGGTTGAATTAAACACTGACTCTGACATAACTACCCGCAATGGTTACGATTTTTTCTTACCTCGCCCGGCATGGATCTTTAATTTAGCTTTCATTTTTCGCTTCTCTGCAGAACGACTATTGCGTTTTGCTGGTTTTCTATCATCAAACACCGGCTCTACTGTTGGCTCAAAACCTTTTAACCACTCCTGAGGCAAACGTTGGTCGAGCAGTCTTTCAATGGCATGCATAAGCGGTTCTTCATCCTGACTCATTAAAGATGCGGCAAAACCGGCTTTCCCAGCCCGACCAGTACGACCTATACGGTGCACGTAGTCTTCCGCTTTATACGGCATGTCAAAATTAATCACCTGTTCAAGCTGTTCGATATCCAGTCCACGCGCAGCAACGTCTGTTGCGATAAGCGCCCGAATCTTTCCCGATTTAAAGTCGTCCAGTGCTTTCTGTCGCGCACCCTGACTCTTATCACCATTTATTGAGGCGGCTTTGATACCATCAAGTTTCAGCTCTTTGGCTAAGGCGTCACTCCCCTGTTTGGTTTTGGTAAAGACTAAAACCTGTTGCCAATTACGAGAGCCAATGAGATAAGCCAGCAACTCACGTTTACGGATTTTATTGACCGGGTAAACGATCTGCTCAACCGTATCTGCAGCAGAATTGCCCGGAGAAACCTGAACTTCCACAGGATCTATCATCATACGATAAGCAACTGTTTTAATTTTCTGATCAAAAGTCGCAGAGAAAAAAAGCGTCTGACGAGCACGGTTTAACTTCCGCAAAACTCTCTGAATATCGGGCATGAAGCCCATATCAAGCATTCGGTCCGCTTCATCAAGAACCAGAACTTCTGTATTTCCCAAATACAAGGTTTTTACATGGGCGTGGTCGAGCAACCTTCCCGGGGTTGCAATAAGAATATCCGCACCACCTTTTAGGTTCTCCTTTTGTACTCTCATACTTGTTCCACCATAGGCAGTCACTATTTTCACTGCATGCCCTTGCGCATAAGAGACAAGGTTATCAAACACTTGCTGTGCCAGCTCTCGCGTCGGTACTAATATCAAAGCACGAATATCTTTATTTGTTTCTTCCGTATTTGTCGGATTATTGATAAATCGCTGAATCAACGGCAAACCAAATGCTGCTGTTTTACCTGTGCCTGTTTGAGCCCCCGCCAGCACATCTCTTCCGAGTAAAACTTCAGGAATCGCCTTTTCCTGAATCGCTGTCGGAACGTCAATCCCTAAGTGATTCAATTGAGTAACCAACCCAGGTTCTATACCTAAGTGCATAAAAGATGTGGACTGTTCAGACATGAGATTATCGCTAAGTTCAAAATTAAGTAATTATCACCGATCACCACCAATTAGGATGCAGCATCAGTTGGGTCGCGGATTGTATCAGAGTACCGCAGTTTTGGCTTTCTCTAATACGTCCGGATAGAGTTCATAAAATATCGTTTCTAATGAAGCATAATGATGAACAAACAGAGGATAACATTCAGCCAATGGTTGCATTCTTTCACTTCGCAACGACATTCGCTGTAATGCATATTGAATGTTATCGAGTTCAGCATATGATTCTAGCCATCGACCTTTCCACATATGATCAGTAACCGTTAAATAACGCTGAGGAACCGCATTTTGGGCCTGATGCTGACGAACCTGCGCCTCCGCCTCACTCACAAATTCACTTAACGAGACCGCATGAAACTGTTGCCAATGTAAAGCTAGAAAATGATCCCACAGCATATCAAGCGCTATAGGAGAGAAACGACGAGTTTGTGCTGGAAACATCGATTTGCAACGAGACATCAAAACATGCCGATCAGTATAAGCATCGACCCAGCGATGTAATCGAATCCCCTGAGCAACGTCAACGCTATATTGCTTATCAGGATCCCCTTTTACAAAATCTCCTAACAAATTGCCAAGCAGACTACTTTCTGATTGGTCCGCTATGTGTAAGTGGGCAAGATAATTCATTACTGAGAATTTAAACTCCTTTGGATCAGGTGTTTTCACATTGCAGTTTATAGTAAAGGTTGTTTAATAATACCAGACCTACATACTCATGGCTCAACAAGCCTGTTTTAACCCCCGTTACCGCCATCAACATATAGCTTTATCTGCATCAGCCACCAACTGTAAACAATGTTGTACACATATGGCGTTTAAATTTTACAAAACAGTTGATTTTTACCGCTTAGTTCTACAAAATGCCATCATTATAGATAATAAAACCATTCTTAATGGTTAAATATCGAACAAAAACCTCCACAAACACAACTATAGTAAAGATAAGTTTACAATATTATGAAATCAAAGATTTTAGGCAGTACTTTGATTATTGCGGGCACCACCATTGGTGCAGGAATGCTAGCTCTGCCACTCGCATCCGCAGGAATTGGTTTTTCAACTTCATTGATGATTATGTTTGGTTTATGGGCATTGATGTCATTCACCGCACTGCTCATGGTAGAGATCCATCAGTATGCAGATAAAGATGCCACATTGCATACTTTGGCTAAACAGATCCTTGGCACTAAAGGTAAATGGTTAGCAACATTCTCAATGCTGTTTCTATTCTACGCACTATGTGCAGCTTATATTGCTGGTGGAGGCGCTCAATTTACACAGCGTATCACCAGCATTACTGGTGCTGAGGTAAACGGACAACTAGGTACCCTTTTATTTACCATAATCGTTGCGGCCGTTGTCACTATTGGTACCGGAACAGTAGATAAAGTCAATCGTCTGTTATTCGCCGGTAAAATTGTTGCGATGGTCGTTGTTCTGACATTCCTTGCGCCAAGCGTTACTCAGTCTTATCTGTTAAGCATGCCTGTTGGTCAGGGGCTGATTATCGCCTCTATCCCGGTTATCTTTACCTCATTTGGGTTTCACGGCAGTATACCGGCTATTGTCAATTACCTCGATGGTGACACACCCGCGTTGCGTAAAGCGATAGTCATTGGTTCAGCCATTCCGCTTGTCATTTATATTTTCTGGCAACTTGTCACTTTAGGTGTGGTTAGTCAGTCAGACTTAATCGGCAATGCTGAGCTAGGTGCGCTGATTAACACGCTTGCGCAGACCGTTCATCATTCAAACTTAGCCAACACTGTTGGTATATTCGCTGATCTGGCACTCCTAACATCATTCCTTGGTGTTAGCCTGGGTTTGTTTGAATTTATGGGCGACACCATGCGTAAAAAAGACGGTAAAATGAACCGAGTTACAGCTTCAGCGGTCACCTTCACGCCTCCGCTAATATTCGCCCTTTATTACCCACAAGGTTTTATTATGGCGCTGGGCTATGCTGCTATTGCACTCGCGGTACTGGCCATTTTCCTTCCGCTGATGATGGTCGTACGCGTACGTCAGCAAGCGAGCGAGAATCACTACCGGGTTAGTGGTGGTAACGTTGCGCTTATCGCAACAGGAACAATAGGTGTGGTTATTGTCGGAGCGCAATTAATGGTCACCGCAGGTGTTTTACCTGCACTAGGCTAACCTGTTCATAAAACTCACGACTAGGGGCAGATACAATGTATCTGCCTTTTTTATTTTTGATACCTTCTTACAAGCATCTTCACTGGTTGCCAGCAAATGCTTAAACACAGCTTCCGGCAATATAAATCGTATTAGATCTCATTTTTTTAATGCGTCTTTCACTAATTGCAAAATAAATTAGACATAAAACGCTTTGATAGTAGGATACAGCTTACATTTTAGGATGATAACTTTTCCTGTCGGAGCCAAAATGAAAGAAGTTCAGTTTCGAACAATAGACCGTCTATTTATAAAAATGTCGATCAACGACAAAATGTGGGTAATATTTGCGCTATTCCTCTGCGCACTCACCAGTATTGCCGGTGCTCGCTATTTTGAAAGTGTAGATCGTATTGAAGAACAATCTAAGCTCGCTGTGGAACACCAGCTACAGGGCATTATTTCACAACAGAACATCACTGTATTCCCGGGCTTAAAATCTCAGTCTTCATTACATGATACTCGCTATAAAAATGGTATCGCAACGGCCACTGCAAAAGCCCAAAACGGTAAAATCTATGCATTGTCGGTTGATTTTTCACAACAAGAACGGACTATCCGTTCCAACGCACTGACTACCCTGTTACTTTCATTTTTATGGATAATTCCATTCGCCATTTTTACTTACTGGGTGTCAACGTTCATCGGTGGTGCATTATGGGTGCTTTATACTACTACCCTGAAAATCTCAGAAGGCGACCTTACATCTCGGTTAGGTTTTCACCCGGGCCGCGATGAATTTGGCACCATTGGCTGTGCGCTGGACAATGCGATGGATACGCTGACAGATCTAGTCGTCAGCGTTAAAGATAATTCAACCACGCTAAACGAAACGTCTGATTCATTTGCTGAAGAAATGAAAGCTAGCGAAGAGCAAATTCACAAGCAGTACGCTTCGCTTGATTCAGTAGCAACAGCGATGGAAGAGATGACGGCATCAGCGCATGAAGTTTCAAATATTGCGGTTAAAGCAACTCAACAGGCAGAAAGCGATGCTGAACAAGTTAGTTCCAGCCACCTGCGAGTACAACAAGCAATAGAGGAAATCGAACAGCTCACTGGTTATATTACCAAAACATCGGCATCGGTAACCACTCTCAACGATAATGCGATTAAGATTAACGATGTGATTACAACCATTAATGCCATCTCTGAGCAAACAAACTTACTCGCCTTGAATGCGGCTATTGAAGCCGCACGCGCAGGTGAACAAGGACGGGGCTTTGCTGTCGTTGCAGATGAAGTTAGAACATTAGCAAGCCGTACTCAGTCTGCAACGGTAGAAATTCAGACCATGATAGGCCAGCTCCAAAGCGAAACTCAGAGTATTGCTCAAATCACCGAACAAACCGTAAGTCAGGCGCATACAAGCAGTCAGCTTGTGACGGAAATCGGTAATGATGTCAATCAGATCGCTGAGTCGGCTCGTCTTATCAATGATATGAGTATTCAGATTTCAACGTCTGCAGAAGAACAGAGTAGCGTTGCTAACAATATTGCCAGTGAACTGAGTGATATCAGAAATCAGTCGAATGAGCTGTTAAGTGTCGCGGAGCAGTCATCCATCGGTATCAATAACATCGTTAAAGCGACTCGCAATCTCGCTGATAGCTTAAACCACTATCACACAAACTAAATAAAAAAGCGGCTGATTAGCCGCTTTTTTATTCCAGTTATTTATGAGGGATAACCTTGCGGGTTATTCGATTGCCAACGCCAGGAATCCTGAGTCATATCCTCAAGCGTACGTGATGCTTTCCAGTTAAGATCTCGCTGAGCTTTGGCTGGATCGGCCCAACACTCTGCAATATCGCCAGGACGTCGTTCAACAATTTTATACGCTACAGACTTACCTGACGCGCGTTCAAACGCCTTAACCATTTCCAACACACTGTAACCCACTCCGGTCCCAAGGTTATAAATGTGCAGACCAGCTTGTAAACCAACATTTTTCAAAGCAGCAATATGCCCGTCTGCCAGATCCATTACGTGGATATAATCACGAACACCAGTCCCATCTTTGGTCGGATAATCATCACCAAATACCGATAAACACTCTCGTCTGCCAACCGCAACCTGAGAAACAAAAGGCATCAGATTATTGGGAATCCCCTGAGGATCTTCTCCCAACTCTCCTGACGGGTGCGACCCTACCGGGTTAAAGTAGCGCAGCAAAGTAATACTCCAATCAGGGTTGGCTTTTTGGAAGTCAGTTAAACACTCCTCGACCATCAGCTTGCTTCTTCCGTAAGGGTTAGTTGCACTGGTAGGAAAATCTTCAGTGATTGGTACCGACTCTGGGTCACCGTAAACCGTAGCAGAAGAGCTGAACACAATAGATTTGACACCCGCTTCTCTCATTGCTGAAACTAAAACCAGTGTTCCGTTGACATTGTTATCATAATATTCCAGTGGCTTCTGCACTGATTCACCGACAGCTTTCAACCCTGCAAAATGAATGACAGACTCGATATTATGCGTCGTTAATAATTCGACCATTAACTCTTTGTCACGAATATCACCCTCAACAAAATGAGGCTTAACACCGCACACTTTTTCGATACGCTCTAAAACAGATGACTTACTGTTATATAGATTATCTACAATAATAGGTGTCATTCCTGCCTGGATCATCTGGATACAGGTATGACTTCCGATATATCCCATACCACCAGTAACGAGTACGTTCATTTTTCTCTCCAACCTTGCAGACTTACGCTGCAACCTAACCAATTTAATTTTTGTCATCAATAATGACTAACTGACCTTTACCAAGACTTTTCGCTTCGTACATTGCTTTATCAGCTGTTTTCAACATGGTATCAATATCCTGTTGAAAACTCTCAACGAAGTAAACACCGATGCTTGCTCCAACACTGAGCTTTTTACTTCTATAAATAATATCCTGCTCAATCAGCTTAATTAACCTCTCTGACATAATTTTAACACTCGAACGTTCACTCTGCGTAATCAGGACTACAAACTCATCACCGGATAAACGAGCCACCAGGTCCTGACTCCTTACCTGAGAAAGCAAACGTTTAGAAACCTGCTTTAGAACCTCATCACCTGCCGCATGACCATACGTATCATTCACCTGTTTAAAACCATCTAAATCAAGATAAAGAAGCGAAAACGGGTAATTGCTTTTACGACTCTCTATAATCACTTCATTTAATACTCGATACAATTTAGAACGGTTAGCTAAACCCGTTAAAGCGTCATGGTGAGCCATATGTTCAAGCCGCTCCATCTCTTTAATATTGGATAAATCCGAGATCATAATCACCATATCTTGTTGCGCTGGGTAATCAGGCGCTGGAATACGATTCACCTTCACAAATAATGGGACTAAGTGTCCATCGCAATGTTGCTCCCATACTTCTCCCTGCCAGTGACCAAAGTCATCGAGGGACTGCCTAATCACTGGAAGAAGCGAACCAAATTGAGGCCACATAAGCACTTCATCAATTGGTTTGTTTACTAGCTGATCACCATCGTATCCCAGTAGTTGCGTGACTGCTGGGTTAACCATGGTTATGTTACTTTGAGAATCAAGTAAAATCAGACCGTCCTTACTATTTTCAAAGATCCCCGCCGCTAAACGCTGACGTCCTAACGCAAGTTCAACCTCAGTGACATCTTCGACGGCAAACAAAATCTGCTCCGGACCAGAAAGCGGCCTTGTACTAATTTTGAGTATTTGCTTTTGAGCATTTGGATTATGCTCCTCAACCAAAAACAATTCGTCTTCTAGTTGCAGTTCAGCACATAATGCCTGTTCGATTACCGAACTTCCGTGCACATTTAACGTATGTTGGATGCTAGCTCCTCGCAGTTCGATGATTGAGCGACCAAGAATGTTACTTGCTTCATCATTCGACAAAAGAATTTTTCCCTGCGAATCCACAACGAGCAGCGCGTGCTGAACAGTATCTAATACATCATTGACAAATGTTTTCTCTGCATTCAGTTTTTCTAGCGCTAAAACGATCTCTTCTTCATGTGTTTCTATCTGCTCCAGCATGGTATTGAAAGCTAGAACTAAATCACCAATTTCATCTTTCGACTGACATGATAACTCAGGCCGGCTTTGTCCGTTTTCGATAAAACTTTTCATCGCACCGTTTAAACGATAAACGGGTTTTACAATCATTTTTTGCACCAGCAAATACAATACGACACCACACAAAAACAATATGGAGATAAAGTACGCTGAGTCATTCAGAGCTGTATTATAAATTTCTTGAAAGGAACTGGTTGAAATAGTCACTCGGAGAGAAGCAATCATCTCTTGGTGAAGTATAATAGGAACATACATATACATGTATCGGTCAGCAATAACATAACCGCTGCGCCTAATCTGTACTCTTTCATCTTCAGTGGGAATACGCGCATTGGTCCCCTCTTTCTCATACAAAGCAAAAAGCTGGCTCTGTCGGTCATAAAGCTTGACCCGCAGCACATCTTTATCAACTTCAAACGCCGATAAAATATCCTGTGCTGTTAGTTGATCATCAAACAGTATCGCTGCTTGAAGGTTATATGAAACCCCTTTAGACAATACTTGAACACGCTCTACGAGTCTTTTTTCATTTTGCCGCACATCTTTCTCATAACTCACCCACTGAGCAATAAAAAATATCGCTGCCATTAATAAAAAAATTGGCATGATCAACTTAATACGCAAAGAAAAAGCATTCATGTTTTATGCTCCTCCTCTACAATCGCGATACGTAGTAAACTCGCAGATATGGAAAACTCTCCTACATTTTCCAGATATATTTTGGGTTTTACCTTTCCTTCCATGGTTATAAGCTCAATAGTCCCTCCCAAGTGGCGGATGTTTTCACCGTCTCCGATCATGACGGTTTGTGGAGCCGATAACTTAAAATCAATCACAGCATTTGAATCAACATACACAATGTCACATTCCGTTCGATATTGTGTCGAAACCAGAACCGGTAACTGACGAATAGTTTTACTTTGAGTAATGCTTTTCAATGTCGCTGCGACTTCTCGATTACCGAGTACGCAAAACTCGACCTCCGACATCTCACTTTCATTATCCCAATGAATGAAATTGACAATACGGAACACATAGACAGCTTTGACGTCAGAGAGATCGTATGCTGCATATGCGAAACCTGACAACAGCAGCAAAATCAATGTAATAGCACGTCGAAAATTAGAATTCATAAAATACTTTCACTAATCCAGCCTGTTCACTGGTTGTGTTATTCCTGTCAGTTCGGCAATCTTCACGTTCACTTATATTGTATAAAACAAATTCAAATTGTTTGAGGTAATGAAAATGCGCTTTATAACTGGTTAATTTGAAATAATTATGTATTTTTATAGTAGCTTAAATACAAAAGATGGATGATTCACGTGAAAAGACGCACAATCACCTTAAACTGCGACATGGGCGAAAGTTTCGGCAACTGGATTATGGGTAATGACGAACAAGTCATGCCGTGGATCGATATGGCTAATATTGCATGTGGATTTCACGCTTCTGACCCACACGTTATGAGCCGAACCATTGATTACGCCATTCAGAACGACGTACAAATAGGAGCCCATCCCGGATACCCGGATTTACAAGGTTTTGGCCGTCGCTCCATGTCATTCTCTGAAGAAGAAGTCTGCGAACTGATTATTTATCAGGTTGGTGCCTTAAAAGCACTGTGTGAAAGCAAGAATACAGAAATCAGCTACGTGAAACCTCATGGCGCAATGTATCACGACATGATGAACAACAAAGCAATATTCCGCTCAGTAGCAGATGCGGTGTCTTGCTTTAACGTTCCATTAATGATCTTGGCATCCGGTAATAATCAGGAGTACTTGGACATTGCCGACCGCTACGACGTCCCTTTGTTATTTGAAGCATTCGCTGATCGAACTTATCTCTCGAACGGTCAACTAACGCCCCGCGACAGACCCAACTCTGTATTGAAAACCGAGGAAGCAATATTAAGTCAGGTAAGACAGATCGCCGAATATGGAAAAGTGACCAGCTCCGATGGGGTTGTTGTCGCCATTGAAGCAGATACATTATGTGTACATGGCGACAACATACAAGCCATCGAACTGATAGCGAAAATTCGTGCTCAACTAGACGTTAGCTAGATTGAACGGGTTACAACAAACGATGATCTGTTATTTCATTCCAACAAACTTCGCCAAAGCTTGTGGATAACCGCGAAGGTCGGCCAATCGCTTAGCCCGAATCTCTATATCTTCCGGTGTTAAAGCCATACTGACAGGGTGAGATTCTTCAATTGATCGCTCATCGCCCTCGCTGACTAGATGCCATGAAGAAACTATTTTTCGGATAGCTTCAAGGGCTGATGAAGCTTTAACCACCTCCATTCGGGCATAATGATTATCTTCAAACGTTACATCAGCGGCACGTAAAGTTGCATCATCACCAGGAATTTGCTGTGCACCAAATAAAGGTTTTCCCCCAATGGTTGCGCCACTGAACTCTGGCATAAACTGGCTAATATGATCAATCGCCCGATGTGTCCTCTCATTCAAAGCTTCGGCCTGCCAGCCATCAGTCAGCTTCCTGGTCAGATACTCTGGCAGAACAGGTTGAGAAGAATTGTCCGCCGAAGTGACTAATCCATCTTTAAATAAAGTAATATCTTCTGTCATACCGTGCAACTGAAACACACCGTCCGCATAAGGTGTTAGCTGTGCCATCCCTTGTGGCGTACCCCGTTTACCATGAAAAATAACTTCAGGCCATTCGTGCTGGCAATCAGCCCAGTGTGTCACATAGGCAGCTTTAAACTCTACCAGCCTTCTGCGCTTAAAATGCGCCATATCATCGACTTTCCCCGTTTCATACCCACATGCATTGATCAAATAATCGGCGACTGCCTGATGTTGCAAACCTAGTGCGTCAGTATAAGTTAATAACCATTGATCATTTTCAAATGCAGCTTCGGTTAACGTGGCGTGAGTTAAAACTTCACAGTGTGGCATAGTTTGTAATGCCAAATCCGCACTCGCAGCAAGACGAAAAACACTCCAGCCATACTCTTGAACCACAACAACAGGGTATTTGATCGCATTCAGATCAGCATGTTGAGCAAATGGAATGACCCAGTCATCGGTTGAAAGCGGATTCACCGGTTGGGACTTCTGTGCTAAAGATTCCAGTTGCTGACGGTTATACAGTGAAAAATACTCGCTGGGATCACCGAGAATTTGGTTGCGCGCGTCACTCTCGACCAACTGCTGATAGCAGTCCTGTATTTTTTCCAAGCGTGGAATAATATCCTGAGGTAAACCGGAATCAGAATTGGGTACAGCGATAACCGTCGGTCGCTTATTCAGTGTGTGGGGGTACAAGCGAATAGTCTCGATGGACTGACGCAATAATTCCAAACACTGTTGCTCTGAAATTTCACGGTATAAGTTTCCACCAGCATGTAAATGACAGATAGGAGGACCATTCACTAAACTGGGGCCTTTCTCCAACAAGAGTACGTTGACGCCCAACTCACCTAAGTGAACAGCAGCGGTCGCTCCAGCAACGCCTCCTCCGATCACTGCAACTTTTGGAGACTGATTCATTGTCGTATTTTGTGACATTCCGCTACCAATATTTATTCAAACTCAATCTATTCTAAAGCGAGTAAAACGTTAATAAAATCACATTTTTTACGTGGTAATAGCGCGAATTTATGAAAGTTTCAATACAAAAAAATTAAATAAAATGCTTGACTCACCTTTAAGTAATCGCTGTTTTTTTAACCTTGTGAATAACGAATACTCCTGAGTCAGAGCCCCCACGGGGCTAACGACCATAGGCGCTTATCCAACCAGCCAAGTTATCCCAAAGCTTATCCACCGTTTTTGTGGATAACTCACTTAGTTACTCAAGGCTTCGCTAATTAAATGCTTTATTTATAGGCACTAACAAGCGTTTTATTAAGCTATTCACTACCGCTGCCAATGTGCAAAACGTAAGTAAAGGCAGCACTAACCACATGGTAAAGTGCGCGTTGGGAGCAAGCTCAAAGCCAAACTTCATCACACTTGCCACCACCAAATCGGCACTGAAACTGGCCACTAAACCAGCCACCAAAGCCATCAGGCCATACTCTGACCAAATCGTTGTAGTCACGCGCTTACGGCTAGCTCCAAGCGTCCGGTATAACCGAATTTCCTGCTGTCTTTGACTTAAGCTCAAGCGTAATAGTGTAAAAATCAATAGTATACCAGCGATAACCCCCATCAGAGCAAGCACTGTTATCGACCAAACTATCTGTGTCAATAACGTCTGGATTTTCTCCCCCATCACTCGAATGTCCATCAGGCTGACTGTCGGGTGATTTCTGGATAACTGGTTAAGAATACCGTCATGTTGAGATTCCACTCTAAAACTCACCAGCCATGATCCCGGGATATTCTCCATCACATCTGAACTGAAGATGAAATAGAAGTTCGGTTTCATATCTCGCCATTCAACATAACGAATCGTATTAACGGTCGCTTTAATCGTCTGACTGTTAATAACAAATGAGAGTGAATCCCCGACTTTCAACCCGAGGTCATTAGCTACATCCTGTTCAACTGAAACGCCGTTAGTTGTGGTCCATTCTCCTTCAACAACATCATTATATTCAGGTAACGAATCCCCCCAGGTAAAATTCAACTCCCGGCGTAAAGCGTCACTACTCTGCTCACCTTGTGCGTACTGTTTAGCATCGACACCATTTATTTCTGATAAGCGACCACGAATAATAGGAAACGCCGTAGAACGCTCGATCCCTGCTTCATCCAAGGTATTTAAATACGTATCCTTTTCATAATCTGCAATATTGAATGCAAATGCGTTCGCTGCGTTCGCTGGTAACGTTCTTTGCCAGTCGGATAATAAATCCGTCCGGACTAACCACATAACCGCCAGAAGCATCAGTGATAACGATAACGCGCCAAATTGGATTCCGGTCGAAACTGAAGAGCGATTAATTCGGCTTAACGCCAACTTCATTGACGTATTAAGCGGGAGTTTCGCCAGTGAACGAGTCACGACAACGCTGAGCAATGCCAAGATCAAAAACAGCGCTGCAATTCCCGCCAGTACAATCCAAACTAACTGATTCTGCCAGTAAACGATGAGTGTCGGTATTACCGGAACTAAAATAAGTACGATATTCCAGCGAGTTCGGCTCTGTTTCTGGGCTTGTTGCATCACACTGGCAGCATTGACGTTTAACAAGTGGCCTAACGGAATCCCCAGCGCAGGTACCGCAATTAAAATACTTGAAATCAGTGCCACCAGCGCTGGTTTAAAACCATAACCGGGTAATGGTGTCGGCAAAAGATCAACTAACGGTACTCTTAGTAAGTACTCAAGTAAAACGCCGATAATGATCCCACCAACCGAGGCAAAAATAAGTAACAGTGCAACTTGTGTTGATAGCCAACGTCCTATCCACTGTTTACTCGCCCCAAGGCTTTTTAACATTGCGATTGTGCGCTGACGTGTCGATACATAATGCTGACAGGTTAGAACTAATGTGGTTGCAGCCATAATAATAACGATTGCAACAGTGAGAGAGAGATACTGCTGAGTCCGCTCAAACACCTCATTGGTACGACTGCTGCTATCCTGATCTCGCCAGCGATCACTTGGGGTCAGTTCTACCGCCTGTTTGAGTCTATCAATCACATCATTATCACCGTTAATAAACAAACGGTATTGAACGCGGCTACCAAGTTGTATCGCGCCTGTGCGCTCAACATCAGACTGATCAATCAGTACTGAAGGCATTTGTTGAAATGGGTTAAAACTCAGCCCCGGTTCTTCACTAATCCGTCCACTAATAATTAAATCAGCATCGCCTATTGTGACATTGTCACCTATCTCCACATCGAGCTGACTAAATAAACGTTCATCTAACCATAACTCCCCAGGTTGAATATGATTCCGGATTGATTCTCCATCCGATAATTGCATCTCACCACGCAAAGGATACTGGCCATCAATCGCCTTCACTGTAACCAACTTCATTCCATTATCACTGAATGCCATTGTCCGAAAGCGGGTCATCATAGAGGTGGGAATATCATCGGCTTGGGTGAGCTGAGTTAGTACTTCTGGAATCGGATTCGCCGATACAAAGACACTATCTGCGGTTAATGCATCTTTTCCCTGCTTTACAATCACCTGTTCCATACGATCAGCCAGGGCTGTCAACGCAAATACGCACGCAATAATTAAAGTGAGGGCAATTGAAATAGGCCATAGCTGACCATGGCGAATTTCACTGAAGCTCCAACGAAACAATCTCTTATTTAAGGCTGGAGATGAATTCATACTTTTTCCTCCAACTTGCCGGCACTCATATAGAAGCGGCGATCACACCTGTCCGCCAAAGCAGGATCATGGGTAACTAAAACCAGTGTAGTGCCGTGCTGTTTGTTCAGGTCAAAAAGTAGATCAATCACTTTCGCCGCTGTTTCTTGATCTAGGTTTCCGGTTGGTTCATCAGCAAACAATACTTGTGGGTCAATCATAAATGCTCTGGCTAAAGCAACTCTCTGCTGCTCTCCTCCTGACAACTGAGAAGGAGAATGATGAATACGGTGTTGCAAACCGACGGAGGTTAATAATGCCTTAGCTCGCTCCTGATCTTCATCTTCACCTTTAAGCAAACAAGGTAACGTGACATTTTCCAGAGCGGTTAAACTGGGTATTAACAAAAAACTCTGAAATACAAATCCAACCGCCTGACTGCGAATCGCAGCTCTGGCTTCATCATCGAGTTGAGATAATGGCTTACCAAGTAAATGAACGTCTCCGTCTGTCGGAGTATCTAGGCCTGCCAGTAACGTCATTAGCGTTGACTTACCGGCGCCAGATGTGCCAACAATGGCAACACTTTCCCCCTGCTGAATATCAAGGTTAACATCCTTAAGGATTGTTAATTGCTCTTGATTAGTAGAAACTATTTTAGATAAAGACTGGGCTGAAATAACGGATGTTTGCATAATGAGACTACTTTCCTTGATTCTTGTTTTATTCTTTTCTGCTAATGCTAGTAGTAACACATTGTTAGTACTAGGCGATAGTTTAAGCGCTGGCTATAACATGCCTATAGAACAAGCTTGGCCTAATTTGCTTGGTGATGCACTAAAAGGCAAAGGGAAATCTGTAACAGTAATTAACGGCAGTATTTCCGGCGATACTACAGGTAACGGTTTATCCCGTCTCCCTTCCCTGCTAAACGAGCACCAGCCTGACACCGTCCTGATAGAATTAGGGGCTAACGATGGTTTACGTGGTTTTCCACCAAAGGTTATAGATAATAACCTGAGAACCATTATTGATCAGATTAAACAAAAAAACGGGCAAGTGATTTTAATGCAGATCCGTATCCCGCCCAATTACGGCAAACGTTACAGCAATGCTGTATCAAACTTATACGCAGACATTGCTGAAGATAAGTCGGTCCCATTAGTCCCCTTCTTTCTGGAACAGGTCATTATTAAACCTGAGTGGATGCTAGAAGACGGACTTCATCCAACATCCGAAGCTCAACCATGGATAGCTGACTACATGGCAGAACAACTTGCTCCCCTGCTTTAATGCATGTTGACCCAATGTGATCGAAATTGAATTATGACATCACACGAATATCACTATAAAAAAAAGCAATAATAATTAAAATTTTTATGCAAAATTGACTTTTTGATGCCCCAGCTCAATAAATTCGATTCTGTGGTGGGTTAATGTTAGCTATTCCGTAGACGAGAAGGTATCAACAATGCTCATAACCCCCGTTATTCAGGGTGTAGTATCTCGTACTGCACACCCTTATGGTTGCGAACAAGCTATATTAAAACAAATTCAGTATGTTAAGTCGGCTAGCCCTATTAAAAATGGCCCCAAGCGAGTCCTTATTCTCGGGGCTTCATCAGGCTTTGGTTTAGCTGCACGTATCGCTTTGACTTTTGGTGGTGCAAATGCAGACACCATTGGCGTTTCCATGGAACGTGGGCCGTCAGAAAAAGGCGTTGGCAGTGCCGGATTCTATAACAACCATTTCTTTCAAAAGTACGCACAGGAAAAGGGGAACACAGCGGTCAACATCACCGGTGATGTCTTTTCTGAAGAAGTGCGTGAGCAAGTTATTGAAGCGATTGAAACTTACTTTGAAGGTGAAGTCGATCTGGTGATTTATAGTATTGCCAGTGGTATGCGTCGCAAAGGGAATAGTGATGAATTCTGGCGTTCAGCGATTAAACCCATTGGCAACGCTGTATCTGGGTCAACAATCGTGCTGGAAAATGATCAGTGGGTAGACAGCACACTTGAACCGGCTTCGGCTGACGAAATCGAAAGTACTGTAAAAGTAATGGGCGGTGAAGACTGGGAGAACTGGATTGATACGCTTATCAATGCTGATTCAGTTGCTGACGGCTGTAAAACCGTTGCTTTCTCTTACATCGGCCCTGAAGTGACTCATCCAATTTATCTGGATGGTACTCTTGGTTATGCAAAAGTGGACTTACACCAAACCAGTCACTCATTGAACTTAAAATTGGCCAATTATAATGGCGGAGCTTACGCTTCAGTGTGCAAAGCGCTAGTCACTAAAGCCAGTGTCTTTATTCCAGGGTTAAGCCCTTACATACTCGCTTTGTATAAAGTGATGAAAGAGCAAGGCACGCATGAAGGCTGTATTGAACAAATGCAGCGTCTCTTCAGTCAAAAGCTTTACGTAGCTGATGATCAAGTTACACCTGTCGACAACGAGCGTTTAATTCGTATGGATGATCGGGAGCTGGACCCAGATACTCAACAGAAAGTATCAGCACTACTAAGCGAGATGAACGCGGATAACTTCACTCAACTCGGTGATTATCAGGGCTTCAAACAGGAGTTTCTCAATCTGAATGGATTTGGCTTTGATAACATCGATTACACTCAGGAAGTTGACTTAGCCCCCTTCATCAGCGACAGATAATACCCATTGTTATCTGTGATACTTCCGAGCATTGACAAATAAAGTCGCGCTACCAAAACTGTACTCCTATAAAGAGTACAGTTTTTTATTTACTCAAACTCTGGGGCTACCTATAATCGCCCCCTTTCAAAATATCTAACCCTAGAGCACTTGTGATGGATGTATTAACCGCAAAACTGAAAAAACTTGAAAAGCAGAATTATCGCGCTTATCAACAAATCAAAGGTCAGTATGACTTCGGTGATTACACTTTATTTATCGATCATGTGCAGCCTGACCCTTACGCATCAGCCTCACGTTTACGAGCAACACGCGCATGGTCATTAACCGGACTTGCCTGGTTGTTGGATAAGTCCCCTGCCTATCAGGTAGCAGCACGCGACTTTATCGCCCGCACATTTGCTGAATATGCTAAACAGGAAAACGCAATCACAATCCAGTTAACCGGGCAAACAGTATTGGATAGCACCTCTGTACTGTTTACCGAGCATGGTATAGAGCTGCGTTTCAGAATGGCATTACCAGCGGAAGGGCGAGATATTCTGGCCAAAAAAGCGTTAAATATTCTCACTTTCCATCTACCCAAATTTATTCGTAAAGCCACCATTGAGCGCGAATTAGACATTGCACAGTTAAAGCATCATTGTGAAACAATAGAAGATCAGCAAGCGTTACGCGCTCAACTAGCTGACAATGACCTGGTCGCTTTTATTGCCAACGGGAGTATTCTGCCAAGAATCGCCGGCAACTGTGATTTACCGATGAAAGACGCAGTGCCATTTCAATCGCCGCAACAGCTGGAAACGGTTCTCCTAACACCAAATAACGGAGAAATTCGTGGCCTGGGCATTCGCAAAGGGATAACTCTCATTGTTGGTGGTGGTTTCCATGGCAAATCAACGCTGCTGACAGCCGTTGAACGTTCAATTTACAACCATATTCCCGGTGATGGCAGAGAAGGAATTGTGACCGATCATAATGCAATGAAGATCCGGGCTGAAGATGGCCGATGTGTGCATAACTTGAATCTGTCAAATTACATTAATCACCTTCCGCTGGGTAAAAACACCCAAGACTTTACAACTCAGGACGCGTCCGGCTCAACCTCTCAAGCGGCCTGGTTACAGGAATCGATAGAATCGGGGGCAACAACACTGCTGATCGATGAAGATACGTCTGCCACCAACTTTATGATTCGCGATGAGCGTATGCAGGCTCTGGTCAATAAGGGAGATGAACCGATCACGCCTTTGGTTGATCGTATTGGACAATTACGTGACGAAATGGATATTTCCAGCCTTATCGTCATGGGCGGTTCTGGTGATTATTTAGATGTGGCAGACACGGTTATTCAAATGCATGACTTTCAGGCTGTTGACGTAACCGAAAAAGCCCAACAAGTGATAGCCCTTCACCCAACCGAGCGCAAAAATGAATGTGAAACACCATTAATTAAGCATAAACCACGCTCAATTAACTGCGTAGCTTTACAGAAGTTACTGGCAGAAGGTAAGTTTCGAGTTTCTGCTAAAGGCATCGAATCACTGCGATTTGGCAAAGAGTTTACAGACCTGACTGCGCTCGAGCAGTTGGAATCACCATCAGAAATCAACGCTATCGGTTGGTTATGGTTTCAACTTGCACAAAATTCTGGCTGGTCAGATAATCCTAGCGAAGATTTTACTTCAATGCTCCATGACGAATGGCATGCAGTCATGCCGAATAATGGTGATCTAGCCAAACCCAGAGTACTGGATGCCATGGCAGCGCTAAACCGCATGCGTAAAGCCAAGTTTAAGAATACGTAAACTCAATAAAACAGCGCGTCATAAGCGCTGTTTTTTCTAGGATATCAATAAAGTTACCATCTGTATTACTGCTCTTGCCGCAGTACGTTCCAGGCTTCACACAAAATGCGAAAACGCTCTGCATTGCCATTATCCCGATCAGGATGCCAACGCAGTGCTAGCTTTCTCCAAGTTTTCCGTATTTCAAAATAGGATGCATCAGGTGATAGTTCAAACAGCTTTAGGGCTTGTGAACGATCTAATTCTTTCCCGTTAGTACTGCCACCAACAAACTTCCTGTAGCGCTTCCAGAACTCATTCAGCAGACGCTTGACTTCCCCTTCGCTCGCTTCATAGTGTTCCCACTGGCAATAATATTCACGAAGAGGATCGTCAGTATCAATACTATGACAAGCAGTACGGAACATTGGCATTAAAACAATATCCATCGCTTCTACCTGCAACCACTGCTTCGGATACAGTGTTTCCTGTAATTGATACAGAGCATTCATTATTAAGAAATTACGTTTAAATAAATCCTTTTCGGGTCGCTCATCCAGTGTGGGCATCAGCTCTATCTCACTTAAGTGTGCCGCAAGTGTGTGTACTTTCCATCCAGAAGGCTGACGTTTTAAAACCTCTAAAATTGGCCACAATAAAGGGTTCTCAACATAATGATAGGTGTTTGCCGTCAGTTGCTGTGCGTCCGTCATGCTATTTCTCTTTATTATCCTTCCTTTTATTCAAATCCAATACTTTAAATTTGTCGAGTCAGATGATGATGAATCGATCAGAGCTTTGACATCTATTCAAGTTTCACATCAAAACAAAAGCCGTTCATACTCAAAATTTGCCACAATTGAACACTGTTCGCTATTGTGGCAGCATAAATGCAAAATCTTTCTAATCAGGCGACTCATCATATGAAAGCACCGAAAATCCTTACGTTTCTCTCGTTTTTCTACATAGCGCTATTTGTATTTTCTGCAATCTCTCCTGCATCAAGAGCTGTATGGATTGCAGAAATCACACCTGTCGTGCTCATCTTAGGCATTGTATGGTTTATCTCTTTTAAGCAACCGCTAAGTAAAACGGCATATTCTCTGCTATTTGTCTGGATTATCATGCATACCATCGGTGCAAAATACACCTTTGCTGAAGTGCCTTTTGACTGGTTTAACAACTTAATCGGTTCTGAGAGAAATCACTATGATCGCGTCGCTCATTTCTCTATCGGGTTTTACGCCTACCCCATCGCTGAGCTGTTAATCCGCAATAAGTTAGCCAAACCATGGCTAGCCGCTTGTTTCGCTCTGTTTTCTATTATGAGCCTCGCTGCAGGTTATGAGATCATCGAATGGTGGTATGCTGAGTTGGCGGGTGGCGATGAAGGCATCGCATTCTTAGGTTCACAGGGAGACATCTGGGATGCTCAAAAAGATATGCTCTGCGATACGCTGGGTGCGATAACAGCCCTAATCATTATGAAAATACAAACCACACTCAATCCAAAAAGATTCAGCATTTAAGTGGTATTCCTTATCCATGATAGATATGGCTCAAAACCTTCAGTAACCGGAATTTGAACTATCTGAGGGACATCGTAGTTATGATGTTCCTCAATCAAACCCTCAAGCTCTTTATAACGCGCTTTTCGAGTCTTGATACTAATCAGAATTTCTTCATCATGGCAAATAGACTCTTCCCATACATAATGGCTTTCTATTGGCACTGTTTGAATGCAGGCAGCCAGATTATTACGCAATATGTGTTCAACCAGCTTATCTTTAACGACTTTGCTATCTGTCGTGGTTAAGACAATACAAAATTCATGCTCCATCCATAAATCCTTATTTATCAGCAATGATGTCAACAATGAAATGGTCAATATTTATGAAATGAATCTCAAAAATCATAAGCGTAGCAAAAATTTAACGCCTACCAGCCAACATTCCGTATATTCTGAGCGTAAATTAGACAACAACAAATAACGATGAAAAATATCAAGTACACGACAGAAATGGTCAGTTGCTGCCCTTTATGCCAACATGAAGAGTTTTTGATTTCAGGTAACAATGAAAAATTTATATGTGCTCAGTGTGGCTTTACGACCAACCAGTTAAGTCAGGTTCAGGTCGCCCTTCCCCACGGAAAAACCAAGATTAATCGCTATATTCATGCCACTCAAGAAACGGTTCACTAAACAAGGTTATCGATTAATCCAGATAAAGTGTTAATTGCTTTAGATCTTCCAGCACTGTGACTTGTGGATAACAAACCCGATTGTTCCATGACAGAGGTGTTAGTTGATATGTCGTTACGCCAGCATTAAGTCCGGCCTGAACTCCTTGCAAAGTATCATCAACATAAACACATTCTTCTAACCTAAACCCCATATTCATTGCACAGTAACGTATTAAATCAGGCTCAGGCTTCCAGCTGTTCGCTTCAAATGCAGAGAAGATTTTCCCTCTGAAATAACCTAATAACCCGGCTGAGCTCAATACAGACTCAATTCGGTCTCTTGAAGCATTAGAGGTAACACAAAACTCCGTATCAGTTTCTCGTAACCAGTCAATTAACTCAACTGCACCACTCATAGGCTGCAAATGAGCAAACTTAGGTTCAAGCAACTCTCTGTATCTCTGCTCTAGAAGATCAACATCAGCACTAATCTCAGCAAGTTGCAGTGTAGAATTTATAATGTCAGCAACTTTGCCACCTTCAAAATTCTCGATCACATCTTCAACATTAAGCTCAGTTCCTATTTCCGCAAATACCTGAACTAATGCTTCACAACATAACCTCTCACTATCAACCAATGTACCCTCGCAATCAAAAATGACGCATTTCTTGTTTTTGCCAACCATAAAACCCTCTCCTTTAGCTGAAGTGTAATCGCTAAAGAAATACGAAAAATGATTCACTTAACAAATTGAAATGACGTTATTCAGCAATATTCATAACTTGTATCATCATCACTATTTTTGAGGATTGGGAAAACTCTGACTTGCAGAATGCTATTTAGAGCAAATGCCTAATGATAGGACGCGAACATTTTTAAACGACAGAGCTTGGTCACAAAATCTCAGTTAACACTACAGCTCAATATATACTTTACTTTCAATGGACCGCTCACCATTCAATTTACTGATTACAGAGGTCACAAACTCTTCTTTTGAACCATGAACTTGCGGAGATTTGATTACAATATCAGAAACTAATAGCTGGCCCTCAAACTCTGTCACGATAGCAGCAGCAACTGGCGTTGCCTGATAAAAACCAACGTATAGACGGCAAGGTTCAGAAAAAATAATTTGTGTAAAAAATTCAACCAAATCATTTTGATCCTGCTCGTTATCCGCTCGCGTTGCTTGTAATAGCGAAAACATGACGGTTAGGCGGTGAAAATCGACCAGATATATATCTTGCGAATCAATTTTGCTCGTTTTATCAGCCGGAATAAACGAGCTAACAGAACTGCGCTCCCATAACGATTGATAAACCGTCCGCCCTCTCAGGCTTTCAGGTGTAGGAAACTCAACCTCAACTTGATCAAAGAGCCATTGATTTTTTACATTAACAACGTGTGGTAGCGAGTCAGTCATGAATTATTCTTCTATAGGATTTCATAAGTCTATCAATACCAGTAATGTAGCCTGTAAAATATTGCTGGAATTGCCAAACAGCATCGAAATATATTGTTTGAGGCAGGATACTTAGCTAAGCAGCATACTACAAGTACAGATATCGCATCTCATCGGGATGATTTGGTTAAACTTCCTGCTCAAATCGCAAACTCCCCTGTATCTGATTACGACTTACAGGATAATTAACGTATAGTTACATGAAAATTTGCCATAACCGGAAACCACTTATGAAAAAGCGACTTTTGGCTCTTGCCCTTTTAACCATGCTTGCAGGCTGTTCTGATAACGAAGTTGGTGACGTAAGCTTAGGTGTATTTACCTTAAAAGACATAAAAATTGCGTCACTAAAAGACGAAGTTGTCACTGGTGTAACCTGTCATATCGCTTCAGTCGAAGCAAACCTTAGTCTTTCCGATCCGAGCGATAGCTCTATTGCATGCCGTCAGACCGGTGATATTACCCCTGAAATGCTGGCTAACATCGACAAAAGTAAATCAGGTGAAATCGTCTTCAGACAATCGAAAAGTATATTTTTTAAAACGATGAAAGTACGCCGTATCTTTGATCCAGAAAACCAGACCTTACTGTATTTGTCTTATACCACTAAAGAGACGGAAGGTAGCTTTAAACATAGTTTGTCGACCGTACCGCTGTGGGGGACACAGGCTTATAACGTCTTTCCAGACAAAACAGAAACTTCTCAATAACTGACTGGACGTGTTAACTCACATCAAAGCAGGCTAAAACAGCCTGTTTTGATGTAATAAAATGAAAATATGAAATTCATTTTGTGATAATATGCACGAAATTTTTCTGCACTCTATCAATTGAAATGAAGTTTCCCGGACAGCGTAAATCTAAACACTACTTTCCAACTCACGCGCGCGACCCTTTGGTAAATCAGGTTCAATCAACCCCTAAATTTAAACGCCCAGTCATCATAGGCGTTGGCCAAACCATCGTGGATATCGAAGCTCGTGTCGATAATAATTTCCTCAATAAATACGATTTAAGTAAAGGTCATTCGTTAGTCCTTGAAGAAAGCAAAGCTGACGCCCTTTATCAGGAGTTGGTGGAGAAAGATTTAATCACGCATCAACACCCAGGTGATACCATTGGCAATACCTTGCACAATTATTCAGTATTGGCTGACAGCAAATCCGTATTACTTGGGGTCATGTCTAAAAGCATCGAAGTTGGGTCGTTTGCTTACCGCTATTTATGCCAGACGTCTTCACGAATGAACTTAAACCATCTACAGACCGTGGATGGTCCTATAGGTAGGTGTTATACGCTAATAACAGAAGATGGTGAACGTACATTTGCAATTAATGAAGGGCACATGAACAAGTTACGCCCGGACAGCATCCCGCAAGATGTATTCACTAAGGCTTCTGCGCTGGTTGTGTCGTCATATTTAATGCGAGGCAAGGCGGAAGATCCTATGCCTCAGGCAGTACAACGAGCCATTGAATTAGCGAAAGCAAATGATGTTCCTGTTGTACTGACATTAGGTACTAAATATGTCATTGAAGGTAATGAAAAGTGGTGGCAAGAATTTCTGAGTCAACATGTTACGATCGTTGCAATGAATGAAGAAGAAGGTGAAGCCCTGACCGGCGAACACGACCCTCTTCAGGCCGCTGATAAAGCTCTGCAATGGGTTGATCTGGTTTTGTGCACCGCGGGCCCTATCGGCCTGTATATGGCTGGCTATACCGATAGCAGCGTAAAGCGTGAAACCGAACTGACTTTATTACCTGGCAACATTCCAGAGTTTAATCAATTTGAATTTAGCCGTGCAATGCGTAAACGCGATTGCGAACACCCGTTCAAAGTATACTCACATATCGGTCCCTATTTAGGTGGCCCGTTGGAAATCAAAAATACCAATGGTGCCGGTGACGGGGCGTTATCCGCATTATTGCATGATATGGCGGCCAACACTTTCCATAAGCAAAATGTCCCCAACTCAGTCAAACATGATAAACCCTACTTAACCTACTCTTCACTATCACAGGTATGCAAATACGCAAACCGGGTCAGTTACGAAGTATTAACACAACACTCCCCTCGCCTTTCCCGCGCTTTACCTGAACGCGAAGACAGTTTGGAAGAAGCTTACTGGGAAAGATAATATATCGAAAAACAACATATAAAAGCGGACTCGTTCCGCTTTGTATATTTAACAGAGCATTCATCAGAACAAAAAACAATCTGTCGTTTAGATAACCCTAACAATCTGTAATAAAAGCATGTTAACGTAGTTTCAGCATGACACACATCAACCTTCTGAATAAGTGTTTATAAATTCATAAGTTAAAGTGTTTATTTAAGCCATGTAAAACAGTATGGTTGTTACATTGATTATGGGACCAACGTTCGGTTATGTCGTTAACACAAGATCAGTTATCAGTAGTAGAAAACAAACTGGATGACACCTATATAAAGCGCTTAGTGCACATATTTGATGTGTTCAAACACGGTGTGTTTTATATGGACGAACAAGGATTAATGACGTTCTATAACCCTGAATTTTATCATCAATTTGGCTTCAAGAGTAAAACGCTCGAATTAGCAGACTGGTTTAATATTGTTCACCCCATGGATATTGGTTTACTTGAAGAACGCATTAGTAGCCACGTGGAAAGTGAAGGTAACATTAGTACTCAGTATCGTATTCGCCAGGCTAACGGTCACTACATCTGGATCGAAGGCGTTGCCGTTACCAAAACCATTTGTGGCCAGTCATTCATGGTCGGATGCCATCGCGATATATCAGACCAAAAACTGATGGAGTCGTACCTTAAGCAAGCTGCGTTTTATGATAGTGCAACCGGGCTTTCCAACCGAGCAAAGCTCATTCATGACCTAGAATTACTCACGTCACAAAATAGGAATGCCACCCTAATCTACATTCAAATTGACGATATAAAATCCTACATAAACCAATACGGAATCGACGTCCTCGCCCAAGTTATCGAACACTTAACCGGAGCGCTTCAGGCACTTCCCGATCAACTTTGTGAACATTACCGGGTTCGCTCAGATGACTTTGCTGTGTTGCTCTATGGTGACTATACCACCAGCGATCTACAAAGCATGTGTAAAAAGATACTCAAACAATACGCTGAATCAACATTGACTTATGGAAAGCTGTATGGCGACAAAATCAGTATCGGTGTACACCCATTACGTGATGACAATCTTACAGCATTGCAATCGCTTGAAATTGCTTCTCGAACCTGTCAATTTGCCGGAGAAAACAACCGTTCACGAATTGAAATCTATACTGGCAGAACACAACGTAATGTTGACCGCTTCTTTTATATAGAAAGAGGCCTAAAGGAAGCGATTCATACTCGTTCCCTCAGTGTAAAATTTCAGCCAATCATCAATGCAGAAAACGGTAAGGTAGCGAGTTTCGAAGCGCTAGTACGCTGGCGTTCCAATGAGTTTGGTGAAATATTTCCGGATGAATTTATTCCTATGGCGGAAAAAAAAGGTCTGATAAATGACCTTGGCTATCTAGTGTTTGAAAAAGCCTGCGAATTTATCAGCAAATACAACCGGGCAAACGGAGTCAGTATCCGCGTCAATGTCAATGTATCCGTTCTTCAGTTACTCGATACCAACTTTCCCTCCAATCTATACACGCTTGCGATCAGTGCCGGAGTAGAGCCAAAGTATATTGTATTAGAACTCACTGAAACTGTGATGCTGGATGGGAACAAAAACGCGTTAAATCAGATCTATATACTCAGTAGCATGGGCTTTCGCCTTTCACTCGATGATTTCGGTTCTGGCTTTAGCTCTATTCACAGTTTTCTGGGACTGCCACTTAACCAAATCAAAATTGATCGATTGATGACCACAAAATCAATGCAAGATCATGCCTACGAGCAATATCTCCAGTTCATTACCAATTTGTGTCAGTCAAAAGGTGTATCAATTGTTTTTGAGGGAATCGAAAATCAAATGATGTTCCAGAAGTTTAAAGATATGGGGGCGTCGTACTTTCAGGGGTATTGGTTCTCAAAACCGCTGTCACTTGCCAGCGCCAGTCGTTATACTCTAGTCACTCAAGCCCTGCCGCTGAATACAGAGGAAACATCAGACTCCTGGAGTATATAACTGATTAAATCGTTTTCAGACTCAGACATATCTCATTATCCCAACCCCCAGTACAATTAACCACAGGTTTAAAGTGGTACCCTGTCTAAGAGGGAAAAGTCGTTACACTGGATATAATCCATTAATAATATAGAACTGAAAGCTTCCACCGACACTGACGTTATTCGCAGCGCTAAATAAAAAAGAGCTGACAAGTCAGGCTTGCCAGCTCTCTGTATAATTAATCGTTTCTAGATATTAACCACGGTAGTAACGTTGCGGTACAAAAGGCATTTTTTCTACAGTCATTGGCAACATTTTTCCGCGAACCTCAGCATAGACTTCTGTACCGACTGTCGATAGCCCTGCCTGTATATAGGCCATGGATACTGGTTTGCCGGCCGTTGGTCCTGCTGTACCACTGGTGACGACTCCAATTTTCTCACCATCGCCATCAAACAATTCCGTTCCCTCACGTACTGGTGCTTTTGTCTGCCCCACCAAGCCAACACGTTTTCTAGCAACATCTTTCGTTTGGATCTGGTTGAGAATAATGTCTGCCCCAGGGAAACCACCTTCACGAGCACCGCCAAAACGCCTTACAGGCTGAATACCCCATAACAAACTCGCTTCTACCGGCGTTGTTGTTGTATCCAGATCGTGACCGTAAAGGCATAAACCGCACTCAAGACGTAATGAATCACGAGCGCCTAAACCAATCCACTCCACCTCATCGAACGAGGTCAGTTTATTAGCGAGTCGTTGAGCCTCACCTGCAGGCACGGAAATCTCATAACCATCTTCACCGGTATAACCACTACGACTGACGATACAATCAATACCATCGATTGAGATTTGCTGGATATCCATAAATACCATATCAGCAACCGCGGGTTGTAAACGAGAAAGAACTTGAGACGCTTTAGGCCCTTGTAATGCCAATAACGCACGATCGTCGATCACTTCAAGTTCAACCCCAGAAGGTAAATGTGCGCGAAGATGTTCAATATCCTGATTCTTACAAGCGGCATTAACAACAACAAAAAGATGATCACCCAGATTCGCGACCATCAAATCATCCAAAATACCGCCCTCTTCATTGGTAAAGAAAGCGTAGCGCTGCTTACCACTCGGTAAATCAATAATATCGACAGGAACTAAAGTTTCTAACATTTCTGCTGCAGCATCACCATGCAGACGAAGTTGTCCCATATGTGAAACATCAAATAAACCAGCCGCTTCACGTGTATGTAAATGCTCCTTTTTTACACCAAGAGCATATTGAACAGGCATATCGTAACCAGCAAAAGGAACCATTTTAGCGCCGGCTTCAATGTGCAAAGCATGCAGAGGCGTAGACAAAAGTTCTTGCGTCATTTTATTCTCCGTTAAACCAACCCAAAAGACGATGAGTTATCCAGTATCTAATAGTCTCAACAGGAAACCATGTTTCCAATAATAAACAAGGATGCGCCTGTTTTTACTGTTTAACAAGTATAAAACGGTGATAGATGTCTAAATTAACAACTTCATCACATATCTAAACCAGTAATAAAAACGCCATACTGACTCATTAAACGTCAATATGGCGTATTTTTGCTGATCGCGACACAAAAAGCAATCGTTTGCTTTCACTATGGGAAATTTTATAACGCTCAGTTTTTTATTTCGCTGTAACCCATAGAATATGTGCATCTTCTTCACTCAATGAAACCAGCATATGCCCCATGTTGGCATCATAATATACACTGTCTCCTGCCTCTAACCGGACCGGTTCGTAGAACTCTGTATAGAACATAACTTCACCATCGAGAATAAGTAAAAACTCTTCTCCGTCGTGACGAACCCAGTCACTATACTCTTCAAAAGCCCTCGCCCTAACGCGGCTCTTAAATGGCATCATCTTTTTATTGGAGAACTGCGTCGCCAGTAACTCGTGCTCGTAAGTCTGTGTTGGATGCAGCTTTCCGGTTGATTTTCGCGTAATATCACGCCGACCAGTAGCCATAATTTTCTTAGGCGGTTCAAACAGTTGAGGCATATCTATTTTCAGGCCATAAGCTAACTTCTGCATGGCCTGAAAAGTTGGGGATATTTGTTCATTCTCGATTTTACTTAATGTTGAACGTGCCAAACCTGTACGGTTGCTCGCTTCTTCGAGAGTAATACCCAACTTTGCTCGAATATTCTTTATTCTTTGCCCAAGCTTTAAAGGCTCAATATTTTGTTCACTTGCTTCTTTAGCAAGAGTCATTGATGGGTATTCATCATAGATGTCTTCAGACATGATTTCCCTCTAAACAATCGGCTTTCCTGCATTTCAGTCTCATTGTGGCACAAAGCTATTAATTTATTAAAGAGGACGATATGAAATAAATTGTGTTACAGATAGCAAAAATTCAACCTTAGTTTCCTATAGGAAATTTTTGATTGATTATTAGCAAATCAAAGAGTATGTTACGTCCTTGTTAGATGGAGAGATATCATTGGCTCAAATCAAGTGGATAAAAATTAACATTTGAGTGAGCATTTAACCCGATTATTTAGGGTAACAACAATAAGCAACTACCGATCAACTCTATTAAGAGTGGCAGGTACAAGGAAGAGTAGACAATGATGATTGTCGTATTATTGAAAGGTTAAAACAATGAATACAAGCCTAAATAAAACGTACCAAAACTACAGCTTAGAGAACTTTTTCTCAACTCAACTTTCTGCTTTAGATGACGCCGTTTTTGCTGCTATTCAGGCAGAACTCTCCCGTCAAAACGAACAAATTGAACTCATTGCTTCAGAAAACATTGTTTCCAAAGCCGTTATGCAGGCACAAGGCACATGTTTAACCAATAAGTATGCTGAAGGTTATCCTGGACGCCGTTATTATGGTGGCTGCGAACACGTAGACAGTGTAGAAACCATCGCTATTGAACGCGCTAAACAACTTTTTAAGTGCGAATACGCAAACGTTCAACCTCATTCAGGAGCACAAGCTAACGGCGCAGTCATGTTAGCGTTGCTACAACCTGGCGATACGATTATGGGCATGTCCCTTGACGCAGGAGGCCATTTAACTCATGGCGCGCGTCCGGCTCTTTCAGGTAAATGGTTTAATGCGGTTCAGTATGGTGTTGATCGCCAGTCACTTGAAATTAACTACGATCAAGTTCGACAAATAGCATTAAAAAATAAACCAAAGCTTATTATTGCTGGTGGCTCTGCTATTCCTCGTATTATCGACTTTAGAAAATTCCGTGAAATAGCCGATGAAGTGGGCGCATTATTAATGGTCGATATGGCCCATATCGCCGGTTTAGTTGCGACCGGAGCACATCCTAGCCCCCTTGCGTACGCCGATGTTGTAACAACCACGACTCATAAAACATTACGCGGCCCGCGCGGTGGCATGATTTTAACCAACCATGAACATATCATTAAGAAAATCAATTCCGCGGTCTTCCCCGGATTACAGGGCGGCCCATTAATGCATGTTATCGCAGCCAAGGCAGTTGCCTTTGGAGAAGCTCTCGGCCCTGAATTTTCTTCTTACATTGACTCTGTAGTCGACAATGCCAAAGTACTAGCAGAAGTACTGCAATCGCGAGGATGTGATATCGTTACTGGTGGTACAGATACACACTTATTACTCGTTGATCTGCGCCCTAAAGGCCTGAAAGGTAACGTAGTAGAACAAGCTTTGGAACGTGCGGGTATCACATGTAATAAAAATGGTATTCCTTTTGATGAAGAGAAGCCTATGATTACATCTGGTGTTCGTTTAGGTACACCTGCCGGAACCAGTCGAGGTTTTGGCCGTGAAGAATTTAAACTCATTGGTGAATGGATTGGCGATGTTCTGGATGGATTAGTACTCTCTCCTGAGGGAAATGCCGAAGTTGAACAAGCGGTTAGAAAGCAGGTTAAAGCACTCTGCCAGCGCTTTCCTCTTTATCAATGAAACCAGATTATTGGTACCCGCAACATATAAAGGACAATGTGGCGCCTGTTATGTTCAAGGGTAAGAATTTAGATACTTATTTGGGAGATAAATAATGGACAATACACTGAAGTTTGCAGAGAGTCATGAGTGGGTTCGTGACAACGGCGATGGCACAGTTACTATTGGTATTTCTGAGCATGCACAAGAACTGCTTGGCGACGTCGTTTTTGTAGAACTGCCTGAAGTAGATGCTGAAATTGATGCAGGCGACAGTTTTTCACTTGTAGAGTCGGTAAAAGCCGCTTCTGATATCTACGCACCAGTAACCGGCGTTGTGGTTGAAGTTAATGAAGAACTTGGCGACAGCCCTGAACTGATCAACGAAGAACCTTATGAAGGTGGTTGGATTGTTAAAGTGAAAATGTCTGATCCTGCAGAACTCGATGATCTGAAAGGTGCGGAAGAGTACTTGAGCTCAATCGAAGAAGACTAATTATTAGAACAGAAAAGCTGCCCATTTTGGGCGGCTTTTTTTCAAAACTACGTAATGATAATTCGCCGTAGTTTTAGAAGGTAAAGGAAAATGACAGAATTACTTCACAGCCTAAGCACACAAAATGAATTCGTTGCTCGACACAACGGTCCAAACCTTGATGAACAAGCCAAAATGCTTGATACCGTCAAAGCCGAAAGTTTGAATGCACTCATTGCAGAAACAGTCCCTGCCAATATTCGCCTGGAATCGCCAATGCAGCTGGCACCGGCAAAAAGTGAAGCAGATATGCTTACAGCGATGCGTGTTTTTGCTGATAAAAACCAAGTTAAGCGTACGTTTATCGGCCAGGGCTACTACAACACATTTACACCCAACGTTATTCTGCGCAATGTACTAGAAAACCCAGGTTGGTATACGGCTTATACTCCTTACCAACCAGAAATCTCTCAAGGTCGTTTAGAAGCGTTGCTTAACTATCAGCAGATGGTTATGGATTTGACAGCGATGGACATTGCTAACGCTTCTCTTCTTGACGAAGCAACTGCAGCCGCTGAAGCGATGGCTTTGTGTAAACGAGCAGGTAAAAGCAAGAGTAACGTTTTCTTTGTCGCTGATGATGTTCATCCTCAAACGATTGAAGTGGTGAAAACTCGCGCGGAGTTTTTCGGGTTTGAAATTCAAGTTGGCGCAATCGATTGCTTGTCAGGTCAAGATGTGTTTGGCGCCCTACTTCAATATCCAAGCACCACCGGTGAAGTTCGTGACCTAACAGATATCATTGAGAAAGCGCACGCGAATAAAACGCTGATTACTGTAGCGACAGATCTGATGGCAAGCACTTTGTTAAAACCAGCCGGTGAAATGGGTGCTGATGTTGTGATCGGCTCTGCGCAGCGCTTCGGTGTTCCGATGGGGTATGGCGGCCCTCATGCTGCATTTATGGCTACCCGTGATGCTTACAAACGTACTATGCCGGGTCGCGTAATCGGAGTCTCTATCGATAACAAAGGCAACCAGGCGCTACGCATGGCAATGCAGACTCGTGAACAGCACATTCGCCGTGAAAAAGCGACATCAAACATCTGTACCGCACAAGCACTACTTGCCAACATGGCTTCATTCTATGCGGTATACCACGGCGCAGAAGGCTTAAAAACTATCGCTCGTCGCACTCACCACCTGACTGCGATTCTGGCTGCTGGCTTAACCAAATCTGGATACGAACTGGCTCATAATAGTTTCTTCGACACAATCACGATTAACACAGCAAACAATACGCAAGCTCTGTATCAAAAAGCTCAGCAGGCAGATATCAACCTGCGTAAACTACCAGAGCAGCTTGGCATCAGCTTAGATGAGACAACAACGGTTTCGGATATCGAAGCTCTGTTTGCCGTATTTGATATCAAACAAGACATCAATGTACTCTCAACGGATATTGCAGCCAATGAATACGCAGCAATTCCGGAAAACTGCCGCCGTACTTCTGAGTACCTGACTCACCCGGTATTCAATACTCACCGCAGTGAAACGCAAATGATGCGTTACCTGAAAAAGCTTGAAAACAAAGACTTCTCATTGACTCACGGTATGATCCCACTTGGCAGTTGTACGATGAAACTGAACGCCGCAGCAGAGATGATTCCGGTGACCTGGCCTGAATTTGGCGCGCTGCACCCGTTTGCTCCGAAAGAACAAGCCGCAGGATACTCAGCTCTGGCTCAGGATCTGAAAGAGAAGCTTTGTGAAATCACAGGTTACGATGCATTCTCTCTCCAGCCTAATGCAGGAGCGTCTGGTGAGTATGCAGGGTTGCTTGCTATCCAACGCTACCACCAAAGCCGTGGTGAAGGTCACCGTAACGTATGTCTGATTCCTAGCTCAGCGCATGGCACAAACCCTGCTACAGCATCTATGGTCTCTCTGAAAGTTGTGGTGGTTAAATGTGACCAGGATGGCAACATCGATATGGCAGATCTGGCAGCTAAAATTGAAAAACATCAGGAAAACCTGTCTAGCATTATGATTACTTACCCTTCAACACACGGTGTGTACGAAGAGCAAGTGCGTGAAGTGTGTGATATGGTTCACGCAGCAGGTGGCCAGGTTTATCTTGATGGTGCGAACATGAATGCACAGGTAGGATTAACATCTCCTGGCTTCATCGGTTCAGACGTCTCTCACCTGAACCTGCATAAAACCTTCTGCATTCCACACGGTGGTGGCGGTCCGGGTATGGGACCAATTGGCGTTAAATCACACCTGGCTCCTTTCCTGCCAGGCCACATTGAAAATGGTGTTGAAGGCAGTGATTATGCTGTCGCAGCAGCAGATCTGGGTAGCGCATCTATTTTGCCAATTTCATGGGCTTATATCGCCATGATGGGAGCAGAAGGCCTGACAGAAGCGACAAAAGTTGCGATTCTTAATGCTAACTATGTGATGGAACGCCTACGCTCTCACTACCCGGTTCTTTACCGTGGTAAGAATGGCCGTGTAGCACACGAGTGTATTATTGATATTCGCCCACTAAAAGACGAAACAGGCATCAGTGAAGAAGACATTGCGAAGCGTTTAATGGACTACGGTTTCCATGCGCCAACGATGTCATTCCCGGTCGCTGGCACTCTGATGGTCGAACCAACAGAATCCGAAGACTTAGCTGAGCTGGACCGTTTCTGTGACGCGATGATTGCGATCCGCGAAGAAATCACTAAAGTTCATGCTGGTGAGTGGCCATTGGAAAACAACCCACTGGTTAATGCGCCACACACACAAGTCGATCTTACAAGTGATGAATGGGAACGCCCATATTCACGTGAAATCGCCTGCTTCCCAAGTGCCCAAGCCAAAGATGCTAAATACTGGCCAACGGTCAACCGTGTTGATAACGTTTATGGTGATCGCAACTTAATCTGCTCATGCCCTAGTATTGAAAGCTATGAGTGAGTAATAAAGATGATGACTGACTAAGGCATCAATAGTAAAGGCGAACTGAGAGGTTCGCCTTTTTGTTATTATATGACCGGTACGGCTCTTTCTGGCTCGGAAATGGATAGAAACTTACCGGTGTTTTTTCTAATTTAGAAAATTACGGATTAGCGCACGTATTGAAAAATAACGCTGCAAGTAGCTGTGTAGAGAAGGCCTTGTTAACCAGCTATTCAATCAATTCGTGATTCCAATATGGTGATTTTGAGTAGAAATAAACCAATTGATTGGCGTCACGACCAATAATCCAGCCATAATTTACACATTACATCGCTCCCAGTATGAGATAACCGTTATACCCAAAGTAACACATCAACAACACAGCGCCTTCACTACGAAAAAGCGTTTTCGATTTGTCAAAACGTGCAGCAGTTAACAGCAGTAATGCCGTTACAAAAAGCATTGAAGCCCAGTCACGCCAAAACACTTCCGCTCCGATATTGACTATAGGTTCAATAGTTCCAGCAATACCAATGACTGCTAAGGAGTTAAACATATTTGAACCGACCACATTGCCGACGGCTATGTCATGTTCGCCTTTACGTGCTGCCATAACTGATGCCGCTAATTCAGGTAACGATGTTCCTAAGGCAATAATAATCAGGCCAATGACTAAGTCGCTGACACCAAGTTATTGTGCTATTTCCACAGCTCCCCACACCAAGATTCTCGAGCTGATTATGAGTAAAACTAACCCTGTAATAAGCCAAAAAATGGATGAATACAGTGACATGCTTTGGCTAGACAATTCAACGTCCATTTCTGTTTCTAAGTGGTCTCCCTTTGAGCGCAGTGCGCTCCAGATTGACCACCCCATCAAAAGCATGAATCCACCAATCAAAGACCAGGCTTCTAGCATGCTGATATGGTGATTCCACAGCATAGCGCCAATGACAAGCGTGACGAGTAAAAGAATGGGTAATTCTTTACGGATGATGCTGGAATGAATAGCAATTGGTGCAATAATCGCCGTCACACCGAGTATTAATGTAATGTTTACAATATTCGAACCGACCGCATTTCCGAGCGCCAGTGCAGGGTTGCCATCCATAGCCGCCATGGCCGAAACGACCATTTCAGGTGCCGATGTACCAAACCCGACGACCAGCATGCCAATCAACAAAGGGGGCATTCCTACATAATTTGCACTAGCGGCTGCACCTTCAACAAACTTATCTACACTCCAAACAAGTAGTGCAAAACCAGCAGTAATCGCGAGTGGCGCCAATAGCATGTTTTATCCCTATTAAATAACGTAAAAGTATAGAATAGCAGCCAAGTCTGGAGCAAAAAATAGGACAAAGGTTGGCTCTTGCCTCCTCACGAATTTGAAATGTTTTAAGTTAACCTAGTGAATGTACGGTAATGACACAAAATTGCCGCCTTTAACAACTCCCCCTACAATGTTCTGGCCTGATAGTGATACAATCCTGTCATCAGAATTATCGAGAAACTCCATGTTTATCCATCATGTTAACGGCATTGACTGGCTGGTAATTACAGCTTTTGAAGAACTAAAACCTTTATTTATCGAAGACGCTGGTGCGATCCCCTCGTGCTTCTCTATCGACAGCGAATTGAGCCTGATTGATCAAGCGAAGCGCGCTTATGGATATTTGCCTACACTCAGCGGCGTAATCACCGATACTGGAACATTTCAAAGCCGGGATAACGAAGAAGATTTAAATCCTCAGCTTGCGTGCCTAGTTGAGGGACGTGGTAGGGTGTTTATCTACCACGGCGGCTTTGTTGCTTTTGTTAATGACAAACAAACCTTTATAACCCGAATGGACTAATAATTATTCAGTTCGTTGAAAAGCATTTGTGGCCAAGTTTTGACGCAATTTAAACTTGGTCGCTTCAATAATAAGGCAAGTGTTAGCGAGCCCTAGATTACTTCAAAATTGGAAGCCGTAATATATTCTAAGCCACTTTTCCAGCTTTACTATAACGAACACTTACTATTGAGCTAAATTGTTAAATACATCTATCCTAATCAAATGGTTATACAAGGAAGTTAACTATGGGATCAAACCTACCTAAGAGCTTTACCCGCATCTTTTTAAAAATTTATTACTTAGTGGAAGCGGTACTACTTATCGCGATCACTTTAGCCACTTTGGTTGCTATCGGAAATGAGTTCATTCATGTCTTTACAGAACAAACGGTTCTGCTTACGGATATCCTACTCATGTTCATCTATCTGGAAGTGCTTTCAATGGTGCAGCAATTTGTTACCAACGGAAAAATTCCGGTCAGGTACCCTATCTATATTGCCATTATGGCTATCGCTCGATACATAACCTTAGGTATGAAAGAGTTGGATGGTGTATTTGTCGTTTGGTTATCACTGGCCGCATTAATTCTGGCTGTTGCTACTATTGTCATTCGATTGGGACACTATTACTGGCCATATGAAAGAATAGTCAAACGCTTCCATCCGTTAGACCGCAAAATTGCCCAGCAGGGCGAAAGCAATGTAAAGATAAAAGAAGACATTGATTGAAATGGAAAATTCATTGCTGACATCCAAATCGAACGCTATCTTATATCACGTTGGCGATACATTGATAATTTGAATAAGGACACTGACATGAGCTCTATTTACGACATTGATTTAGTGACAATCGAAGGCAAACAACAGAAGCTATCAGATTACAAAGGTAAAGCTCTGCTCATTGTTAATACGGCTTCGGAGTGTGGTTTAACACCTCAATACGAAGCGTTGGAAAAGTTATATCAAACTGAGAAAGAAAACGGCCTGGAAATATTGGGCTTTCCTTGTAACCAATTTGGCGCACAAGAGCCGGGAGAAGCATCTGACATTCAATCCTTTTGCACCATGCGCTATGGGGTAACCTTTCCCCTGTTCAGCAAAATAGAGGTCAATGGTGCAGGCCGCCATCCACTGTATCAGGCATTATTTTCTGCTATGCCTGAACGCACAACAGCACCCGATAGCGAATTTATTGAAAAACTAAAAAGCTACGGTTTTGAAGCCAAAGAAGGCGATGTACTATGGAATTTTGAAAAGTTTCTGATAAGTAAAGATGGCAAGGTTATTGGTCACTTTGCGCCAGATATGACACCGGATGATGAAATCCTATCAACGGCAATCAAGCAAGCCCTCACTAAATAGAGACTCGCCTGATAAATCATGCCCCGATAAAGGGGCATAAATGCTCGACAAAATATCAGCGAACATAGAACTCTGAATCGATTGATAAATGCCTCGAATTAATATCTTTAAATTTATCTGTTTTCAACAGCTGGATGATTAAATCAATGAATTCGTGTTTTGGATAGCCAATGGTTGAAAAGTTATAACTTCTTATCTTCGAGAAAAGAGTATTGTCAAACCCGTAAATTGCATGTCTATCAACAACATCTCGATACTGTTCTTTGCAGTAGTCTACCGCCGCCATTGCCATTGCGTCAGACGTGCAAAATATACCTAAGTTATTAATATCCAACTTTTGATTTAATAAATACTCTAAAGCTAATTCATAAGAGTACTCACAATATGCCAAAAGTTCGATATCAATATCGTACTTTGTCATCGCCTTCTGATAACTATGCACACGCTGTTTTTCGGTTAAAGAGGTTTTACGACCACATAGTAATACCGCTCTTTTAATACAGCGCTCATGAGCATTTAAAATAGCCTGTTCTATCCCAAGAGCTTCATTAATTGTAACAGAAAGGCCTCCCACTGCTTTTTTTCCGTTTAGCATGATCACTTTATCAGTATAAAAAAGGTTTGGCGCTTCTTCCGGTTCAATTAAATCTGAAAAAATAAGTGCGGCATCGACACGATGAACAAAAGGACTTTTCTTAATATCAGCAATATCTTTCTCGGACCGTAGACGAACAAATAGAGTTTGTTTGCCAATACTTTGTATCGATTGTATTAATAAATCAAATAGCGCCAAATCACTAATATCAGAAATATGATTTACAACAACAGCAATCATACCTGTTGACTGATTAATCAGACTCTGCGCAAATGGGTTTGCAACATAGCCCAATTGCGTTGCCGCCTCTATCACTCGAGCTTTCTTATCAGCCGCTATTGGCCTGTTTTTTCCAGATAATGCCCTAGAAGCAACAGATTTAGATACGCCAGCCAGCCTAGCAACATCGTCTAAAGTAGGAACTGAAGAGTTACTTTTCATTTAGTTGTTTCACTATATTCTGAATGATCTGTGCATCTGTGATATCTCTATAGTTATCACTTGAGGAACTATTCCCCATTGCAATCTGACTGTTTACAGCCTGCATTTTACTTGGATGTGAAACTTTTGCAGATAAGTGAATCTCTGTTGCGCCAGTCATATCAACAATACGCTTAGCATTTTGTTGATTCACCCCACACCCGGGCATAATAGAAATTCTCCCATCCGCCTTAGCGATCCACTCTTGCAGATTATCAATACCTTCAAAGGCTGAAGCACAGCCTCCGGACGTCAGTATTCTTTCACAGCCCAAGTCAATTAAAGCTTCTAGGGAGTGTTCCGGAGAATCAACTAAGTCAAATGCACGGTGGAAAGTAACCCCTATACCTTTTGCACTCTCAACCCAACGTTTTGCTGCTTTTAGATCAATGCTAGCGTCTTCCGTTAAGGCCCCAATGACAACACCATGCATACCGATGTCTCTGAAGAATGCTACCTCATCACACATCATAGCCACTTCATCAGCAGTAAATAGAAAGTCACCACTTCTCGGACGAATCATCGCATAGACAGGAACTGGTGAATTTTTTGCTGCATAGCTTGCCAAACCTACCGTTGGCGAGATACCTCCAAGAGGCAGAGAACTACAAAGTTCAATCCGACTCGCACCACCAACTATCGCGTTATTTAAAGACTCGATACTATCAACACAAACTTCAATCGATACTCTAGCCATGTTCATATCCATTAAGAACCATTACACTTTTTCCGCCACTAAATGCTGCGGCGAAGTCATACCGGTTTTGTACACCCAATATTTAATATCTTCTTCACAGCCTACGTTAACCACGCGGTAATTATCATCTTTATCAATAGCATGTATCACAACCCCAGCAAGGAATCCGCCTTCTAGCCGCTTCAACTCTTCAACCGCCATATCAACGGCTTTATTTAGTGAATAACCTAAACGCAGTGCCATAACAATAGAATAAGAGGTGTTCGCCCGAATTGTCATTTCTCCTGTATGAGTACACGCAGCGGCGCCATATCGGCTATCAGCATAAAATCCAGCACCAACGATTGGAGAATCACCAAGCCTTCCCGGGTATTTCCAAGCCCAGCCCGACGTACTCGTAGCAGAGTAAATACTGTTATGAATATCCTTGGTTAAAAATACGGTTGTATCCCTGACTTTTTCGGGGTCGGTAATCATAGTATTCAACTTCGCTAAAGGACGAGTCGACATATCTGGATTCGCTTCTCCTGTAATTTCTTGAAGCTTTTTAAACCAAACATCTTTAGACTCTTCCATTAATGGGTTTCCACATTCAAACCCCATTTCATAGGCAAACCTTGTCGCCCCCTCGCCGACCACAATTTCATGGTTCAATTCTTCCATAACTTTACGAGCAATTCGTGTAACGTGGAAATGATCTTTAACCGCGCCCACAGCGCCGGTGCGTAGATCATCACCATCCATTACCGCACCATCAAATTCCATATCGCCTAACAGATTTGGCCATCCCCCGTAGCCAACACTTCTTACTTTTGGTTCAGCTTCTACCTTTTCGATTCCACAAATTATTGCGTCCAAGCCATTAGAGCCAGAATTCAACATATCGGCCGTATCTTGAATACCCGGCCAAGCTTCAGAATTAGAAAGAACAATCATTACTTATTATCCATTTGTCCTAGAAAATCAATTAATACGCTGTTTAACTTAGCGTTAGATGCGCCGTTCAGTATCTATATCAAAGAAGTGCAGCCGTTCCATGCTTGGAATAACTCGAATCGTCCCACTTGCCTCTTGGCTATTGTGTGTTCGAAGCATTAGTGACTGTCCTTCACCAACCGTGATGGCAATGTTACATTCAGCCCCCAAATACTCAACATAGCTTGTTTTACCAGCAAAACCTTGATTAGAATTAAAATCAACAATCTGTATATCTTCAGGGCGAATACCAAGGCAAACTTTACGACCATGATAAGACTTTAAGTTGGGGTGTAACGTCAAAGGGAACTCAAACTGATGCGCGTCACCAAGGCTTAAGATCACGTTGTCTGACTCAATATCAACGGCCACATCAATAAAATTAATCACCGGAGAACCAATAAACCCAGCTACAAACTTATTTGTAGGGGTTTCATATAGAGCTTTTGGTGATCCAATTTGTTGAATGATACCTTGGTTAAAGACAACAACTTTATCTCCCATTGTCATTGCTTCGACTTGGTCATGTGTGACATACAATATGGTTGCGTTAATCTCTTTATGCAGTGCGGATATTTCCTGGCGCATTTTGCTACGTAGCTTAGCATCGAGGTTGGATAACGGCTCATCAAACAAAAAGACTTTAGGACGTCGTACAATAGCTCTTCCCAAAGCAACACGTTGTCGTTGTCCACCTGATAGCTGCCCTGGCTTATTATCTAGGAATGACGTTAGATTCAGCATATCTGCAATATTGCGAACCATAGTATCGATTTGCTGTTTATCGATCTTTCTGATACGCAGAGCTAGCGCCATATTTTCATAAACAGTCATATGCGGATAAAGTGCATAACTTTGAAAAACCATGGCAATATCGCGATCCTTTGGCAGTTGATCATTCATCTTTTTGTTATCAATGATAAGTTCACCACCAGATATATCTTCCAGTCCCGCAACCATACGCAACAATGTTGATTTTCCACAGCCCGATGGGCCCAGTAAGATGACAAATTCACCTTGGTCGATGTCTACAGTTGCATTCTTAATTGCTTCGTATCCATTCGGATATTTCTTATGAATATTTTTTAATTGAACGTAACTCATAACCCCTCCCCCTTTACAGATAGAGAGTAACAAACTTCACTAAGTAACAGAGCTCCATATCCTGTTGCTGCTTTATCATAAATTTTTCTATGGGACATACTATGTGACATCGCTGCCGAATCGATATGGACCCATATTTGATCATCACGGACAAAATGACTTAAGAAAGTAGCGGCTACACAAGGACTACCATGAGGGTCTTCACTACCATGCTGTAAATCTGCATAATCACTTTTTAATGAAGAATTAAACCATCCACCAATGGGCATTGGCCACACACGTTCACCGCAGACTAAACCCGCTTGTTTTACTATTTCTACAAATTCCTCGTTATTACTCATCAGTGCAGAGTACCCTTTGCCTAAAGCGACCCCGGCGCCACCGGTCAGCGTCGCAATATCAATTAGGTAATCGGGGTTATAAGTATCTTGTGCATAATGTAATACATCAGCTAAAACCATACGGCCTTCAGCGTCAGTTGAGATAATTTCGACACTTTTTCCTGACAACATAGTGACGACATCGCCAGGCTTTAGTGCCCTTCCTGAAGGCATATTTTCAACCAAACCACATAAACCAACCACTCGAATCGGCATTTCAGCCTGACTGATGGCGTAAAGAGCACCAACTACTGAAGCGGCACCACCCATATCAAATTTCATTGTGCTCATTAATTTAGAGCCTTTGATACTGATACCACCTGAGTCAAAAGTAACGCCTTTTCCAATTAGTACAATGGTCGTAGTTGCACCAGATGGATTGTAATCCATAGTCAACAATTTACCGTCATGCTCACTACCTTTGGCAACCCCCATCATGCCACCAAAACCCATTTTATTAAGTTGCTCACCACCAATAGAGCTTACAGTTACATTTGGAATTTTAAGCTGCTCAACCGCTTCCACAAACGTTTCAGGATAAAGCTGGTTTGCTGGCTTGTTCATCAACTCACGTGAATAAGTTTGAGCCAAAGCAAGAGAACAACCACTTTGATGGGCCTTGTTATACTTACTACATTGATCATCAAGTCCTATAACATTGACCGCTGGTGTTAAGGTATGGGAGTCACTATGTACATAGCTATAACCAGCGAGCGATAAGCCAAAACTTAGCCACTTAACCCAAATGTCAAGGGTCGTCGAATCAACTAAACTGTCATCAATAGAAAAAATAAGCTTGGCGAAAGGAAGTTTTCGAGCAACATCAAAGCCAATATCTTGTATGTCATCGACGCTATATTCCTTCTTCTGATATCTGATATTACAATCCGGTTCTGATATAGCTAAGTTTTGATCCAAATATTCCTGACAACCAGATTCAATTCGAACGTGCCTAGTTTCCTGACAGCTAAAGCTATTAGATGTATAAATTAAATCTGCCATTGTTATCCCTTTACCGCCCCTTCAGTGAGACTTTCCATCATTTTTTTAGAAAAAAGAACAAATATGATTAACAGAGGTAGCATCGCTAAAAAACTACCTGTCATAACTAAATTCCATGGTGTCGACGTTGCTCCGTTTAAAGACCGGAGAACCAGTGTGATAATCTGCTTATCAGGTGTTTGTAGTGCAATAAGTGGCAACATAAAATTATTCCAAGCTGCTACTATCACCATAATAGCCACCGTCATCAAAGGTGCGCGCATCATTGGTAAACTGATTCGAAAGAATATCTGTAACTCGTTGAGACCATCAACGCGAGCACTATCAAAGATCTCTTTAGGCATCGTTGATGAAACAAATTGGCGCACCAGAAAGACACCAAAAACATTGACTCCAGCAGGTAACCAGATTGCAGCCAGCGTATTTATAAGCCCGAGTTTTTTAATAATCAAAAAGTAAGGAACTAAGTTGACCACCGCAGGAACCATAAGCGTTAACATCAACGTAGAAAAAATAAGGTTCTTACCTTTAAACTCATATACCGCAAATGCATAGCCTGCAGCAGCAGATACCATTACAGAATTAACGGTAGATAAAAAAGTAACCACTAACGTATTCCACATTGCCTGATTAAAGGGTACTTCTTTTGCCAACTCCTGGTAATTATTCATGAACTGGTCGCCAAAACTTAACGACATTCCCATAATTGACGCACTATCTTGAGTCGATAAAAGTGCTGACCAGAAAAAAGGAAAAATAGAGATAAACGCTAATATAGAAACAAAAATATAAATCAATATTTTCGCCGTATCCACCCTTCTATATTCCGAAGTGGTAGTTTTTGTCTGTTCCGAAGAAAGAGCGTTATTAAATGCTTTCATTATTCAAGGCCTCGCTTAATACCTTTCTTCCCGAAGAATAAAAAGAACAACCCACTGAATACAGATATTATTAAGAATAAAATCCACGCGATAGCAGACGCTGTTCCCATATCGCTCCAATCCCACCCCATTTTATATAAATAAAGAGAGACCGTCATACCTGAATTTGCGACCCCTCCATTCCCGTGCGTTAACATCATCGGTTCTTCAAATAACTGCATATTGCCAATAAGGGTCATTAACGTAGCAAAAAATACATATGGGACTAAAAGTGGTGCCGTAATAAATTTAAATTTCTGCCATTTATTCGCTCCATCAAGATCAATTGCCTCATATAGCTCTTTAGAAACAGAAGCCATCCCTGTCATATAAATAACAGTATTAATACCCGTGAACTTCCAGGTAACCTGATTGGCAATAGTGATTCGAATCCACTCTGCGCTAAAAAAATCAATAGGTAATGCCGCTAAAAATTGATCAAGGTTTAAAGCTTGACCGAGAGAATGAAAGCCGGCATTAATCGCACCAAATGGAGAAAAAACGTTAAACACAACTAAGCTTACAGCGACGCTTGACGTTATATAAGGTAAAAAAATTGCAGCTTTAAAAAACTCTGCGCCTTTAGTAATAACTTTTAATAAAAAATACGCAAGCGAAATAGCAAGCACATGCTGACATATACCAGAAATAAACGAAATCTTAATTGTATTCCACATAGACAACCAAAATATTTCGTCTGTTACGGCATAATAATAGTTTTCCCAACCAATAAACTTCATTGATGACAAACCTTTTATCGGATTCCATGAATGAAATGATAAGAAGGCTGAGAATACAACTGGGAAAACATTAAATGTTAAGTACAGGATTAAAAAAGGAAGTAGCAAAATATAGGCTACCCTATGATCATGTAGCATCCCTTTAAATAACTTCATAATTTATCCAAAATAATATGGTATAAGCATTCCTAGTAATTATGGAAGCAAAAAGGACAGGCAGCATAAAATGCTACCTGGTTGTCTTTTTATAACGTACGCATTCTACGTTTTAGTAGTCGGTTTGCATCTTCAAGCGTTGAATCAACATCCGCATCTTGAGCTACTATCTTTTTGATCGCGTCATTCAAAATGCTATTAGCAATGTTATCTACTGGTGATGCTGAGTAAGGCTTAATGTTTTTGACTATTTCGGTGTAGTATTTCATTGAGTGCTGCCCACCAAGAATTTCGCTTGGCTGATCAAAAAACGGGTCAGAATAAACTTCCATACGGGCAGGGAGTGTTCCGGCAACTTTAGCAATATCCAAAACGTTGTCTTGTTCCATAAGGAACTGAATAAATTTCCACGCTTCTGGCTTATGCTGACCTTGCTTAGGCATAGCAAACACAGTACCACCGGCATTTACGTTAGTATTGTTGGGAATACCCGACACACGCCACAGCCCAGATTTTGCTCCCTCAGGGTCATATTCTTGAAGAATACGTCCTTCAATCCATGGGCCATCAACATCAGCGAATAACTTACCTTCACGGAACAACTTGATAAATTTCTGGTCATTCGACGAACCATCCAGAGCTGCAACTAATTCCTTGTCGTAAAGCTCTTTCACAAGTTTAACCAAACCCTTAATTTCATCAGAAGCTAAATTCGGTTCACCATCTTTTAAGTATACCGTCTGGCCGGGTTGGCTATTTGTTCCCATGACCAAAGGGTTAATCAAACTGGTCGCCGCCGGTAGGATATAAGCACCGTTTTTCTGCTTAATTTGCTCGGCGAATGCAATAAAAGAATCCCAGTCTTTAGTTACATCGTCGATATCTGCACCAACCAAATCAACTAAGTCTTTTCGATACACCATAACTACAGGACCTGTATCGAAAGGAACGCCAAAGATATCTCCTTGTTTGTCCTCTGATAGAGTTAACATTGATTGGTCAAACGCCCACCCGGAGTCAGTGATATTGTAAGGTGCGCTGGATAGATCCGTTAAACCACCAGCATTTACGAAAGAGCCGAGTTTAATGGTACTAATCGATACAACATCTGGAGCCCCCTCGCCAACGGCAAGTGCAGTTGTCAATTTGTCATGACAATCCCTAAAGCCGCAGCTCATAACGTTAATATCAATCTCCGGATTTTGTTTCTCAAACTCATCCACCATTTTCTCTACATAATCTTTTGGTAGATAATGAGAGAAAACGATCTCTGTTTTAGCGTAAGTAAATTGAGAAGCTAATAGCGTTGCTAGTAAAGTTATGGAACCCGTAATATTTTTGATCTTCATATTCATCTTCCCTAATGCCATAAAGAATGCATTTTTAAGCCCATTGCTAAGCACTCTTTAACAAACTGAAATCGATTTCACAATAAGTGAAATCGATTTCAGTTTGCATATGTTATGACCAAAGATCAAGCCTGCCTGACAAAATTTTTACACTTGTGTCACAATAAACAACCACCTGGACCAAAAAATGTTATTAATTATTGATAGGCATGCTTTTACATAAAGTAGCATCCCGTTTATTTTCGATAGCTTATTTGAACAACCGTTAGACGTGATAAAAATAACAGAGCCAATTATACCAGATATTAAAAAGCCCCTTAATTTCGTTTGAAACTAAGGGGCTAGAGTAATTATCTGATTATACGAATTTAATCTGCAATTCGGGCAATTCCTGCACGATGTATCGCATGGTGGTATAGATAAGTAGTGCTATACCCATCATTTCCAGCGACTCTTCAAAAGTATAGCTAAAGGCGTACACTAATGAATCTGTGCCAGAATTCTGAGCAATCACACCACCAACAAGTTCCATGCCTAACGCTCCCGATAAAAACACCACGCCAGAAAGCACAAACAGGCCAAGAATATTTCTGGGTAGGTTGAGCAAAAAGCGCAGATAGGCAACGCCCAAAACTATAGCTAAAATACCGTACGGGATAACCCAAGCAAAATAAAACGCACCCGATGTATGTAACGTTTCACGCACCGGACCAACTAACATTTCATGAAACTCTGATGATTCATCAATCGCCAGAAATACAAATATAAACGCCAGACCAAACCAAGCTATTGATGGTTCTTTTCTTGACCTATGAACATATCCGACTAAAGCCAGCAGAGCACTGGCTACAAACATCGCGAAGGATGAATACAGGGTTGGAACATTCATTTCTGTGTCAAAATCAACCAGACGGATAAAACTTTTTATATGTGGAAAGTCTAAATAAAACTTAGCGACAATACCCGCCAAATTCGCGACGAGCAGTATTCCAATAACGAAAGTTATGAACTGTAACACTCGTTTGGGCTTTAACGTGATGATCATTATTTATCTCTTTAAACTTAAGCATCCGGTTTAGTATAGTATAACTTCCGGTCATATGCTTCTTAAATCATAGTGTTAAAGCCCACTAACATCAGTTTTTCATCTAATTCTGACTTTTCATTCAACGAATTGACTAACTTTTTCCATTACCCTTAGATTTTCCGTTCCCGCCACCGCTTCTGTCACTTCTATTACCTCGGTTATCACTCTTATTATTCTGTCTGTTGCTATTGTTCATCTTGTTATTATTACTTTTGTTCGCTTTTAAAGTTCCCGTTCCATTACCCGGGTTTGAATATCTGGCATGGGCTGCAAACTCCTCCTCAGTAACAACACCATCTTTATTTTTATCGAATGAAGCGAACGCACTAACCGAATCTCGGCGATTCATCTGCTGCCCATCCGCATTTTCCATCTGCTGTTGCATGGTTTTACGATAAGCATCAAGCTCACTCAAACTGACTTCACCATTTTTATCTTGATCAACCAACTCAAATGACGGTGGAGTAAATTTAGGTGTACTTTCCTCCTCCATCGCTAGTGAGCTAAAGGGTAATGCGATAGAAAGTCCTATTAAAGTTACGATATATTTTTTCATTGCTTCACCTGTCGAACTTGTTTATTACAGTCCATTTAAGCATAGGCGAAGAATGTCAAAAAAAAGTGTCTTTACAGTTAACAGTACGTTTCTCTATGTTCGAAAATATTTTAGTTGAAGAAAAATCCCGTTTTTGCCAAGCATAACCTAACAACAGAATTGAAACGCAATTTCAATAATGAGATTATCAGTTAAAACAAAGATAAGTTTTGAGGAAAACTATGATTAACGACTTACACAAAAAGAACGTCATCATTAGCGGCTCTACTGGTGGGATTGGCCTTGCTACCGCAAAGTATTTGGCAAGTTTCGGCGCTCATGTCACTTTAACGTCATACCGCCACCATAATGATATAGATGCTGTTATTGAACAAATCCAACAGTTGGGTGGCAGTACTGAATTCTACCAGGTCGATTTTGCTAACGATGATGCTTGCGAACAGTTCGTAAATGATTTCGTGGCTAAACGTGGCAGTATCGATATCCTCATAAATAATGTCGGAGGCTTGGTTGATCGCAAAAACACCGATGAAATTGATCAAGAGTTTTTCGATGATGTTGCTTACCTCAACATGCGCTCAGCACAGACTATGGTCCGTTTATGCCTGCCATACCTTAAGAAATCGGCAACTCAGGAAAACTGGTCTGCATCTGTGATCAACGTTGGTTCAATCGCAGCTTATTCGGGCGGTGGTCCTGGCGCTTCTCTATACGCAGCTTCAAAGGGCTGGCTGCACAGTATCAATCGTTCATGGGCGAAAACTTATGCCAAAGACAACATTCGTTTTAATGTTGTTGCTCCGGGAACCGTTGATACCGCATTCCACGCAGATAAAGACGATGCTGCCAAAGCACGTATTAGCCAAGGCATTCCTATGGGGCGACTGGGCACGGCAGAAGAGATGGCACCGACATTTGGTTACCTCTCATCTCATGCAATGTCTGGCTACATTACAGGCCAGATCATTAATATTAATGGTGGCCAATTTATGGCTTAAACTTAATTTATAGCTTAACTCTAAGTGGGGCTGCATGTAATAAGCAGCCCCACTTGATTTTAGGAGTAAAAAGAATAACCTGTTCTGGTACTTGGGGAGAATGATGATGAGTTCAGTAATCGATCAAATTGCAGAACAACGAATTCAGAATGCGATTAACCATGGTCAACTTGATGACTTACCCGGATATGGAAAACCACTTGTTCTTGACGATGATCGCATGGTACCTGAGCATTTACGCGTTGGTTATCGAATACTTAAAAATGCGGGTTATATTCCTCCAGAGCTGGAAGAACGAAACAGCGCGCTCCAATTATGTGACTTAATCCAACAATGCCAATCCGGTTCACGTGAAGAAGCCGAAGTGATGAGAAAACTACGCCAAATTGAGCTACGGATGAAAATAAAGGGCATCGATACAAAGTTTATCTACCAATACCTGAACCCAGATCAGCCCTAAACCAGGCTAACCATACTCTTGGCCTTTATTTTTTACCAATCAATTGTATATGCAGTAAGCCCGCGAGTAGGCCCCAAACAACAGAGCTTACCCCGAAAACGGTCACGCCTGAGAGAGTTATTAGGAACGTATAAAGAGCAGGCTCCCGAAAATGTTCCTCATTAAATGCGGTTTGAAAGCACATCATCAATGTTCCTAGTAGAGCGAGGCCCGCCAGAATTTGTGACACTTCATTTGGTAACGCTAAAAACACAGCAACTACGGTCGTTGCCCATAAACCAGCTATCAGATAAAACAAACCCGCCCACAACACTGCTCTGTATCTTGTGTCTGGATCTTCATCCACATCTTTATTCATGCAAATTGCAGCGGAAATGGCAGCCAAATTAACACTGAAACCGCCAAAAGGCGCAAACAGTATATTGGTTACTCCTGTACCGATCAGAATCGGCTTTACCGGAACTTCATAAGAGTGGCTTCTCATCATGGCAACACCCGGTAAGTTCTGCGACAGCATTGTAATGATATACAGTGGAACACTCAGATTAATCATAGCGCCAAGATTGAAATCCGGCGTGACCCATTGAGGTGTCGCCAGTGTCATTTCAATTAGCTGATTATCAAAAACGCCACTAGTCAAAGAACAGATAATCCCAGTCAGTAACAAAATAGCCATCGCATACTTGGGTGCAAGACGTTTACCAATAAGAAAGGCTGTCAACATAATGCCAAAAATCAGCGGAGTTTCCATTACAGGAGTAAATGCATTAATACAGAAAGGAAGCAATATGGCTCCTAGCATTGCAGTACCGAGTTGCGATGGAATATTCGCAAGAGCACGACTGAGCGGCGAAATCATCCCGGTTAATACAATCAATAACCCAGAAATCAGGAACGCACCAATAATAACGGGCATTTGATACTGTCCAACCGCCGTGACTAACATTGCTGCGCCCGGCGTTGACCAGGCAGTAAGAACCGGTTTTTTATAGTGCCACGAAAACAGAATAGAACTGAGCCCCATAGCTAACCCCAGAGCCAGCAACCAGCTTTCTATCTGTTGAGGTGATGCTCCAGCAGCGGTCGCGGCCTGAATAATGATCACCACTGAGCTAGTATAACCCACTAAAACTGCCGTAAAGCCCGCAGAAATATGGCTTAAATTCAATAATCCTTTTTGCATTTGCTCCCCTGCCTTCTGGTAATCTGTCACTATGTGCGCTATAACGTACAAAGTTGAGAATAACATCGTGCGCTATAACGCACAACAGGATGACAACAAGTGGATGACACTATTTTTAAAACGCAAATTGCAAACCATTTAAAATCTCATCGTAAACAGAAAGGACTGAGTCTTGACGCTACTGCAAAATTGACGGGCGTATCTAAAGCGATGCTAGGTCAGATAGAACGCGGAGAGTCCAGCCCGACAATTTCAACATTATGGAAAATCGCAAGTGGCTTAGAGACTTCATTTTCTGCATTTTTTGCTAATGAACCTCAATTACAGACCAGCGAATTCATTTTCCCTGATGACCCGAAAATGAAGGTGGATACTCTATTTCCCTATAAAGATGATGCTGGTTTCGAGATGTTTGAAATTACCCTCACAGATCATCACCAACAACTCTCAGAGCCACACGATGCCGGAGTTATAGAACATATTCATGTATTGTCAGGAGAAATGAAGTTATATTACGAGGGGCAATGGCACCACCTTACACAAGGGCAAAGCTGTCGGTTTTGGGCGGATCAACCCCATGGGTATGAAGCACAATCAGAATCCACGACATTCCAAAATATCATTTGTTACCCAAAACGCAGTCTGGGCTATTAATTCTGATTCGTAGCATGATATAGCAATAACACAACCTGATAACCGATCACTACGTGCGAATTTTGTTTAAATTCATCCCCTTAATACTTGCCAGCTTAAGTTTCTTATACTGAGCTAAAAATAATTCAGCACATGCAAAAGCATCACTTGCTGCAGAATGTTCAAGGTAATCAGGTAATCGGTAGTGACGGCGCATATCACTGAGTTGATAACTTCGATGTCCCCCAGTTTTACCCAGATAGCTAAAACGCTTCTCTATATTAATTGTATCAATGAAATACGCGGGAAAAACGATAAGCTGATAGTACTGTTGACAAAATGCCTCAATAAAACTTTTTTCAATATTGCTTCCATGAGCAAGGATTACTTTACCTTTTGCATTTTTTATCAGGTATTCCATACCTTCTTGCGGTGATACCCCAGTAGATAATGCTCTTGGGGTCAAACCATTAACTTGCGCTGTCTCAGCTTTAATATGTTCACCATTATCAATGAATATCTCATTTGAGCTGGCGATATCAATATGATCGACGGTAAATTCAACCATTCCAATTGAAAGAATCCGATCCTTATTTGAATTTAGTCCTGTCGTTTCAAAATCTATCGCCAGATACTCTAATTGCTCAAGAGGGGTATCTAAATCAACCAGAGGATGCGCCATATAGTCTTTTAAGCTAATTGGCCAGAGCGAATTAACCGGCACAGATCTTCTTTGCTGCTCTGCTGTCGAATGTGATTCTTTTCCTTTACGCATACGACCGATCATCGTATTACCCCTTAATAAACTTTAACTTAGCGACATCCTGAAGCTCACTAATAATTTTAAATGCATCTTTTAAATGCTTACGCTCAAAGCTGCTAAACTCATCAGGAGAAATATGATTGTTTGGTTCCCTTCCCGATAATATGGCATTCAGTTGATGACGAAAACGAACCTGCGTTAAAAACCGATAAGCCCCAATGATATTTTCACAACTATCAGCAGACAACGTTCCATTTTCAGCGGCATAGCGGAAACGCTCTTCCGTTCCAGTCAATGAGCCACCAGCAGAGAGACTGAAAATTCGCGCTAAATCGATAATCAAATTAAGTGCGTATTTTTTGATATTCAGCGTATTACTATTTTCTCCACCTTTCTCCAACACCAGACTATTAAATATGCTTAACGGTGGCTGAGTATCAACAGCATCACGAACCAAAGCAGAAATAAATTTTCCACTGTTTTGAATACAGGCATGAAGATGTTGCTGAATTTGTTCCACATAATCGCGGTTCCCGTAAATAGAGCGCACCTCAAGAAACACACTAATACTAAGCAGCTTATTGTATTCAGGGCTGGAGACCCATTTACTATAGTAATCTTTCCAGACCGAAATAGGTTGGCACCACTTGGGTGTGGCTGCCATATACTTTCCGTCACACAAAGGGTATCCGCACGCAGCCAGTCCATTACAAACTTTCATTGCCAGATGAGTAAAATAAGCTTTTTGCTCCACAGTTACATCGTCAGAAAGTACAAGAGCACTGTCCTGGTCTGAAAGCATGTGCACTTCATTACGTGCATGAGATCCTGCAACTATCCACGCATAATCACATGGTGCCGGGCCAAGTAACTCTTCGCTCAATTGAATAATTCTTCGTGTGAATGCATCCATGATTGTTGACATGACCCTACCCTGGATCTCTGCACTAACACCGCTTTCAACCAATGCCTGAAAAATAGTTTCACGCTCTTCACGCAATGCTGCGAGTGCATTAATAGAACTGGTATATTTTATTTTCTGGATCAGGAAAAGAGATTGAGTTCTGTGGTTGTGCACCAAATGAGTAGTGGTTAAAAGGCCAATCACTTTCCTGTCATTGACCACAGGTAAGCATCTGATGTTGTACTGCAACATCAGCGAGATGGCTTCTATCACTTTTGAATTGTGATCAACCAATACTGGGTTTGGAGTCATTACCTTTGATATTGGCGAATCAGTATCAATACTTGTCGCCACAACCGAACGAGTCATATCACGGTCAGTTACCAGGCCTGCAATTTCATTATTGTGCATTACCACCGCACATGAACTACGCTGACGGCCACACATTTCGCGGGCAACTTGTTTGATTGAATCATTAACATCAACAATAGAGATATTCTCACTGGCAATTTCACCAACCGAACGGAAAAATAATCCCTTATCTTCTTTACGAAATACCTGCTTAACAGCCGAACTTAAACGTACGTTTGCTTTCGCGGCAAAGTAATCTTCAAACTGCGGTTGACTCTCACATACATCTTTAAGCACTTGGTGTGGAATAAGATAAAGCAAAGAATCTTCAATTGCTTCGGCCTGATAGCCATCTTCTGAATGAGCTAACGGTTCTAAAAACGTAAAGCCAAACTGATCTTCTTCCCCCAAGCGTGAACGCAGTTCTCCTAGGGGCGTCCGCTGCTCAATCGCTCCAGTTCTAATAATGTACAAATAACGCTGTTCACATAATGCGCTAAAGCCAATAACCTCTCCTTCCACCAAGTATTTAACTTTTATCGAGTTGGCAATCGTCGCGACCACAGACGTTGGTAGCCGGTCAAAAGGGTCGATTTTTACCAGAAAGTTCTCAATATTGGGAGAAATAGAGGTGGCCATTTGTTACCTTTAAAATTGTGAATAAAACAGCGTTTCAATATGATGCCTATTATAGTAACGGATTCACAGTCATATATGCAAAAAAGCGCGTTATAGATAACTCAAAAAATTCTCAACCACCTACTTTAGTCAAAAACAAAAAAATCAGTAAGATACTGTTTTATCAGTATAAAAATCATTTTCATATCGTACAGGCTAAGTTACTTTTTTGTACGTTGGTCCAATAAATTTGTCAGAAATCACGTAAATGAAAAGCAGTTTTAAAAATAATTGCAAAAAAATATGATTTTGTGTAATGTACAATTTAACTAACACACTTTGCTAATCGTTGACTGCCTCTTATGGTAATTCAGAGTAGACAAGTGACATTACTAATCCTTTTGGTGTGATCATTTAATGGAATTTGAATTTTCCTTTGCTCAAGCGCTGGGTTTTGTCAGTTTTGCTTTAGGCATTTCAACGTTTTATCAAAAAGATGATCGTAAACTGAAAATTATCATGTTGATTTTCAACTTTAATCACTTGATTCATTTCTTTTTACTTGGGTCGATGACATCTGCTTTAAGTGCAATGTTATCTGCAGTGCGAACCGGGACATCTATATATACGTCGTCTAAATATGTCGCTGCTATATTTGTAATCTTAGGCTTAGGGTTAGGGCTAAGAGTCGCGGACAACTGGTGGGATATGTGGCCCATCTTAGGCACAGTTATCGGCACATACGCAGTATTTATGCTAAAAGGCATTGCAATGCGTATTGCTTTTTTAACCGGTGCTATTTGCTGGTTAATTAACAATATTATAGTCGGATCAATTGGCGGAACTATGCTGGAAGCAACGTTAATCTGCGTAAACTTAACCACAATATACCGGTTAGTTAACGATAAGCGTAAAACTCCAGTTCCATCAGAAGCAATATAAATAAGGGCAAGCTATGTTCGTATACAACAAAGACGTGAAATTAGAAGATTTAGGTGATGGTGTTTCTCGCAAAATTCTTGCATACAGCGAAAACATTATGAGTGTAGAAGTTTACTTCGAAAAAGGCGCTATCGGCCCAATGCACAACCACCCTCATGAACAACTGACTTATGTTCTTTCTGGCGAATTCGAATTCACTATCGGTGACGAAAAGAAAATCGTCAAAGCGGGCGACGCGCTATACAAAGAACCAAATGTAATGCATGGCTGCGTATGTCTGGAGAAAGGTGTTCTTCTGGACAACTTTACTCCAATGCGTAAAGACTTCGTAGAAGCGTAAAACTATTATCCAAGTATCCTAAAGATACTTAGAGCACTATTTTTATAATAACTATATTTCATTTCCCGACGCACAGGGATTAATGGATCTCCCTTGCCAGTCTGTTTAGACTGGCTTTTTTTGTTTGTATCTTCGCCGAGGCTGGCATGACACCAAATATAAACTTTGAGTCATTATTACAACTCAACGAAACATCAGAAGTCTTCCCATTATGGGGGGCGTCTATTGAAACAAAGAATACGACAGCAATAATCAAGCACCGTGATCCAGAAGATCTGAGTTCAGATCGACTAATATCCGGCGTTTCATTACCTGAAGCGATGGTTTACCGACCGAGTATTCCCAACGGGGTTGGAATCGTCGTATTTCCCGGTGGCAGTTATCAGAGAATTTCTATTGATAACGAAGGGCGAGACGTAGGCGAAGCGCTTACGGAACTGGGCTATACAATTTTTGTCTGCACTTACAGAATGCCCGGTGAAGGTCATCATTTAGGCTCAGAAACATCTCTAGCAGATGCGCAGCGAGCTATTCGCTGGGTTCGCGCGCACGCTAAGAAGTGGAATCTCCATACAATCGGTGTACTCGGCTTTTCTGCCGGTGGTCACCTTACTGGTCAATTAGCCACTCGATTTGATGTACAGTTACAAGCCAGTACCGATGATATTGACGCTCAATCAGCCAGACCGGATTTTTGCGGCCTAATGTACCCGGTTATTACGATGAATGACCAATTCGGCCATAAAGGTTCAGCATACGAACTATTAGGTCAGCACGTAACAGAAAGCGAACTTAATCGATATTCAATCGAAAAATGTGTCCACAATACTATGCCACCTTGTTTTTTAGTCCATGCCAATGATGATCAGTCTGTCCCGGTTGAAAACAGTATGCTGCTTTGGAACGCGCTACGTAAGAGTAACATTGATGTTGAAATGCATCTTTTTAACGAAGGTGGACATGGGTTTGGTATCAAAGGGGTAGAAACAAAACCCGCCGGACAGTGGCCGGTACTGTTCAGTCAGTGGATTAAATTCATAGGGAAGAGTTGAGCGCTATATCAAGCGCCATTTCAGGCGCTTTTGATTGTTTTAAAATAACTTTTTAGCCAGCCAAGACGTATCATTCTTAGATAGAAAATCGAGCCTCGAATCCACCAGTCAGCAAACATTCCTCCCCAAATACCATAAATACCGAGCCCGAAATAGATGCCAAATAAATAACCCAGAACAATGCGACCTCCCCACATGCTGGCAATAGAAACATACATTGTAAACTTCGCATCTTTGGCACCTTTAAAAGATGCAGGAAGCACCCAGGAAGCGGCCCAGACAGGCATCATAATCGCATTGATAAAGACCAGATTAAGAATCACTTCCACCACTTCTGGCTCATCGGTATACCACGCTGCCATATAGGGCGATAAAGGCACAAATATCGCAGAAAACAGGCAAAGAACGATGGTTGCAGTCCAGAAAATCAACTGCATTTCCTGAAAAGCGACTTTAGGTTTGTTCTGACCTAACCTCTTACCAACCAGCACTGTTGATGTCATGGCTAATGCATTGCCCGGAATATTCAGCAATAGCAATAACGAAAATGTAATAACGTTACCAGCCATTGCAACCGTCCCCAAGCCTGCCACCATTATTTGCGTAATCAGCTTCCCCAGGTTGAACATTAATGATTCGATGCTGGCTGGCACACCTACCCCCAGAATATCAAGCAGGATTTTTTTCTCAAAACGACTGAAATACTGACGCAGGCTGACTTTAAATGTACTGTTTTTTATCAGGCATACCAGAATAAATACCGCTCCGGCCCAGCGGGCGAGCGTAACGCCAGCACCAGCACCAACAATACCAAAGCCCTGCCATTCTGTACCAAACAGGCCATGTACCCCATAAATCAGTGGATAGCTAAACAAGATATTGAGTACGTTCATTGCAATATTTGACATAGCAGGCAGTCTGGAATTACCAACAGCACGCAATATACCACTACCAACCAATGTGATTGCTAGTGCTGGATAACTTAATGCGACTATGTTTATAAACTTATCGCTTAAAGCAATAACATCTTGTTCCGCGCCATAAGCAACAACGTAGAGCATTGACTCGGAAAACAAGAATATGGATAACATCGAAACAACCGCAACGATTAAGCCTAAAACCATTACCTGACCTGCTGCGGCAAGCGCTGATGTGCGGTCACCCCGACCGAATGACTGGGCGACCACCACAGAGCCCCCCAATGCAACAGCGGTCATAACAGAAATGATAATCCAGGTTATCCCGTCGGTAAAACCGACTGCAGCGGTTTTCTCTGCCCCAAGGCGCGCCACCAGTGCTGTACTAATGATTCCCATCAACACAACACAGAACAATTCCAGAATAATTGGCCAGGTAAATGGCCAAACATGGCGTTTAAGTAATACTTTATGTCGATAGCGAATCTTTAACGAATACTTAGGAGCTTTCGGCACAGAAATTTTGGATTCTGTAGACCCAGGATCCAAGGACAATTTCGACATGGTGACTCCTGTTTTAGCGTGCAACCATCGCCATTTCATTATGTGGTTGACCATAAATAACATCCCGGTCATAAACCACTTTCACTTCACCGTTAATATTTCTGTCACCATGCAGGTAACCGCCAGTCGAGATCATTTGCGGTATATCGTCATAGACACCAGCATACGCGGCTTCCAGAGCCAGTAACGCATAGGCAATGGGATCATCCAGACGCGCATATTGCTGTGTTAAATCTTCAACAAACAGACCACTGTGTTCGTGATAGTGCTTATTAATTAAGTTCTGCGCTACCGAATCAGCTAAAGCAAGCAAGCGTGTATCATCACTGTGCTGATAAAGTTCTAACAACGCAAAAAGTAAGTATGTTGATGCTAAGTTGGTTTTCTCTGCTACAGCCGTTGGCTGAAGAGAATCGATATCAAGCGAACCTAAATGGAAGCGTTCAAACATCTGTGCTGCTAACGCTTTAATTTGTTGGTTAGTACTGACACGAGCAGCGCGTACCAGTGTTAACAGATACGCAGGATCTGCCGGACGTCGAGCCAGCGTTGTTCCCTTCTCCCCATAGTAGCCATGACGTTTAAACGAATAACCGGTTAAATCTGTGCCATCGGTCCACATAGGAATCATTTCATTGCTCTTGGCATCCCAGGCATGGGAAAAATAGCCAACAATCCCTTCAACAATCCAATTCAGCCACTCTTCGTCTTGCAAATTTTGTACACAAGCCAGCATTGCTAAAGGGTTGTCTACCACCACTGCCCAGCAATCACGGAACAAAACATTCGCTTCGCGCGCAATATCACCAAATTCTGCACCAAATTGTCGTTTCGCACGATCACCAAACCAAGAATAAGTCAGACGATCATCTTCTGGAATCGGCTCACGCTGTTTCGGTGAAGAAAATTGGTAAACAGGCATATGTGTTTCAGGGTGACGAGCTGCGACAAACTGACGATACAAATGTTTCGCCCATTTCAGGGCATCTTTATCACCGGTGTAACGGTAGTAATGGCACGCTGCGTATATCAAATCAGTCGATGCATTTACAAATGTTAAGCCTACTGTTTCAGGCAACTCCGGCCATTTGGCCGGGTCCACCACCTCTTTAGGCTGATGAATTTTAAATAAGTTGTCCGGGAATGCTTTCCCATATTCACCATGCCGCGTCAAATCCAACTTTTCCCAATCTGTAACATGAGCGGCCCAGAAACCTTTTAAGAAATTTTCGGTCACTTCAGGTTGCATTTGGAACAACAAATCATAAAACGGAAAGTGATGCTTTAGTTCATGCACACACTCTTTACTTGCTGGCCCTTCAATATCACCATTTTCCAGATTAACAAAACGGTGACCGCCCCACTGTAACAAACCACTGCACTTGTCAGCGTAATTTTCTAAAAAATACTCAGTAATATTCTGTGCTTCGTGCAAATACAAGTTATTCCCAGTCAACATACTTAAGCCCAAATAACCGCGCATCAGGTTCTGCTGACTGGCAAAATTGCTCATTGGGACATGATGTCCGTCTGGGTAAATCCACTGAACAGGTTTGAGTGTTTTTACGTCAATTCCATCAGCCATTAAAGGGCTATCAGGAGCTTTGCCCAAATCTAAAGATTGTTGATAAAAACGCTTAACAATGGGAAGTAGAGAAACTCGAGACTCAGACATAATACACTCTCCATACTCTGGAAGACATTGATAACAAAAAGAAAACCACTGAGAATAATGCTTTTTTGTTTGTTACAAACTAATAAAGCCTCCCCTTAGGGAGGCTCAATTTACGTATACCGATTAACGAGAGATACGTTTCAGGATACGGTTACCACGACGAATGAAGTCTTTCGCTGCGCCTTCAACATCTGTTTGGCCGTAATCCAGTTTTTCCATTGACTCGCCGAATAGCTCCATTAGCTGAGCATTATCAGTGAAGGTTGTTGGTAGAACTTCTTTAGGTAGTCCTTGAGCCTGTAGGTAACCCTGGTAACTCAAGCTTTCCTGATCGATAGCACCAGCAGAGTGCAGAGTTTCAAGGCCTTCTTTACTCATTGGAATACCACGAGCTAAACCAAGCGCTTTAACACCAGCAGGATCATTCAGTAAGAACGTTACCAGCTTAGCTGCTTCTTCTGGGTGCTCTGTATTACGACCAATAGAGAACATCATTGAAGGGCGAGCAAGCAGACCCGAGTCTGTTGCATCTGGCGCCATTGGGTATGGACCTAACTCCATATGCAGTTCTGGTTGTAGGTTTGCTG
>Ga0075011_10000016_pt1 | contig 101454 bp, 82 predicted proteins | sample TARM_MetaG_T_14_FD_72354 | JGI IMG/M metagenome (GOLD analysis project Ga0075011, IMG submission 72354) | Freshwater microbial communities from Pennsylvania, USA, analyzing microbe dynamics in response to fracking - TARM_MetaG_T_14 | ecosystem: Environmental > Aquatic > Freshwater > River...
CACTTTCGTGATCAGATATGAATCTGTATCTGCATCGTTACAATGCAGCCTTCGCTTTTTCCAACCTCCTATACCTGCATCACTATCGGCCACGAAGGCTTTCCCAGAGGGAGTGATACAGGCTTACCGTGTTCCGTATGTCGCGCAATGTCAGTGTAGATGCCCGCTATAGTGCGGAGAGTTCAACGATCACGAAAGAGCACGGGGCAATCTCTTTCCGACTCTCATGCCTTTTGGCCACAGCGTATTAACCACTTCCGCTGATTCATCATATAACGCACCTTATGCGGATTCACTTATGTTCATCATGCTGACTACCTAGCACTCACCCGATTGTGGTTATCAGGAGGATCGTTCTCTCGCGATTTAGATCCCGACTGGTGCATGACCAGCCTTCGTTACATTGTCAGACTCGCTACTTTATTCAGAGTCCTAGGTTCATCTGGTGATACAGATGGTTCACACATTAAGCGGTGAACAGCGCTTCATACGACCTCACGTCGCACGCCCCATAATGAGTAGAAAGCGCTATCAGAGTAGAGGGAAGCGTTCTAAATTGGTGGTACCAAAACTAATGGGAGTCCCTACCTAACCTCAATGATTTAGCGGGAGCTGTTCATATGTCACCTAAACATTCAATTTACGCTATACAAGCTTTTTATTGTCTCCCTTAACCATACGATTTTAGGATTCTGATTATTGCGCTTATGCCAGATCATCGTAAATGGAATCAGTAGCTTATGCTGATATTCTTGCGAAATTGGAATGGGTAGCGATACCAAGTTAGGGTGCAGTTGTTCACAATATCGCTGACAATACTTGGGTGCCGTGGTTAACATTAGATGACTGGGCTTCTCTGCTACAAACAGCGCTTGTTCGAAGCTTGCCATTGTTAGGCTAACATTGCGCGTATGTCCCTGCTCAGCCAAAATCTCATCCAACGCCCAGCTGTCGTTCTTCTCCCATGTAACATTGATATGGGCGTAGCTTAAGAAGGTCTCCAAGTTCCATTCCTGCTCAATCGCTGGGTGGTCTTTTCGGATATACACCATAGGCAGGTCGGAAAATAGAACTTCAAAATTGATGAAATATGGCAGCAGTTCTAGCGACTCCTTAGAGCGAGGGTGGCTCTCTCGCCCCGTAAAACCGATATCCACTTCACCGCGCGTAATCGCGTCTAATGAATCGTAATCCCAATTGTGGTACTTCACTTTAGAATCGGGATACGTGTCATGAATTCGTTTAGTCAGCTCATCCACCATAATGAGTGACAATGGCGACTCGACACCAAGGTGAAACTTCACACCACTCGGCGCATCATCACCTCGTCGTGATGCAATCTGATTACCGATTTGCATCCAGTCTGACAAGCTTTCTTGCATGCTCGTCGCAAGCGTTGTTGGTTTAAGTCCCAGCGGCGTGTTCACAAATAAAGGGTCGTCAAACCAATCACGTAATTTAGCCAGTGACTTACTCACCGATGAGGGTGTTACATTCAGCTTTTTCGCCGTTTTCGTGACACTCTGCTCTTGCAAGAGCAACTGCAGAGTGAGCAATAAATTGAGATCAAGTCGGGCAAGAGATTTCTTCATGGCTTTCACTAACATTATGATATGGAAACAATACTATTAGAGAGAGGCCAATTACGCCACTCGCGACCAAGGCAATGATTAATATCATCACTACCGAGAGGCCTAAAAGCGCCATCAACCAGATAAATATTGCCGAACACGATACCTGAGCAATACCAAGCATGGAGCTTGCTAACCCAGCTTTGCGAGAGAACAAACTGAGTGCTTGACTCATTGCCACACCAAACCCCATTGAAAAGCCCATGCTGATTAAGGCGAATCCAGCCATATAGAGTGTCGAGTTATCGCCATTCAAGTGAGCCGCAAGAATGACGATAACCGACAGCAAAATGGTTACCTGAGCTGAAAACATTAATGTCGTTTGTTTGAAGTAAGAGAGGGCCACAGGCGCTGAAAATGACGTTACCATACCCACCATGGCAAGCAGTGCCATAGCAGTAGAATACTCACCTCTTGTAAGGCCAAGAATATCCATAACAATCATCGGTGAGGTATTCACATAAGAAAGAATCGCAGTCACACCCAAGGATGTGTAAACAACGCGCGAGATAAAGAAACGGTTAAACAGTGACTCATTTGAGCCGTCATTCGCAGTGATACAGTGACGCTCATTTTTAGGTAAGGTTTCCTTCAATACAAAGCAAGCTATCAAACCTATGGCTACCCCCATCAGTGCCATGGCAGTGAACAGCACAGTCCATGGAAACTTAATCATGATCAGATTACCGATAACAGGTGCTAGCACGGGAATCGAACAAGTGATGCCATTAAGCATTGAAAGTACTTTAGCCCGCATTTGGTCATCTAAGGTATCACGCAAAATAGCGAAGGCTACAACGTAGCAACATGCCGCTCCAACGCCTTGGAAGAAACGCATAACTAGGAAGCTATCACTGGTTTCCGCTGAACCCGCCAACGTCGAAGCAAGCGAGAAGATCACTGCCCCACACATGGCGACAGGTTTACGGCCAAAATGGTCAGCAGCTCGTCCTACAAACACCATAGTAGAAGCCATACCCGCAAGATAAACAGAAAAGGCGATATGAAGTTGGGATTCACTTGCAGAAAGATCGTTGGCAATTTGTGGCAAGGCAACCAAATAGAGATCGATGGCAGTGGGATAGAGCAGCACAAAGGCAAAGCTGCATAGCAGATATCGGGATACATTAGCCGCTGGTTTCATGGTGGTCTCGTAAGTGGTTGGGTTTACGAGGATAATATGAGACATCTCTGAACTTGGCGCGTTACCTTTATGACAACAGGTATTTCCATTTACTACATTAGTAAATGAAATGTATGGGTATGTCAGGGGTTAACGTCGGTAAGGCCCCTGTTTTTCATACATGCTTGATTTTTCCTTGAGCTACTGCGTCTTTTCTATATATTGGTTCAATAAACAAACATTCATGCTCACCAACCGCGAACATGAATGTTCAGACTTTATCTAACCTAGTTGCGCTTACTGTTCTAGTCCTGCCTGCAGAATACGGAATGCCGCTTTCACTCGTTCCTGATTTGGGTAGTTTGTATTGGCAAGAATCACGATACCCGATTCTTTGCTTGGAATGTAGACCACGTAAGCACCAAACCCACCGGTCGAGCCTGTTTTGTTGACCCATACTTCGTTCGTTGGTGGTGTCGGCGGCGTGTTTATCTGGATTGTTTGAGGCTTAATGATTACGTCCGTCGAATTGCCTTCTAAAAGGGTACTGAGCTGACTGGGATACGGGTACATCTCCCACGCCAAACCTTGCATAAAAGTACTGGACTGATAGAAGCCAGTCCTGTTATTGACCAGTGCTTGTTGCATATCGGTTGCGACTACGGCCAACCCCAGATTAGCTTTGATGTACTGTACCATGTCCGAACTGGTGGACTTGACTCCATACGCCTCTGCATCCAGTACGCCCGGATTCACTCTCACGGCTTCGCCGTTCGCGTTATAGCCAAACGCATACTCTTTCATTTTGTTATCCGGCACATGGATGTAGGTATTGGACATACTCAGTGCTGGGAACACATTTTTTTCCATAGCGGACACGTAGCCCTCTTTCAGGCTTAATGCGGCTATATAGCCAAACAAACCGATACTGGGGTTCGAATAGACTCTTTTAGTGTTGCTTGGGTACACTTCGTCCCAATTTCGATAGTACTGAACCATATCCTGATTGTTTTTCACCGTATCTGGAAGCTGCAACGGCAACCCGCCTGCGATGTACGTTCCTAACTCCTGCAAGGTTCGCGCACCGATGGTGCTGCCTTTTAGTTCTGGCATGTGTTGCTCCGCAGTATCCGTTAACGACAGTTGCCCCTTCACCTGCGCGTAGCTCGCCAATGTGGCTGCGAATGTTTTACTGACAGAACCCAACTCAAAAATCGTCGCTTCAGACACAGGCTGGTTTTGCGCTGTATCAGCCACACCGTAATTGTAAAAATACGCCTTCCCCTCAACGACAACACCAAACGCCATACCCGGAATATGATAGTTCTGCATCAATGCTTGAGCCTGTTTATCGACCTCGTTTTTTAATTTTTCTCCCACCCCAGCCGCGCGAACGTTAGGCGCAAACAACATAGCCAGAGCTATTGTATTGATGGTTAGTCTTCTTACACACATTGAAGTTAATCTCTCCATTTATAAGTTTTACTTATTGTTTTTAATATATATCACCATAGGACACGCTAATCATAAAAATAGATCTATAAGAGAACAATGTGTTAAAACTAAATCCAGCCATAAGTTTAACTAAGATCTAATCATGAACATCACACATTTACCGCTGAATGCACTGAGGGCATTTCTTATCTCTGCTAAGCATTTAAACTTCACAAAAGCAGCTATCGAGCTCTGTGTCACGCAGGCGGCGATCAGTCAGCAGGTTAAGATGTTGGAGCAGCAACTGGGGGGAGCGCTGTTTTACCGTCTTCCGCGGGGATTAGCGCTGACCGATGAAGGAATGATGTTATTGCCGGTGGTTAAAAATGCGTTTGACAGTATGACCGATACGCTAGAGATGCTTGAACAAGGAATTCACCGAGAAGTGGTCAGTGTTGGTGTTGTGGGCACCTTCGCTCTGAACTGGTTGCTCCCAAGAATTAAAGACTTTAATGAACGTTTTCCTTATATCGATGTCAGAATCTCGACCAACAACAACGTGGCTGATCCCGTGTCCGAAGGGCTGGACTTCTTTATTCGTTATGGCAAAGGCAGATGGCATGCGACCGAAGCAGAGCATTTGTTTCCTGCCCCTTTAACCGTGCTTTGCAATAAAACGATCGGCCATCACTTAGAGAAACCGCAGGACATTCTGGGCTACACTTTGCTCCGTTCATATAATCCTGAGGAGTGGTCGTTGTGGTTTCAACAAGCCCGTATATCGCTACCTAAGTCCAGGCTCAATAGCATTACCTTTGACTCATCCATTTCGATGATTGAAGCAGCAATTCAGGGACTAGGGATTGCATTAGTGCCTCCCGTTATGTTTGAAAAGGCACTCATTGAAGAGAAGCTCATTCAACCCTTCGATATCTTTCTCGACAGCGGATCCTACTGGCTAACAAGACTCCAAAGTCAAACTGAGACCAAAGCGCAGACTCTATTCAAGCAGTGGATCCTGGAGTGTTGCTGATAGTGAACGGGTATTAATTCTGAAACGTCCAGCTGTCAGGCCATCAAAATAGCGGACATCGATGTTCGCCACCTATGGGATCAAACATCTAAGAGTTCACTGCCCGAAGATCACTATCCCACGCTTCAGTTGTGGTATAGCGCGTGACGCAACCGCATGGATTACAGTGCTTAAAGCTAATGCACTTGCCTCCATGTTCGTAACTCCCCAGACCAAACTGCTTGACTTTAGTGAATGAGAATAGTTGGCTTCTCAAATAGAGGTTGTTTGCCATACATCTACTAATTTATTGAGAGCTGGTAATTGCTCGTGAATGTGTAGAGCGCATCTAACGCAGTAAGCCTTGTTCCCTATCTTAAAGCCCGAACCCAAGCGTTCGGGCTTTTTCTTTAACACACTGACTGATAAGTAAAAGCAGAGTTTTCTACTCGCTTGAACAGATATGACCTCTAGTTACTTAGTATTAGAAATAGTGTGTTTTAGGTTTTACTCAACTATCTTTAACAGCATAACAATATTCATATAAACGAATGGCTTTAATGATTGTGTTTGGAGAGCGCATTTATGCAGTGGATTAAAGACTTATCGATTACCCAAAAAATGATTTCGCTAATTACGCTAATGCTGTGCCTAATTGTTGGTGTTGCAAGTTTTAGCGCTTTAAAAATGAATCGTATTGCGCTCGAAATTGAAGAAATCGCGGATGAAAGTATCCCTTTAATCCGGTTGACGTCGGATATCACCATCAAACAGTTGGAAAGCTCGATCGTGTTAGAAAAGGCTTTTCGACTGGCTAAAATCCCTGTCGAAGGCAACTCACAAGCGCTGAAAGACCTTACTCAGAAGACAGAAAACATCGCAAAAGTGTTGGAGTCTGAATTGACACAAGCGAAGCAAATACTTAGTGATGCAAAGAAGCATCGTCAAGCGAAGGGTGTTGATCAAGAGAGCCAAAACCGATATCAAACATTTGAAGCGTTAGAAAGTCATTACTATCAGTATGAGGTGGCTTTGTTTGAGTTGCTCAAGCGCTTAAATAGTAATGAGCCAGTAGAACAACTTGCGCCACAAGTGCTCGTGCTAGAAAAAATGCAAGAGGCATTTAATACCGAAATTGAACATTTTCTACGCGATTTAGAGCAAAAAACAGAAACGTCTATTCTCATTACTGAGGATGAAGAACACAGAGCATTGCAGGGCACAATAACATTAGCTGCCGTTTCGATAATTCTTGGCCTTGTTATGGGGACGTTACTCAGCCGTCAAATTGTTCGCTCTGTGCTAAAAGTGAGAAATATAGCGGCTAAAATGGCAAATGGTCATTTTGATCAGCACATTGTGCCAGAATCAAAAGATGAGATCGGCCAGTTGACGCAAAGTATGAACACCATGGCGGACTCGTTGAGTAAAACCGTTGGTGAGGTGATTCAAAGAGCAAACAGCATTGCAGGGCTGGTGACGGAATTAAATGTGTTGGCAGAGAATAACCGTAAAGCGATGCTTGTACAGCAAGAGAGCACTCAGCAAGTTGCGGCTGCAATGGAGCAAATGGCATCAACGATTACAGAAGTGGCGAGTAATGCTGAAGGTGCCGCAGAGTCGACTTCTCGTGCAGATAACAGCGTTAAAGCGGCTTGTGAGACGACGGATGTGACACAAAAAATCTCCCATCAATTGGTGATTAACGCGGCTAACTCACAGAAAATGATCTTAGAGTTACAAGACAGCACACATAAAATTCAGAATTTCGTTTCAGTGGTTGATTCGATTTCAGAGCAAACCAATTTGTTGGCACTCAACGCTGCAATTGAAGCGGCAAGGGCGGGTGAACAAGGAAGAGGATTTGCGGTTGTGGCTGATGAAGTGCGCGCTTTGGCTTCTCGCAGCCAAGAAGCGACTCATGAAATCAGCAGTTTGATCCAAGTGTTGGTGAATAAAGCTCAAATTGCTGCAAAATCGATAGAAGATAATGACCAGCAGATCAGCGAATCATCAACACTCGTCGATAGTGCAAAAGCTCAGCTCTATTCGATAGCGGGAGCGTTAGACGAACTGATGCAATCGAACTTGCAAGTCGCCTCCGCCAGCGAGCAACAAGCCGTGAGTGCTGAAGAAGTCAGCCAAAATTTGTTGGGTATTCGTGATTCAGGCGACAAAGTATTAGTGAGCACGGAAGAAACTGCTAACGCTAGTAATGATTTGTCACAGCAAGCCAATGATTTAAAAGCGTTAATGAGCCAATTTAGTGTGCGTAAATTAGCTTAACGTTAATAGGATTAGGATAGAAGAAAGGGCGACGTTGCTGTTCGCCCTTTTGATATTAATTATCTCTTCAATGTGCTGAGGACTTTGACCTTAGTAAAGGCATGGGTCTTTTTAACGAATATGGCTTTGACGTATGTAGTTTTGACGTATATAGCTTTAACGGACGTAGCTGCTTAATCTGGATTGCTTGTTTCTTCGCCCATTGAATATGACAAATCTCCATTGCCAAACCAAACGCCATCGCAAAATAGACGTAGCCTTTATTGATGTGCAGCTCAACACCTTCCGCGATTAACAAACCGCCCAGCATCATTAAAAACAGTAATGCCAGCGTTTTAAAACCCGGATAACGGGTGACTAAGGCGTTAATGCGCGCTGCGGTTAATATCATGATCACCGCAGACGCTAAAATGGCCGCGACCATGATAGGAATGTCGTTAGTTAGACCTACCGCAGTGATTACCGAATCCATGGAAAATACCGCGTCAACCGCGACAATTTGCAGTAACACGACCGCAAGGCCAGCACTCACTGTCGTTGTATGTGAATGCTCATCAGGCATTAGCCAGTTCCACAACTCTTTTGCTGCTTTGAATAACAGAAAAGCACCGCCGAAGATGAGGATAAAATCTCGTCCAGATAATTCGTTGCTAAACCAAACGACTATCGGTGCAGTTAACGACATCAGCCAACTGATAGAAAAAACCAAACCAATCCGAGCGGTAACCGCTAACAAAATGCCTAAGTTACGCGCAAGCGGCCGTTGCTGAACGGGGAGCCGTTCACATAAGACGGAAATGAACACTACATTATCAACGCCAAGAACCACTTCTAAAGCAAGCAGTGTGGCAAATATTGCCCAAGTTTCTGGTAGTAGGAAGAGTTCTAACATGTGGCCTCCTTAAGTAAGGGGGCACGGTAAAGGGGGGAATCAGTAAATATTGGTCGCCTGAAGGGGTCGTCCATTGTCAATAAAAGCCTCTGTTGCTAGGGAAGCGACAGTAAATCATTGACTGAACCACAAGACAAGAGGGCGATTTGTAACAAAATACATATTCATCTTATCGAACAACGCCCTGCGAGCGATTTGTTCGCTCGCAGGCTAATTTTATCTTCAAAATGATGAGTCTTATTTAAATCACGCTTTGCGATAGAACCTTAGTTTGTCGTGTTGATGAGGTGGCGCATAGTTGAACACTGCTCTCCGGGGTAACCAGGCAGAGCCTTAGCGGCTGAGCTACATGCCAGTTGTGCCGCTTGTTCGAGTCGTTCTGGGAGCGTACTCGCATTGACTGGCACCCAATTCATTTGCTCCCCAAGCCAGCTAGCCCAAGCAAACTCAACAAAATAAACCTGTTCATGCTTGCTGTAATAACCGGCATCTTGTAGTTCACCAGCCAAAGAGCGGTAGGGGTAGTCGGGTAGCTTACTTATGTGTGCAGGTAATTGATCGGGAGTTAGCGGAGCTCCTTTTTCATCGCTCAGCCATGCCCAGTGGTTGCCTTGCATGTCTTGCCAAAAACTCTCCTTGTTGTCGAGGTGAGCAAGGATGTGGACGGTCACCTCTTTCACACCTTGCTGCCAAAGCGCCTTGGTTAGATGATGTCGGTCAACCAACCAATACTGGCCATCAGCATCTACGATTACCGGGATCTTTTTCTTTTTCATGTACTTCTTAAGTTGTGCTGGGCTTTTTGTCGCCAGTTTGGCTTGTGTTTTATCAACTTGTTGTTGACCAACCCCGGCCTGAGTGGGGTGTAGCTGATTAATATCCAGGCTGCACCAGTCCCCGATGCCACTGTCTGTCCCGCAAGGAGCGAGTGCCCATGCTCCCTGACTGATGATTGCGGCGGCAAGCAATATCCATCCTTTGCTCAACATACTATTCCTTTTGAATGATGACGGTACCAATGCAATCAAATGCATTGTTGAGTATTCAATATGTAAAAGTGAAAGTTTAGCCTTCACCGACCCTCTGCCTTGCATTGTAGGAGTTTGAAGCCTAACGGTACAGCAAACATCGATAAGGTGTTGGAGAATTTATCAGTCGGTATATAGTTTGATAAAAATCACAGGGTTACAGTGAGGGCGTAAAGTTATAACTTTGAATGAATGCATTAACGTTTACCATTTGGAGTGTGTTTCAGAGTAGAGTGATTAGCGAGCCGTCAACACACTTTTGCCCCAAACTTTGTTAGAACTAATAGACAGTTCAAAGTAGCGACATGCACTTTGAATTAAGTAATCTAATGCAAAATGAATGGCAGATTGGACTAACATGTTTAATCCAATCAGGAATGAGCAAGTAATAGAAATAGTGCTGACCTTTGCGGTTATGCTTCTCTAATGAAAGCCAGCACTTTCGCGGATTAATTCACTTCTGAAAGTTTAAGATCGGGACTTTTTTTCTGATTTAGTAAGATACTAATCAACGCTAATACCGTAAATGCTAAGCTTGATAGGAATAGATTTTCTACACCGAACTGAGCGATAAACCACCCCGCTATTACCGAGCCAATAGTAATTCCTAGGTTTGAAAAAGATACAAAAAGACTATTCGCAAACACTTTAGAATCTCCCGCATTTTCCATTATCCATGTCTGGCTAACGATCAAGCCTGCTGAGTGTACAGCGCCCCAAAATGCAACCATGGCAATCATAAAGTAGAAAGAAAATCCCATAAGGTAAATTGTGATAAAGGTAAGACTGAATAGTACAGGGTACAGCACTACAGTTTTTCGCATATTCTGACTGAGTAACTTACCAAAGATAAAGTTGCCAAAGATACCAAACACACCGAACACCATCAGCATGGCGCTAATCCACGTACCGTTCATATTCGTTACTGTGCTTAAGTATTGAGTAATAAAGCTGTACGAAGAAAACATCGCTGCAAAGATGAATATAACGGTGAATAGCGACAGCCACATGGACTTGCTACGTAAAATAGTCACTTGAGAGCCGAATGACATTTTTTCCTTTACAGGCACGCTTTCCATCAAGAACATTACACTCACTAACGCAATGGCGCACGCCCCTAAACCAAAGTAGAAGGCATAAGCAAGTGAATATTCTTCAGCCAGATAAGAGCTAATCGGAATACCAAAGACCAAACCTACCGCTACTCCACCAAAAACTTTAGCGGCGGCGTTGCTTTGTTCTTCAACTGGAACCATAGAAGTGACAACCACTAAAGCAACAGAAAAGAAAACAGCATGGACTAAAGCCGGTAGAACTCGAAATATCATCATGGTTGAATAATCTTGCGTCATGGCGTACACAAGGTTCGAGAGCACGAATAAGGAAAGAATGCCGACTAGAACATACTTCCTATTCCATCCAGACATCAATAATGTGATGAAGGGTCCGCTTATGGCGACAATGACAGCATAGATACTGACTAATAGCCCCGCTTCTTGTACGTCAATGTTTAAATCTTTCATGACTTGCGGAAGAAGACCGATGATACCCAGCTCTGTCGTGATAACGCCAAAAACGGCTAAAGATAGAGCAAAGATAAACAAGCTTTGTTTTTTCATTGTTTCAACTCAAATGATTATTAACGTACGGAATATATGTACCGTTAACATTGGTTTTTGTTAGAGCACTCAATCCATGCTTTGGATAGGTGACGCAAGAATGTTGTTTTTTCGTCCAATAAAAATGCCGTTATCAATGCAATTGAATTCGGCAAATTATTGGAATTTGCATTTTCAAAAGTGGGAATGGCTTCTATTTATCCCGATGAGATGCGCTTAGAACCGTGTTGTACGAAATTTGCGAGTGACGACTGGTTGCTCGCTTTCCATGATTTTGTGCGGTCATTTCAATAATTCTGCTCCTAATGCCTGGTTTGCAGGCTTCGTAACAATAATTCACTTGAAACGTGCGACAGCAACTCAGGCAGCGATACCTTTGGTAGCCTTTAGGGCCATAGCCATGCTTTACCACGCTGTCACTCTTACAACAGAAGTGGCAATGGGGGTTATTCGTCGTCACATCAAACCTCAAAGTCTCAGCGAAAGATACCGAGAATTTTTTGAATGTAATTATTAAGTTGGATTGCATAATAGGGGATAACCCACGCTGAATTAAGTCCCTTAAATTATTAATGCATATTCCCATCGGGACTTAATTTGTTTTTTTTCAGCGTTAGACTGAACATCAAGCTCAGAAGAAAGCAAAGCAAATATCTGTTTTTAAATGATTTACTCTCTGGTTTCTTTCGGTAAATAGAAGGTGTGATAAATGCACACAATTTAGCCGTTACGTTGATTTGTTAAGAAACACCCTGTTGACGACTCGAATATGCCATGACAAATTTTGCGCCCTGCTTCGGTATACCATTTAGTGTGAGTGCATATCGGTTTAACACGTTATGAGATGATTTAACCTTATGAAAAAATGGAATAAAACACTTTTAGCCTCATCGGGTATTTTACTTTCCTCAATGGCTTTTGCGGGTAATGAGCAGAGTCAAACAAACAGTGAGTTTCCAATCCCTGCAGGCTTTGAAAGTAACTTCAAATAAGTGAATGGTGTAAAGCTTCACTACGTAGTTGGAGGTGAAGGACCTTTACTATTAATGGTTCATGGTTTTGCTCAGTCATGGTACGAGTGGCACCAATTAATGCCTAAATTAGCTGAAGAGTATCAAGTTGTAGCCATGGACCTGCCAGGGCTGGGGTTGTCTGAGCCGCTCAACTACTCTTATACAGGACAAGACGTATCACCTTATATCCATTCTTTAGCTAAAACCTTTAGTCCGGAAGAGAAATTTAATGTTATCGCTCATGACATTGGCGGTTGGGTGACCTACCCAATGCTGGCTCAGCATCAGAATGATATTGATAAGGTCGCTTTATTAGAGACCATCGTACCAAGCGACCTCATCTATACGTTCCCAGCCTATACACCTCAGGGAGAGTCGACCGCGTGGCACTTTAGTTTTTTCTCTGCTAAGAATGAATTAGCTGAATCACTTATTTCCGGTAATGAAGATAAGTTTTTTAAACATTTCATTCTTGAGCATGCAGAAAACAAGAATGCATTTTCAGATGAACTCTTCGGTATGTATGCTGACTCTTATAAAAAGCCTCAAACGCTACATGCTGCTTTTGAATATTACAGAGCGCTCCCAGAATCTGTGATTCAAAATGACAATCTATCAGAGAATAACTTGTTGAAAATGCCGATTTTGGCAATATCAGGTAACGGTCAAGGCAGTTTAGGTAAAACTCAAATTAATCAAATGAAAGAGTATGCCAACGACGTTCAAGGTCATGTGTTGGAGTCATGTGGCCACTGGTTGATGGAGGAGTGCCCCGTCCAGGTTGAAAGTATTGTTACTGACTTTTTTGACAAAAAATAATTTACAAAACTGAGCTGAGTTTTGTTTCTATTGCGGTCTTCATTGCTGCCATAGACTGTCTATCATTGTTGTTAATACATACCCTAGAGTAAACGCTAGGGTATTTTTTCATTTGAGCGGTGATGAGTCTAAAGCGTTGGAGAGGCTCAGAGAACAATGGCTATTGAGTTGATTCGTACTCAGTCATATCGCGATACAACGAGCACGCATTATTCGTTGTCTAATTCAGAATGTACCCAGCGAGAAAACGCTTGAAATTTTGCTCTCGTTTCCATGCCTTTAGGACAAACCAAATCGTAGCCCTTTCCTGATTCAATATGTGGAAATGGCGCGACTAACTTCTCCGTTTGGATTAAAGGCAGCGCAAATTCATATCGAGCAAGAAACACACCGAGCGATAATTCCGCCGCTTCCATCGCCAGTCTGTTATCACTATAGAAATCACATCGCTTTTCGCAGTCGATGCCGACATTCATCTCATCTAACCAATACTGCCACGCACTCGTATCCCCTCTATGGATAAAATTAACGTCAGATAGAGCGCTCAACCCATTGTGAAGGTCATGCTCAGCGGCGTAATCAACACTGCACACAGGTGTTCTTTTCCCTGAAAACAGTCGCTCACTGTAGTGGTTTGGATACCGCCCTTGGCTATAAAAAATCGCCACATCGTAAGGCTCAAATTGAAAATCAGATTGATTTTGTTTGGTTTGCAGCTTGATGCTTAGATTGGGGTATTGCTGACGAAGTGAAGGGAGTTTCGGGATCAGCCAAGCAGAGGCGAAATAAGGTGATGTGGCTATATGTAAGCTACCAGTCAGCTCTCCGGTTTGAATGTCAGAAAGGGTGGAAAATATGGACTCAAATGATGAGTTCAAAACACTCAGAACTCTTTGTCCCTCCGGCGTGAGCTCTAACTTTCGGGTTTTTCTAATGAATAGATTGAATTGAAGCTGCATTTCCAGTTTTTTAATTCGCTGGCTCACCCCACCTTGGGTCAGAAAGAGCTCTTCTGCTGCCTTGGTAAAACTCAAGTAGCGCGCTGCAACGCTAAAAGTATGAAGCAGAGAAAGCTGCTGTTGTTGATTGGTTATTGAGCTCATGCATTACTCTGGTTAATTCATTTAGAGGTATTGTTCGTTTGTCCTAAGCTGTGAGTCATTATAGATTAATTTGTGTAATGTCACATTACAAGGACGTTAATGGTGGCTCAATCAAGAAGCGCAACGTTGCCGATGACGGAAAGTTCAACACGGGCATCGTACGAGAATCGATAAAATACAACTTGGATGAGATACGATGAAACTTATATTAAATGCTGATGATTTTGGGCTGACGGAGTCGGTGAACCTGGGGATTGCGGATTGTTTTCGTGCCGGAACCGTAAAATCGACCACCATCATGATGAACCAACCTGGCGTCGCTCATGCGTCACAGCTCTATCAATGTGGCCTTATTCCTGAAGTTGGACTGCATTTTACAGTGACATCTGGTCAACCCATTTCAGATCCTACATTGGTTCCAACACTGGTCGACGAGAATGGTCATTTTTTTGATAGAAAAACTCTATTTAATAAATCAGATGTCTCCTCCAATGAAGTGGCGAGAGAGCTAAAAGCGCAATATCAATCCGCTATAGACGCAGGCTTTAATATTAATCATATCGATAGCCACCATTTTGCAGGCGCCTATCGCCCTCTTAAAATAGGTTTTACACAAGCAGCCAATGAAATAGGCCTCCCCGTCAGGCGTATTGATAGCTTTATACGAGGTCAAAACTTGTTATCGGTCCCGACCCCAGATGCGTTTGATATGGGATTTCATGCCGAAGGCGCTAATATTGAATACCTCAAAGCCATATTGCTGGCTTATCAAGACAGCATGTCTAACAGCACGATTGAATTGATGTGTCACCCTGCCAGAACGCTTAACGAAGAGCTAGAGGACATCTCTAGCTATGCTCATGCTCGCGTTGAAGAGTGGAAGATTTTAACCAGCGATGAGTTTTCTCTCTGGCTAAGAAAAAATGACATTGAATGCGTCGGCTTTGATGCGCTTCATACTTAATTCAGCGAAGCAACCTACCTCCTCACAAGATAAACCATCGGCCTTGCTCGGTCGTTAAAATCGTTGCTTGCGGTTCAATCAATCAACACAATAATAAAGGGTGACATTGTGGTAAATCCTATCGTACTTTCCCAAATCACTATTTATCCAGTCAAATCCATTGGCGGGCTTTCACTCTCTTCTTCGTGGACTGAAAAGCAAGGCCTTGCTTTTGATCGTCGCTTTATGCTGGCGCTGACTGACGAGGCGGTTTCCGCCTTAGCTAAATACCCAACGATGGTGACGGCGCGTCAGTATCCAAATATGGTTCAAGTGAGTTCCAGTCTACTGCCAACTGGCATCATTTTTTCTTACCCTGGGATGGAACCGCTAAAATTACACTATTCTACTTTTAAAATGCAGGCTACAGATGCCAGTGTTTGGAGAGACCACTTTTCCGCCTATACAACAACCGATGAAGCGAATGATTGGTTTAGCCAAGTGATAGGGAAGCGAGTTGAGTTACTGTTTACTGGCGAGCAATCTAACCGCATGAGAGAACGCCTTGGTCATAATGTGAGCTTTGCCGACGGTTTTCCTATTTTGCTTATTAGCTCTGGCTCATTAGCGGAACTGAATAGACGCAGCAGCGACGTCCACACCATGGAACAGTTTCGTACTAACCTTGTGGTGCAATCAGACGAACCTTTTATCGAAGACTCATGGAAGCGTATCAAGATAGGTGACGTCGAATTTGAAATTGTAGAGCCGTGTGAGCGGTGCATTTTAACGACACTTGATCTGGGAAATAAGGAGTTTAGGGCCAGTAAAGAGCCATTGACAACCTTTTCGCGCTTTAGAGCCAACGAGCAAGGCAAAATATTTTTCGGGCAAAACCTTGTAGCGAAAAACGAAGGTGTTATTTCCATCAATGATGCTATCGAAGTGCTTGAGTATAAGTCCAAGGAGTTTTATGAAGATCTCGACGCAAAAAAACAAGAGTTGATTTGCGTTGAAAGAGAACCTGTAGCAAGAAACTTCGAGACATTTTGGTTTGAGCCTAAAAATGGCTTGGTGCCTGAGTATAAAGCGGGACAACACCTCCCTATTGAGATCACGGTCAATGGCAAACTGACCAAACGAATGTATACGCTGTCATCTAGCCCCTCTCGGCCAGAACGTTTGTCGATTTCAGTGAAACGGGTCCATGGTGGTGAAGTCTCCAACTGGTTGTTCAACCACTTACAAGTTGGCCATACCATTATTGCGGATCAACCCAAAGGCACTTTTCATATTACTAAAGAATCGAATGAGCCGCTGTTGCTGCTTTCTGCCGGTAGCGGTGTGACGCCAATGATCGCTATGCTTCGGTATTTGACTGACCAACGAGACACTCGTGATATTGCGTTTTATCATCAATGTTTGACGAAAGCGGATATTCCATTCATGGAAGAGCTCCTTATGCTAGAAAAACAACACGCCAATGTCACTGTGACTCTAGCCCTTAGCGAGCCATCAACTGATTGGCTGGGCGAAAAGGGGCATTTTAGTCGTACTCATTTAAATCAAATTTCAGAGTTTCACAAACGTCAAGTTTTTGTATGTGGTCCTAGTGGTTTCATGGAGAGTGTAAAGCGCTTGATGATAGAGAGTGGGCTGCCTGAAGAACAGTACCATCAAGAGACATTTGGCGTTGCAAGAGTGGCGGACGGGAACGAGAAAAAGGTTCAAATCAACCTTGATGGTGTCGTGTTTGAAGGAAGCAACCAGCGCACCGTTCTGGAGCAAGCTGAAGCAGCAGGGCTTTCTATTTCGAATAACTGCAGAGCTGGTTTCTGCGGCGCCTGCAAAGTCACGGTGAAATCAGGAGAGGTTTACCAGCCCGATGCCCCAGGAATTGAAGACAGTGATAAGGCGAAAGGAATGGCCCTAGCTTGCTGCGCAATACCTAAGACAAATGTAAATATTGTTAGCTAGTATGTAGGTTTTATGATGATTGAGGCCACTATCAAACTTTGATAGTGACCTCAATATCGTTGGACTATCTAAAACACAATAACACCCAAATGACCTGCAATGTCGTGCTTCGATTAGCCAACATTACAAAGAAGCCTCAAAAATATCCGGATGACGGCTCGATAATGCAATGATTTCATCTATGATGACTCTTATTTTAGGCAGAATGTAAGGTGTTTTTAGCCAAACAATACTGATGGGTGCTCCTTCGCCATTGAATTTCTCTAATACAGGGCATAATTGCCCATCATCAAGGTATTGCTTCACTAACCATACTGGTAGTTGAGCTAAACCTGCACCAGATAAAGTCGATTGCAAAATACCTTCACAGTCGGCTATCTCATGACGTGCTGAAATATCGACAGATTCGGTTGCCCCTTTAACATTTTTCAGTAGCCAGCTATGCCTTTGTCCTATAGGCCAGCCGACGATGCAATCATGTTGAGCTAGATCTTCTTTTTTGGTAATCGGTGCTCGAGTTGCTAAATAAGAGGGAGAGGCACATATCACCCTTTTTTGCTCCCCAATTTTACGTGCAACAATATCGCCCGAGTTTTCTAAGTGCCCAACGCGGATCGCAAGATCAATCCCGTCACTGACTAAATCCGTAGGACGGTCATTAAAAGTAATAGATAGATCTAATTGCTCGAACTTGGACGTTAATTCTAGCAACTTGGGTAGGATAGCTCTTCTACCGAGAACTGCGGGTAAATCAATACGCACACGCCCTGATGGCAATAACTGTTGATTGCTTAAGCGCTTCTCTGCTTCCTCTAAAATAGTCATCGCTTTAAGGCAGTCGGCTAAATAGGAATCCCCATCATTGGTCAACGCGATGCGTCGAGTTGTTCGATGAAGGAGTTTGGTGCCTAGCTGCTTTTCTAGTCGAGCAACGCTTTTACTTAAAGCTGAACCGGTCATCCCAAGCGCTTGGGCCGCAAGGGTAAAACTCCCCAACTGCGCAACGGTGACAAAGTGACGAACTTCCAAAAATTGGCTTTTTAACATCAATTAATTCCTTAAGGGACTTTATGTTTGTCATTGTATGGACTTAATAAGTAGATGTGAATCGATTATTCTGCGTACATCAACGAGATGATTACATCGACTTTTCAATTAAGGTAAACATGATGAATAACTTCAATAGATTCAAAGGTAAGGTCGCTTTTATCCAAGGTGGCAGTCGCGGTATTGGTGCCGCCATTGTTGAGAGATTGGCACTGGAGGGAGCGTCTGTTGCTTTTACATTTGTGTCATCCCACGGAAAAGCCAAAGCGCTTGCGGAGAGCTTAACTTCACAAGGTGGCAAAGTCATCGCAATAAAGGCGGATAGCACTAAACCTGAAGATATCAGAAATGCAATCAGCGAAACCATAGAACAACTTGGTCAAATTGATATTGTCGTAAACAATTCAGGTACGCTGATCTGGGACAGTATTGAAAATTTGACGATGGATGATTGGGACAAGACCATCAATACCAACGTACGAAGTGTGTTTGTGGCGATTCATGAAGCCGCGAAGCACATGAATAATAACGGCAGAATAATCAATATCAGTAGTACGAACGCTCAGCGCATTCCTTTTGCTGGCGGTTCTATATATGGAATGAGCAAGTCTGCACTAACCGGATTGGCCAAAGGTCTCTCTCGCGATTTAGGCCCTAGAGGCATTACAGTCAACAACATTTTATCAGGTCCGGTAGATACCGACTTAAACCCAGACAATGGCGATACTTCAGAGCCTGTAAAAGCTATCGGTGCACTTGGTCGTTATGGTCAAGTTGAGGAGATTGCTAGCTTAGTAGCATTCGTCGCTAGCTCAGAAGCGGGTTATATCACTGGTGCTGATTTGATGATCGACGGTGGCTTTTCCGCTTAATCAAAATACACGGTCGAATCACTCACGATTGATCAACCTAACCTCAAGCAATCATCACTTCATGATGAGCAAAGAGAAATACGATGATTGGCCTATATCAAAGGTCAATCATTCAGAGCCTATCAGTTTTGAACAGTTTTGCACGCTTGCTAATGACATCCAGTTGTTACCACATAAACATCCGATGTTAAAGATCGACATCCCAAATAAAACAGATAGCGCATTAAAAAATTAGCGTTATTAAAACAAATGCTTAGTCTTAATCCCACATTTCTAAACAGAGAGGTAAATTACTTCTATGGACGACCCCTTTAGGTGCCGTTTTATCCCATTGTCTTCTTGTATTAAGGAGATAAGCACATGTTAGAGCTCTTTCTACAACCCGAAATCTGGGTAGTATTTGCAACTTTATTGATTCTTGAAATTGTTTTGGGTGTCGATAATGTCGTCTTCATTTCTGTTCTATGTGAGCGGCTTCCCGAACAGCAACGCAAAGTTGCACGTAATTTAGGTATTGCTCTGGCTGTGTTAACGCGAATAGGTCTCGTGTTTTCTATTTCGTGGGTGATGTCTCTGACTAATCCTTTGCTGAGCTTCGCCCATACAACGTTCACCGGGCGAGATATTATTATGATATTGGGTGGTGGTTTTTTGTTGGCTAAAAGTGCGAAAGAACTTTGGTCGTGGTTGAGGCATACACCATCGTCATATTCGACTCAAGCTAGGACTGGACTAGCCATCGTGCTTCTCCAGATTGTGGCGGTAGATGCCGTTTTTTCTATGGATTCAGTCATAACCGCCGTTGGTTTAACATCTGAAGTGCCAGTTATGATAGCCGCTATTTTGACATCCGCGATCTTTATGATTTTAACGGCGCAAAAAATCAACGACTTAGTTACTCGTTACCCTGGATTTAAAACATTGGCTTTACTGTTTTTGGTTTTATTGGGCGGACTACTAATGGCGGAAGGTTTAGCCATTCATATCAATAAAGGCTATGTGTACTTTGCTATGGTTTTCGGACTAACGCTTGAGTTATGTCATATACAAATAAAAAACAAACAGAAGCGAACCTTAACGATCCAGCTAATTAAAGCATTCGAGTCTAAAACCGGTCAGGAGGTACTCTAACCTGTTAAGGGTTCTATACAAGGAATGACTAAAAAAATCATAAGCGATCATTGACTCCGTTGAGAAATTATTTTGTTTCTACATTCTCTAAAGGTTGTTGATAGATCAAAGAAGTACATCTTCAATATTTAGTTTGATCTATTTTATTTTCATAGGGTAATAAATGAAAAACTCCAAACCAGCTTGTCGTCTAGCTTTCGTAGGGTTGTTTATAGCAATAGTGGCTACCTTGTTTGCCAGTGTGGTCAAGGCAGAACCACTGACTACAGGTTGGTTGAAAAACCCCAACCACCCACCAGTCGAGACACGATTTGTCATCAGCGGGCAGGTTGATACCGAGAGTAAGACGGTTGCTGGTTTTCTAGAAGTGCGCTTAGCGGGGGACTGGAAAACCTATTGGAGAAGCCCTGGTGAAGGCGGGATCGCGCCAAGTATGACTTGGGATGGATCTAAAAACCTTAGTGACATTGTATGGCATTGGCCTCATCCAAAGAGATTTGAGCTTTTAGGTATTGAGACACTGGGCTATAAAGGCAACGTTATCTTTCCTATGACCCTACATGTCGATGATTTAGATTCCCCGGTGGTATTAGATGCAAATCTGACACTATCATCATGCACGACAGTCTGTGTTTTGACCGACTACCCTTTTGAAATATCATTTATTCCCTCAGAGCTGAAGCTTTCTGAATCTGCTATGCATATTTACGCTCAAGGGATGAGCTTAGTGCCTAAACCATCCCCTCTTATTAAAAATGTGAACGCTATCTGGGATGAACAAAATAGTAAGTTACAAGTCACTGTCGAGAATAGCATGGGTTGGACGGAGCCCGACATGTTAATAGATGGTACCACAGAAGAAGTCCGAGACTCGGCATTCACACAACCCGTTTTCGAGGTTGAAGGGAACAAACTGGTTGCGACATTTGACGTCACCAACTGGATGGGGACACCTCAGCTTGATGAGCAAACGATAACCGTCACTTTAGATGACAATAGCTTCATTGCTGAGCACGCCACTACAGTCAAATCTCAAATGATTATTGAAGATCGGGGCAATTTTAATATCGCTCAGATGATTCTATTCGCTTTGTTTGGTGGTTTCATTCTTAATATCATGCCGTGTGTCCTACCCGTTTTAGGAATGAAATTGAGTAGTATTGTCTCGACTCAAGGTTTAGAGAAAAGACAGATACGCTTTCAGTTTTTGTCTTCTTCCTTAGGTATCCTAGTTTCATTTTGGTTGATTGCACTATTTCTAACCGTCCTAAAGCTATCAGGTGGCGCTATTGGATGGGGGATCCAATTCCAGAACGCTTGGTTTATTGGATTAATGGTATCCATCACAGGCGTGTTTGGGGCAAATATGCTGGGGTTATTTGAAATACGCTTGTCCTCTAACGCAAACACATGGCTAGCAACAAAAGGAGATAACTCATATAAAGGACACTTTACTCAAGGTATGTTTGCGACTTTGCTTGCCACGCCGTGTTCCGCTCCGTTTTTAGGCACAGCTGTGGCGTTTGCTCTCGCGACAAGTATTCCGGTTATGTTTTTGATATTCACGGCATTGGCTTTGGGTATGGCATCACCATGGATAGTTGTGGCTCTATTCCCATCGGTTGCACTAAGACTGCCAAAGCCGGGCCAATGGATGAATAAAATCAAGTTGTTATTTGGCTTTATGATGCTGATAACCAGTGTTTGGTTGTTAAGTCTGTTATCTAACCACGTGCCAATGTTATGGGTATATGTAATTTCAATAGTAGCTTTGGCTCTATTAGTCATGCGTACATTGCGTGTGTATGGAAAAAAGGTTGCCACATGGACAGGAGGTGCTCTGATTATATTAGTTTCAGCAAGTCTGGTTGTAGGCAGCATAACTTCTAATAAATCGGCCACATTACTCCCTCCTGAGCCAAACTGGGAGCCACTTTCAACAACAGCAATTGAAAATCATATTGCTGACGGAAAAGTTGTTTTTGTCAATGTTACTGCCGATTGGTGTATTACTTGTAAAGCGAATAAGATTGGTGTGTTACTACAAGACCCAGTCTATGGAGTGCTGCATCATTCAGAGGTTGTTGCAATGGAGGGCGACTGGACAGTACCTAGCCAAAGTGTAACGAGCTACCTGCAAGAAAATGGACGATTTGGTGTCCCATTCAATATCGTTTATGGTCCTAAAGCCCCTAATGGAATACCTCTTCCCATTATTCTTACAGATGAATCTGTGATAAGTGCGATTGAGACAGCGAACGGAAATAATAAAGAGTGAAATATAAAAAATTAAGGCGTTGGCTTAAAGAGATTGGTCTTTTCGTTTTTATTGCTGTTATCTTTTCGACCGGGTTGGATTTGTGGAGGCAACAGAGTATTCCTGTTGCTAATGCTCCCAACATTGTTGGCCAGTCGATTGATGGTAAAAGTGTCGATATATTTGAAATGAGTAAAGAAAAGCCTGTCATCGTTTACTTTTGGGCGACTTGGTGTCCAGTCTGTAAGTTTGTCAGCCCGACCATCAACTTGATAGATAAAATTGATTCTTATGAAGTTATTGGTGTGTCAATTAGTTCTGGACCTGATGACCGAATAGCGAAGTTTTTAGAAGCTCACCATTATGACTTTTCGAATTTGAATGATTCACGAGGATTGAATGCGAGAGCTTGGGGGATTTTAGTTACTCCGACGATCGCAGTTGTTAAAGGTGGTCAAATTCAATTCGTTACCACTGGTTTCACGACTCCTATTGGTCTCTTGGCTAGGATTTGGTTTGTATAATAATTGAGGAAATGAGATGAAGATTGTTTATAAAATATTGATTGCAAGTGTATTCGTTTCACCGCTTGCGTTAGCAACGACACATGATGATAAAATTAAAGACATTACTAAGATACTTCAAGAAAACCCTTTGATTATAGATAATCTCCATGAAAGCTTACACTTGTATGTGAATCAACAAAAAGCTTTCGAGGCTACAATCGCTGAAAATTACGACTATATGTACAATAACTCTAATCACACAAGCTTTGGTTCTAGTAATGCGAAAACTACGATCATTAATTTTACAGATTACAGTTGTCCTTGGTGCAAGAAATTAGATAGTGTGTTAGATCAACTTGTAGATAAATATCCCAATGATATTAAAGTTGTGAATATTTACGTGCCTATTAAAGAGATGTCAAGCCATTCCAACTCAGCGAGTTTTGCCTTAAATGTGTGGGAGAACCATCCAGAAAAGTTTGCTGAAACTCATGCGTTGCTTATTAAAAAACCAGGAATACATGATCATCGTTCTATTGAACGAATTGCTAAAAGACTAGGTCTTGAGAACCATATCAAATCAGATGCTTTGACCGATGAGATGCTTGCAAAAAACTACCAGATATTTAACCAGTTAGGTATGCGAGGAACGCCCGGAATGTTGTTAAATGGTCAAATAATTCCCGGATATGTACCACTTGATAAGCTGGAAGCATTGGTGAAAGACTCCGCTGAGTAATTCGGATAGAAAGCTAAACCACCTCAAATTGAGTTATGCTTAAAACTGGCGTAGATAAGGGGTGGTAGCTGACTATGTATGGTTGTAAACTAGAAGTTACTCCAAACATCAGAATGCGCCATCAAAGACCTTAATTTACAATTTTCCAAAGCTTTCTCAGCGGTAATCATCGCTAGCAAAGTTCTAGCCCAACATAAATTAGATTAAACATTCCTCGTCCATTGTTCTTAAGGTTTGTCCATACAAAAACTCATACTAACTGCCTTATCGAAATCCAGTTAATCGTATTAGTGCTTGAGTGCGCATAAATTTATGTTTACGACAGTTGCGTGGAACATCGTCAATGTTCGTATCCAGCTTATATGCTGTTTTTTAAAAGCTTTAAACTTTAAAACATAGTAAAAAGCGGCCACTTAATGAATGGAAGGAAACAAGCTATGAATGAGCATATTCAACGAGCTATCGAGTTAAGGGATAACGGTGATTTTGAAGGAAGCCGATAATTATTGGCCAATCTTCTTAGCAACGAAGATATCGTACCTCCATATGCATGGTCTTATGATAATCAAGGGCTTGAGTCAGAAGCAGTTCAGCATTATAACGCCGCACTAACTGGTGACCTCGTTGAGAAAGACCATTTTGAGGCTCTATTTGGCCTGGCTAGCACGCTGAGAAGCCTCGGGAAATATCATGAAGCAGCCGTTCGGTTTGAAAAAGCATGCACTCATTTCCCCAATGCAAAGGAGGCGATGCCATTTTATGCAATGCATTGTATAACCTTGGAGAGCATAAAAACGCGGTTGAGATGTTGTTAAGCCTTTTGATTGACACTACAAGCTCAGAGACATTTTAACGTACAAACGAGCTATCAAGCTTTACGCGCAAGACTTAGATCGAACTTAGTAATTTTAAGGAATTGAAGCTGTGACCATTGATACGACACTCGCCATTGAACATGACATAAACGTCTATCTTGTTAATTCATTTACCAAAGGCGGATTAGGCGGAAATCCTGCTGGAGTTGTTTTAGGCCCACCTTCCCTTAGTACAGAACAAAAAACATACATCGCGCGACAGGTTGGCTTCTCTGAAACGGCCTTTGTGTACACCAATAAAGAAACAGATTTCAAGGTGGAATTTTTTACTGCTGAAGGGGAAGTGGACTTTTGTGGTCATGCCACTTTGGCTGCATTTTTCGTATTGGCTTCGCAGGGGTTCATTGAGCAAGGTTGTTACACACAACAAACAAAAGCAGGTATTCTCCATGTAGCCATCGATGATAGCTCTATTGTAATGGATCAAACCAAACCTCTGTTTCGTCGCGCTCCTCACGTTAAAGACATCGCTTATGCTATTGGCATATCTAGTGACGTGATTACGAGTACGGGATTGCCTATTGAAATCATCTCGACAGGTTTACCCGATATCATTGTCCCTGTGCAGACTGGACATTTAGATATCCTAAAGCCTAACTTTGCTGCGATATCGAAGCTAAGCCAAGAGTTCAATACTATCGGTTTCCACGTATTTGAACTTAGCAACGATAAGGCAACGATTGCCTATTGCCGAAATTTCGCACCTTTATATGGTATCAATGAAGAATCAGCGACAGGTAGTGCGAGTGGGGCTTTAGGTTGTTATCTTATTAAGCATGGCATCACTGATAGCTTAACGTTCGCTTTAGAGCAAGGACGCTCAATGGGGGCCTTATCTTTGATTCAAGTTACCATTGATTCTAAACAAGATATCATTCGCCGGGTTAGAGTCGGAGGTCAAGCGTCCTTGGAAGGAATGAAGGAAGTGCCGATAAGTTTATCTCACATTGAAGACCTACGACTTTGCAAGGTTTGGAATCGTTATTTTTCGGTATGTCCTATGCCATCAAAAGCGTAAGAGTTACGTCACTCTTAATGGTTTTTGATGGCGCAGTTCATTCCCTAAATCAGGACGGTGAACATCCTTGATATGAGGATTCATTAGTTTAAGTATCAAATTTTAATCTGAAACTGACAAGTTAGAGTGGGGGCTCTAACTCGGAATTGTCCAAAAATCGTTTTACAGCCTAACAAAAAGGCGAACTTCTCAGTTCGCCTTTATTATTGAATATTGATTACAAAGTCAGTCACAACCTAAATGATGATCATAAACTGTGACGACGAGCCATCAACATCAGCACCTACTCTTGGTAGTTATCGATACTTGGGCATGAGCAGACAAGGTTACGGTCACCGTATACGTTATCGACACGGCTCACGGTTGGCCAGTATTTTGATGCCTTAGTATGAGCGGATGGGAAGCAAGCCGTTTCACGAGAATATGGGTGAGCCCATGCTTCACTTGCGAGATCCGATTGTGTATGCGGCGCATTCACTAACGGGTTATCGGCTAATGGCCATTCGCCTGATTGAACTTTCTCCATTTCGGCGCGAATCGCAATCATCGCCTCGCAGAAGCGATCCAATTCGGCTAAGTCTTCCGATTCGGTTGGTTCAATCATCAAGGTACCAGCAACAGGGAATGACATCGTCGGTGCGTGGAAGCCGTAATCCATCAAACGTTTAGCAATGTCTTCTTCGCTGATACCTGTCGCTTCTTTAAGCGGACGAATGTCAATAATGCATTCGTGCGCTACGCGGCCGTTACTACCACGGTAAAGAATAGGGTAGTGTGGGCGCAGTCTTTCCATCACATAGTTAGCATTTAAAATAGCGACTTGAGTAGCCGTGGTTAAGCCTTCTGCACCCATCATGGCAATATAAGCCCATGAGATAGGTAAAATAGAAGCGCTGCCTAAATCGGCCGCAGATACTGCGTGATCGCTGCCTTCAACTCCCCCTTCAATATGTCCCGGTAGGAAAGGCGCTAGGTGAGATTTTACACCAATCGGCCCCATACCTGGGCCGCCACCGCCATGAGGAATACAGAATGTTTTGTGCAGGTTGAGGTGAGAAACATCAGAGCCAATAAAGCCCGGATTGGTTAAACCAACTTGCGCGTTCATGTTGGCACCATCAAGGTAAACTTGGCCGCCCGCGGCGTGAACCATGTTACACACTTCTTTAACTTGTTCTTCGTAAACGCCGTGCGTTGAAGGATAAGTGATCATGATGCTAGAGAGGTTCTCTTTATGCTTCTCAATTTTGTCTGCGAGGTCTGCGATATCAACGTTACCGTTATTATCACATTTCACGACCACTACTTTCATCGAAACCATTGAAGCGGTTGCAGGGTTGGTGCCGTGTGCTGAGCTCGGAATTAAGCAGACGTTACGGTGCCCTTCACTACGGCTTTTGTGGTAGCGCTGAATCGCCACAAGCCCTGCATATTCGCCAGAAGCACCGGAATTTGGTTGTAGCGAGAAAGCATCATAGCCTGTGATTTCACAGAGCTTTTCTTTTAAATCTTTAGCGAGAGCGGCGTAACCTGCGGCTTGCTCTTTCGGTGCAAATGGATGGATCGAACCAAATTCAGGCCAAGTGACAGGGATCATCTCCGCTGCGGCGTTCAGTTTCATGGTGCAACTGCCAAGCGGGATCATGCCGTGAGTTAATGAAAAATCTTTATTCTCAAGTTTTTTCAAATAACGCATCATTTGCGTTTCACTGTGATAGGTGTTGAACACAGGATGCGTTAGGAAGCGAGATTGACGACGGCAGTGTTCTGGAATCGCTGCAAATTCGTTGGCGGCAATTTCTGCCGACAGCGCGCTTACCGATTGCTTAATATCGAAAACCGCAAACAGGGTTTCAAGATCAGCGGTGGTGGTGGTTTCATCCAAACTGATGCCTAATTGGTCATCAAATCGGCGTAAGTTGATGTCGGCTTGCTGCGCTTTTGCGTACAGAGCTTGAGTTTGAGCGGCACTCTTTAAGGTAATCGTGTCAAAGAAGCTGTTATGCACCAATTCGTAACCCGCTTGAGTTAAGCCTGCCGCTAGAATTGCTGTCATATGATGAGTACGGCGCGCAATGGTGCGCAACCCTTCTGCGCCATGATAGACAGCATAAAACGAGGCCATATTAGCCAGCAGAGCTTGCGCGGTACAGATGTTCGAGGTCGCTTTTTCGCGGCGAATGTGCTGCTCGCGAGTTTGCATTGCCATGCGCAGTGCTGGGTTACCTTTAGCGTCAATCGACACGCCGATCACGCGGCCGGGCATAGTGCGTTTGTGCGCTTCACGTGTGGCCATAAAGGCGGCGTGTGGGCCGCCGTAACCCATAGGGACACCGAAACGTTGAGCTGAGCCAATCACGACATCCGCGCCCATTTCACCTGCTGGTTTCAGCAAGGTGCTGGCCAGTAAATCCGTGGCAACAGTGACCAAGATTTTATTGGCTTGCGCTTTAGCAATCAGATCGCTTAAATCACGCACTTCACCTGTGGTGCTTGGGTATTGCAGCAGCGCGCCAAACACATCTTGCTCAGGCAATGAGTCGAGTGCGCCGATTTGTACCTCAAAACCGATAAATTCAGCGCGAGTTTTTACCACTTCAATGGTTTGTGGATGAACATCGTCCGCCACAAAAAAGACGTTACTTTTGCTTTTTCCTGCGCGTTTACACAGTGTCATTGCTTCGCCAGCGGCCGTTGCTTCATCGAGCAGCGACGCGTTGGCAATATCCATTGCTGTTAAATCCATCACCATTTGTTGGTAGTTAAGTAGCGACTCCAAACGACCTTGAGAGATTTCTGGCTGGTAGGGCGTGTAAGCCGTATACCAGCCCGGATTTTCCAGTACGTTACGCAAAATGACGTTCGGCGTGAAGGTGTTGTAGTAACCTTGACCAATGAACGTGCGTTTAATCTGGTTTTGATTGGCAAATACTTTTATCGCGCTGAGCATATCGGCTTCGCTTTTAGGCGCAGCAAGGGACATTGGGCTTTCTAAACGAATTTGCGCAGGAACGGTTTGTTCGATTAACGCGGCTAAGCTTTCGGCGTTAATCGCGTTGAGCATTTTTTGTTGATCTGCTGGGTTGGGTCCGTTGTGGCGTGCAACAAACTCATTTTCGGTACTTAACTGGCTAAGCAGTGGGCTGTGAAGTAATTCAGTCATTTCCTTTACCTTTTCAAAGATCGTGTGCGACCTTAAAAAAAAGCCGCCCATGCTGGGCAGCTTTGATCCGTGATGGGCTAATTAATCTTCTTCGATAGAGTTTTGGTACTCTTCTGCATTTTTTAGATTGTCGAGTTCAGAAGCATCAGACATCTTCACTTTCACAATCCAGCCACCTTCATACGGTTCTTCGTTGATGAGTTCTGGGCTATCTTCTAACTCTTCGTTGATTTCAACGATGACACCTGTAATCGGTGCGTAAATATCTGAAGCGGCTTTGACAGATTCAACCAGAGAAAAACTGTCTCCAGCATCAATTTCTGTATCTACTTCAGGTAGGTCAACAAACACGACGTCACCAAGCATCTCTTGCGCATGCTCAGAAATACCGATGGTCACTGTGCCGTCACCGTTGTCGCGCACCCACTCGTGGCTATCTGCAAACTTCAGTGTATTGTCCATTGCTTTATCTCCAAAAAAGTATCGTATTGATTTGAACTTGTGTTTAATTTAAAAAGGCTATTGGTAGAGTGGGAAGCGTTGGCACAGCGCTTTAACTTGTTTGCGCACACGTTGCTCAACATCACTGTTTCCTTCTGGGCTCACAACAAGGCCATCGAGAACATCGCCAATCCACTCACCGATGAGTTTGAATTCTTCACGACCAAAACCACGGCTGGTTCCAGCTGGCGTACCTAAACGAATACCCGAAGTAATCATAGGCTTCTCGGTATCAAATGGGATGCCATTTTTGTTACATGTGATCCCTGCACGCTCTAATGCTTGTTCGGCGATATTCCCCTTCAGCCCTTTAGGGCGAAGATCAACAAGCATGAGATGAGTGTCAGTCCCGCCAGTCACAATGTCACAACCGCGAGTTTGCAATACTTCGGCGAGAACTTTTGCGTTATCGATCACCGAATCAATATAACGATGAAACTCAGGGCCCAGCGCTTCGCCTAGTGCTACCGCTTTGGCCGCAATTACGTGCATTAACGGGCCACCTTGCAGGCCAGGAAAAACCGCCGAGTTAATTTTTTTGCTGATCTCTTCGCTGTTGGTCAAAACCATACCGCCTCGTGGGCCGCGCAAGGTTTTATGTGTGGTGGTCGTGACAACGTGGGCATGCGGCAATGGGCTTGGGTGAGCACCAGTGGCGACTAATCCGGCAATATGCGCCATATCGACCATTAAGAGCGCGCCCACTTCATCAGCAATGGCTCGGAATTTGGCAAAATCAATCACGCGAGGAATGGCAGAGCCGCCCGCAATGATCATTTTTGGTTGATGCTCTAACGCGAGGCTGCGTACATCATCATAATTGATTTCTAAGGTCGTGCTATCGACACCATATTGAATAGCATTAAACCACTTACCAGAGAGGGCAGGCCGAGCGCCATGAGTGAGGTGGCCACCGGCATCCAGAGACATACCTAAAATTGTGTCACCCGGTTGCAGTAAAGCCAGCATCACCGCGCCATTGGCTTGTGCGCCTGAATGTGGCTGCACGTTGGCGTATTGACAATGAAATAGGGATTTTGCACGTTCAATCGCAATGGTTTCGACGGTATCAACGTGTTCGCAACCACCGTAATAGCGACGGCCGGGGTAGCCTTCTGCATATTTATTGGTGAGACAAGTACCTTGCGCTTGCATAACGGCTTTTGAAACAATGTTTTCTGAGGCGATCAGCTCAATTTGTTCATTTTGGCGCACGTATTCGGCTTGAATACCCGCAAAGACAGCATCATCAGTGGCAGCAAGGTTGGTTGAGAAAAAGCTCTCAAGGCAGTGGTTGGGGTAACTTTTGTTCACGTTGGCATTCATGGTAGATGACCTTCCAATAATCCGACGGATTGGCTAAACATTCCGTCATTCCTTTTTAGTGGCTGCTTTATTGTTAAGCCGTTAGGCGACAACAAAACAGGGTGTCAGTTATCCTTAAACTGGATTGCAACCCCAACAATACGGGGTGAAAAGCCACTTAAACCTTGTTAAATCCCTAACCGCAATAAGTGGTAAATTGCATCTCTTTATCTAACAAGTCAGTAACATACTCTTTGGCTTATAAACAATCAATCAAAAATTTCCTATAGGAAACATGGTTTCTTTTTTTGTAAGCAAGAGCACGCTTTATTTACGTGCAGCCTCTTTAACCTTGCGTTGGCTTTATGCCACAATGATGGCCGAAATCAGGAAGATAACAATCGAGGGAAAGCATGTCTGAAGACATTTATGATGAGTACCCATCGTTGACTTTGGCCAAGGAAACGGGTGAACAAACGATCGAACCGCTTAAGCTTGGGCAACGTATTAAAGAGATCCGCTCTAAGCTTGGGATTACGCTAGAAGAGGCGAGCCAGCGGACAGGATTAGCTCGATCTACATTGAGTAAAATCGAAAACGAACAGATTTCTCCAACCTACCAAGCGATGCAAAAACTCGCTCATGGATTACAGATAGATATGCCTCAACTATTTGAGCCACCAAAGAAAATTGTGGCAACAGGTCGTAGGGATATTTCTCGTATTGGTCAGGGCAAGCCGCATCCCACTCCAACTTACGAGCATGAATTGCTCGCCACGCAGCTTTCTAATAAGAAGATGATGCCGTTTAAAAGCCGAGTGCGAGCTCGTGCATTTGAAGAGTACAGTGACTGGGTTCGCCACGATGGTGAGGAGTTTTTGTTGATCCTCACGGGTGAAGTTTTGTTCTATAGCGAATTTTATGAACCGGTTCGATTGGCGGAAGGTGATAGCGTTTATTACGACGCTAACATGGGGCACATGCTGGTCTCTGTCAGCGAAGAGGATGCATTGATTTTGTGGGTTACGGCAAAATGAGTGTGAAAACGCGAAGTTTCTTATAGTGACAGCAATCGTTTGCTATTTGTTGACTTTGCCCTCTGTAGTGTGCTTTTAATCACTCTTAGCTCAGGCGATGGTAAGCATATCGCGACTTTTAATTGTGATTGGGTTGTTAATTTTGACAATTCATCTTGTTTTGAACTTGTTAATCCGCCCGAACGGGCGCATTCTTGTTCACTATTGGAAACATGGTTTCCCCTTCTTTGGACATAATAGCCAAAATTTGGTGGTGAATTCCCTGCTGGGTCGGCTGAAATGGAGATAAAAATGACTCAAGAACATGCAAATCAAACATTACTCACTACTCCTTTACATGCGCTGCACATCGAAGTTGGAGCGAAAATGGTGCCATTTGCTGGCTATGACATGCCCGTTCAGTACCCATTAGGGGTAAAGAAAGAGCATTTGCATACTCGCGAGGCGGCTGGTTTGTTTGATGTTTCGCATATGGGCCAACTTCGTTTGCATGGAGCCAATGCCGCGCAAGCATTGGAGTCATTGGTTCCTGTCGATATTATTGACTTACCAGCAGGCAAGCAGCGTTACGCCTTTTTCACTAATGCACAAGGTGGCATCATGGATGACTTGATGGTTGCTAACCTTGATGATCATCTGTTTGTTGTGGTTAATGCGGCTTGTAAAGCACAAGATATTGCTCATCTACAAGCACATTTGCCACAAGGTGTTGAGCTCGAAGTCATTGACGATCGCGCGCTGTTAGCGCTGCAAGGGCCAAAAGCCGCTGAAGTGTTAGCTCGCCTGCAACCACAAGTGATGACGATGCACTTTATGGATATTCAGCTGATGGAAATCGACGGTGCTCAATGCATTGTCAGCAGAAGTGGTTATACCGGTGAAGATGGTTATGAAATTTCTGTACCGGCAGAGCAGGCCGAAGCATTGGCGCGTAAACTGACCTCTTATGAAGAAGTGGAATGGATTGGTCTGGGCGCGCGCGATTCACTGCGTTTAGAGTGTGGTTTGTGCCTTTACGGGCATGATCTTGATACCACCACAACGCCAGTTGAAGCGAGCTTGTTATGGGCGATAAGCAAAGTGCGTCGTGCTGAAGGTGAGCGTGCGGGTGGTTTTCCGGGTGCAGACATTATTCTTGGGCAGATCGAAAGCAAAGATGTTGCACGTAAACGTGTAGGTTTAGTGGGTTTAACTAAAGCGCCAGTACGTGAAGGTACGGAGCTATTTGATGCCGATGGCCAGCATATAGGTATAGTGACCAGTGGTACAGCGGGACCGACAGCCGGCAAGCCCGTGTCTATGGCCTATATCCGAGCTGATTTATCAGCGATAGGCACAGAAATTTTTGCTGATGTGCGCGGAAAAATGCTGCCTATGGTGGTTGAGAAAATGCCGTTTGTGGCTCAGCGTTATTATCGCGGCTAAAGCATCATAAAATGTAATAAAAGCGCATTTAAAGATGTTTCATATCGATAACGGATTAAGTACTATCTGGGTTCAAAGTGATAAGGAATGACATGATGAACAAATGGGTAGTACTTTTATCTTCGCTCGCCTTCTCTGGCAATGTGTTCGCCGTTGATGCTCAGCCCTACATAGTAAACGGCTCGTACGCAAGCGTGACGAATTTTCCATCTATGGCGAGCCTGTTTTTTGATCAAATTGGTTATACAGGGAAGTATGGTAATTATTGTGGAGGGTCACTACTCAATAACCGATATGTATTGACCGCTGCACACTGTATTTATGGTAGTAGCTCAACGCAGCTTTTTACCTCGGTTGTCCCTAAGCTGCAAGTTGAAACAGATTTTCCGTACAATATATTAGAAAAAGTACGAGTGGCAGAAATCTATTATCCATCAACCTATAACAGCACCACCTTATTTGATGATATTGCGATCCTTAAGTTAGAAATTCCACTAACAACGGTGTCATCTGCTGATTACTTAAACTTACCAGTGAGTTCTGATTACCGAGATATTAGCAACAATTTTATTGCTGTGGGACATGGTAATACCGCTTCTAATGTTGATAATTCGACCTCTCTTTTAAAAACCACACTCACCTATGTCCCTAATGAATATTGTAATGCTTATAACGTCTCGACAGCCAACAACTTATGCATGAAAGGAGTGCCACCAATAAATAATATTACTGGCTTAGCGAATGCTACCTGTCAAGGAGACTCTGGCGGACCTTTATTTTGGTATGATGGCAATCGAAATATCCAAGTTGGTATAACAAGTTTTGGGCCAACAACTTGCGGTGATCCTAGTTTTGCTCCAACTTCCATCTTTACCGAGGTTGTCAAATATAGGACGTGGATTGATAGCGTAGTTGCAGGAATTGAACCACCAAAATTTGTCGCAACAGAAGCGAAACGCCAAGCTTATTTAAACCCACCTTCTGACAGTGGCGGTTCATTTGGCTGGTGGTCTTTACTGCTGATGTTTATCACCTTCATTCGTAGACGTTGAACCCTTATTGATTTCGAGCGACCTGTTTAGGTCGCTTTTTTATTGCTTTTTTGAGCAGGTTCCACTTAGGGCGCTAAACTTGAAAGTGATACACGCGTATCTTTCTAGATGAGTGACGAGGTGATGGATGTACAAATGGATACTGTTCAGTGCGATGCTATCAGCAAATGCTTATGCGGTTGATTTCCAGCCTTACATTGTGAATGGTTCGGATACCAGCAGTGCCACTTACCCTTCTTTTGCTAGCCTTTTATATCAAAGCAGCGCTCAGTATAGTACCAACAGTTTTTGTGGGGCGAGTATCATCAATTCACAGTTTATTTTGACGGCAGCTCATTGTATTTACGGTAAAAAAGATACCATGCTTTATACGGTGGTCGTGCCTCAGTTGGATAATGTGGCCGATTTCCCCTACGGGAATATCCAGATATCGCGCGCGGCGGCTTTTTATTACCCCAGTACTTACATCAATTCGTCCAGCGCACTCTGGCGTGATGACATTGCGATTATCAAGCTCGAAACACCGCTCAATGTGGCGGACTATTCTGCGCTACTCAATACTCAGTTAAATAATGATTACCCTGCTGGCAATAATTACAAAGCGATTGGTCATGGCTACGTGGCGGGTAATGTCGCGAGTTCAAATACTCAGTTACAAGAAACGACCCTCACTTTTGTTAGTAATGCCGTCTGTAGCGCTTTCTATGGCCCGACATTGACCTCAAAGCAGATCTGTTTTGATGGTGCGGTAAGCGGCGCTTATAAAAACTCCACCTGTTCTGGCGATTCCGGTGGGCCTGTCTATTGGTTTAATGGCTCGCAATACATTCAAATTGGTTTAACCAGCTTTGGGCCTTCACTATGTGGTGATATTAACCAACCGATCACCTCGGTATTTACGGAGCTTTATGATTATCAGAGCTGGATTCAGCGCGTTCTTACAGGGGCAGAGGTGCCTAAATATTATGTTGCCACGCAAAATGGGGTACGTGTTTTGATTGATACTCAAACTGTCGCCCCTCAAGAGGAGAGCGGTGGCAGTTTGAGTATCCTAGGGTTGACTCTACTGCTGTTATTTCGCTTTCGGGCGCATAATAATTTTGGTTCGTCTGTTGTGGTGATTAAAAATTTGCTTGGCTCTCAACGCCATCTCTTGTGCGGTGATTCGGTTTGCCGTTTGCTCTATGTTAAACAACGCATCGATGCCGTACCCGTGCAGTGAATAACGTTGAATAAACCAATTCATCTGCTTGGGGTCGTCTGTGAGTGGTTTGAGATCGGCAATCAATTGTTTTGCTGCGGTGAGCGTTTCCTCTTCCGTTATTTCGACGGATAAACCGTCAATCAGCTTATCAATGGCTTGCTCTGCGGTGTCGACATCATTGGATGAAATCTCAACGCTAAATAGCCAATCGTTGTGTGGTTCACTATCGGCTGAAACCGCAAAGGTATTAGGAGCATAATCCAGCCCTAGCTGTTCACGCACCTGACTCACCATGCGGCGGTTTGCCACACGCCACAACATATCATCCATAAAGATAGTAGTAGCCGATTTGTGTTCCGGGTCGTTACTGATCACTCTGGCAAGATAGGCACTGCTTTTTTCGTCATTGATCGCCATGTCGATTCGAGGCTGAAAGTCTGCGCGATAATCAATGCGATAATCGACCTCAGGTGCAGAGCTGAAGGTTAATGACGCCACATAGGTACGCAACAGCGGTTTCAGTTCGGCAGGTTGAATGTCTGCGGTAATAAAGAGTTTAAAACCCCTATTTTTCTTAAAGAGGTCATCATGGGTTTGCATCACTTGTTCAACACTCACCGTATTGATGTCCGATCCTTCGTATAACCAATGAGTGGTGTCCGGCAGATAGCTATTGCGATTAATGGCGAGCGCCATCTGGCCGGCGGGTGAGCGAAGAAAAGTATTACGATTTTCTTTAAATTCTTGTTTTGTTAACTGCAGATGGCTGTCGTCGATGTTGATGGCTGTCATCGCCGTATAAAGGGCCGCAAAGGCTTCGGCTAACTCTTTTTTGGATGATTCGAGGTCGATACCATGCGACGTAAAGTCGATGTAGGGATTCAATATGATGCCGTGTCTTCTCAGATGATTTTCCAACTGAGAGCCGCTAAAATTACCAATTCCACCGCGTATGGCACTCGGAATAAGCACTTCAGAAGCTTTACGCAAATCGGGCTCTAAGCTTGCTTTACCACCAAGGCTAGCCAAAGTGGCATACACTTTTCCCCCTGCGTTAGTGTCTCTGTGATACCACACTTCAACGCCGTTACTTAGCGTCCAAGTAGTGATATCCATCGGCTCTTGAGGTTGAGATTCCGACAAAATAGCACCTATCTGCGTAGGTGTTACAAAAGCTTGATTGACCTCTTGTAGTAGCGGTGGCTGCCCTTTTTGGGCAAACAGGGTTTTGAGTGTTGGCAGTGTCGCGACGACGGATTCTTTGTCTTCACTTTTATCCAACCCAATATTGATCTGGTAGTCGCTAGACAATAATTTGCGAAGGTGTTCATCGAGTATGGCACTGTTGGTGGTCGAGATAAATTCGGTTAACGTCGAACGTCGGTCTAAATGCGACTGGATCGGTTGATCCAATGTGCGCGCCAGCGTTTTTTCTTCGACTAAATCTATCGCGGTGGCTTTTTGCCAATTGTTATCGAAGTTCGCTAGCATCTCTTGATACTGACGAAAAATCGCCTGAAACTCTTGCTCACTCACACCATGATCACGCAGTGCAGCAAGTGTGGAGAAGAAGAGATTTTGCGATGCTTCTCTTGAGTCCACTGGAAACCCGACCTCTGCAAACGAATAGCGCTGGGTTTCAAACGGGATAGTTTGGGAATAAATCCAAAGTGCCGGAAGGTTGGCGTCACTAAAATTGCTGGATAACCGCTGTTGTATCAGTTGCTGGGCGATATCATCGAGCCACCACTGGGCTTGTTGTTCACGGCTGGCTATTTTTTGCTCGCCACGGTCGATGAATAGGCTAATGTTCGGTGAGTCATTGGCACCAATGTAACCCACAAAATCTGTATTATTGGCCGTAATGCTGTGATTTCTAGTCGGCATTGGCGTGCTGCCTTTTTCCCAGCTCGCGAAATGTTTTTCTATCAATGCCGTGGCTTGCTCTAATGTGATATTGCCAGCGATAACGATTTCGGTGAGCTGTGGCTGATACCAAGTGCGGTAAAAATCGGCAATCCCTTCGGGTGTCGCTTGGTTCACGCTTTCTTTGGTGCCCAAGGGATCATGTTGTGCATATAAAGTATTAGCAATCATGTGCTCATAAACGTTTTGAGCGTAGCTCTTCTCCTCTTTACGTGAAAAACGAAACTCGCCCATGATCACGCGTTTTTCATTTTCAACCGATGTAGGAGTAAGCTCTATACCATCGGCAATATCTCTAAACCAGACCAGAGCTGGCTCTACCGCTTGGTTATCGGGTAAATCCAGTTTGTAAACCGTTTCTTGATAAGCAGTATAAGCATTGATGTCAGGGCCAAAACTGACACCTGATTGCTCAAAGGTTTTGATCGCATCATTTCCGGCATAATGAGCGCTGCCATTAAAAGCCATATGCTCAAGAAAATGAGCGTAACCCTGTTGCTGATTGTTTTCTTGAAATGCGGCTGCGTGAACAATTAAGCGGATGGAAACGGGTTCTTTTTGATTGGGATAAATGTGGTATTTCATGCCATTGGCCAGCTCGGCGCTCGCCCAATAGGGATCTTCTTTGATCGGAGTGAACGCTTGATTTGAAGCACATCCCAACAGAAATAAGCAACTAACGAATAGTAGACGATATATTTTCATAACAACCTCGACATGTATTTGGTGGCAATATACGTCATGAGGTTTGAATTATTTTGGGGAATGTGACTATCAACTCAGGTTTTGAGAAAGAAGTTTCAATTTTTTCGTAACAATGAATGTTATTAATTACATTGTGTAACGGTAGTGTTAGGTTTTGAATAGTTTACCCACCTTTGTATTGGATATCTCTAACACGTCAGCTAACACCATAAAACAGAGAGGCTGGCTAATTTCTTCAACAGTGGAAGCATTAGCTTCACACTGCTGAGAGATTAGTTCGGTGATCTACTGGCTTTCTTCACTGATACGAGGGGCTTTTTGCAGTGAACGTTTACGCATTAACCAACCCACCAGTACCGTTGAGATAGCGATCAACAGTGTCATCAGTGGTGCTAATATCAACGCATGATTGGCTATTTTGGCAAGCTTATCGGGCAAAAGAGAAATACCTAAGCCTGAGCCGACCAAAAACAGAATCCACGCCAGCGCGCTCAGTGGTGAGACGAGCAGGAAGCGTGTTGGTGTTACTGCATTACGCAGCCCCATTACCATAGGCAGCAAAGAACGAACTACCGGCAGAAAGCGCCCCATGAACATGGCCAGTAGCCCATACCTTTGGATCAAGTTATCGGTAGTGCGCCACTGTTTTTCTGAGACTTTGTTGAGCCAAGTTGAGACTAATCGCCACTCTTTAAGTTGGTGGCCTTGATAAAAGGCGATCGCACTGCCCAGCCAACCAGCAAAAACCAGCACGCCAATAATGGCATAAAGGTTGAGTACCCCAACGGCCGCAAGGCTACCACACAGTACAATCACACTATCGCAAGGCAGTGGCGCTGCTGGAATAAATGCACTTTCAACGAAGATAAGTAACCCAATGCAGAGGTAAAGTAACGACAGATCGACCTGTTGTAGCGCAAACAGATCTTGATGCCATAAGGCAGAGAAAATAGACAAAAAAGTATTCATAACAAGCTTCCTCAATCAGTAAATAGTAATAATTGGTCCGATTGAAAAAGGTGTTAAGCGTGGGCGAAGCGTGAATACAGGTTGGAAAATTGCAGTGCTTTACGCACAAAAACGTGAGTTGATTGACCTATATACAGAGAACAAATGACGACAAACGCAGTGGTACTGAGAGTGTAAAAAAGTAGGGTAGTTTCTGCGCTCGTCTCTTCGTCGTCATCTGAGATTAACCGAAGCCCACTGACTCGTGGCGACTCATGCCTTGTGGTTAATATTGCTGCATCACGATCAACAAAAAATGGATGACTGGAAAAATGAACATACTGGATTGTCGTAGACTCACTCGCCGAAAAGCTTTGTGTAGCATTGAGGTTGAGCGAGGAGAACAGGCTCAATAAGCTAAACAAGAAGGCAAACATCAATGATTGGATCATAACTATCGCGAGGCTACTAAAACTGAGGGTGAGTATGCGGCGTGTCAGCGGTGCGTGTAAAGGAATTTTAGCCCTGGAAAAGCGTGAAAAAGTGAGCAGCGTTGCTGCTCACTCATGATAGTTAAATATTAATGATGCAAATTATATTGCTGCCGCGGTTGAGCTCTCGCTCGCTTTTGCGCGGTTTTTAAGGAAGGCGTAACCAAAGCCAGTCACCGCCGTACCAGCCGCAATCGCGATTAGGTACATCAGTACAGGTGTAATCGCATTTGGGATCAGTAGGACAAATAAGCCGCCGTGCGGAGCCATTAATTTCGCGCCAAACAGCATAGACAGTGCACCCGTTAACGCGCCGCCTGCCATACAAGCTGGGATAACGCGCATTGGATCTTTCGCTGCAAATGGGATTGCCCCTTCAGAGATAAAGCATAAACCTAGTACAAATGAGGCTTTACCCGCTTCACGTTCACCGGCTTCGAATTTGTCTCTGGCAAGGAAAGTCGCAAGGCCCATACCTAACGCTGGCACCATACCCGCAGCCATAATGGCGGCCATTGGTGCGTAAGTTTGCGAAGCAAGTAGACCAACACCAAAGGTATACGCTGCTTTATTAATCGGCCCGCCTAAGTCAAAGCACATCATCGCGCCTAGGATTACACCCAGAAGTACGGCGTTGGCTGAGCCCATGTTGTTTAAGAACTCAGTCATTGCAGCCATGATGCTCGATACAGGGCCACCGACGATGTAAATCATCACCAAGCCAGTAAAGAGGCTCGCCACAAATGGAATGATGAGGATCGGTTTTAGCGCTTCCATCGATTGAGGTAAGGAGACTTTATCTGCAATGAATTTAGCAGCGTAACCTGCAATGAAACCGGCCACAATACCGCCAAGAAAACCGGCTCCGGTAGAGCTTGCCAACATCCCGCCAATTAAACCAGGAGCAAGCCCCGGACGGTCAGCAATCGAGAACGCAATAAAACCCGCCATGACAGGGATCATTAATGCAAAGGCTGAACCGCCACCAATGGTCATCAGCGCCGCCGCCAATGTGCCTTGCTCTTTAAACGCTTCAATACCAAACACAAAAGAGAGTGCGATGATCAAACCACCCGCGACTACGACAGGAAGCATGTGAGATACCCCAGTCATCAGGTGCTTGTACACCCCTTTTTTCTCTTCGGTTTGATTGTTATTAGACGCTGACGATTGCGTATAAATAGACGCTTGGTTAAACGCGTTGGTGATCTCTTGCTCGGTTTTTTTCAGTGCAAGGCCAGTACTGGTTTTGTACAGTTTTTTGCCGTTGAAACGATCGAGTGGCACTTCGATATCGGCCGCAATGATCACCAAATCCGCATCAGCAATCTCTTGCGCCGTGAGTTGGTTTTTCGCACCCACAGAACCACGTGTTTCTACTTTGATCTGGTGGCCAAGGCGTTTTGCATGGTTTTCTAGCGCTTCTGCCGCCATAAAGGTGTGTGCAACACCCGTTGGACAAGCGGTGATAGCCACGATTTTTTTAGCGGCTTGCGTTACGACTGGCGCAGACACCGTTTTTGCCTCTTGCTCAGTTAGGATAGTCGCTGCATTTATCGCGCTGTTTAAAAAAGCAACGGGATCAGACGTGCAGGCTGAAATGTCACTTTGGTACACTTTTTTGCCGATAAAGCGGGTGGTATCTATTGGTGTATTACGAGCAATAACCACCACATCTGCGTTGTCGATTTCACTGCTAGAGAGCGTATGGCCTTGAATGATGCTGGAATGGCATTCAACCACAGCGGTCCAATTGAGCGATTTTGCCGCTTGTTCAAGCAGCCCGGCAGCAATGATGCTGTTTGCAACGCCACTGGGGCATGCGGTAATAATAGCAATCTTCATAGTTACGACCTTCTGTCCTTATGAGTTAGCGCTTAAGCTAACGGGTTGTAATTGGATTTGTTGTTGTAGGGTTTCGAGTTGTTTTCGGTTTGACATACCCACGCCGACTTGCGTAACAGCTAACGCAGAGAGGGCAGTGGCAAAAGTAAGCAGTTCTGTTTTTTCCATCTGCTGCATGTGTCCCCAGCAAAGGCCCGCGACTAAAGTATCGCCTGCGCCAACAGTGCTAACGACCTGCATACGTGGTGGTTTTGCATGCAGCCATTGATGTTGGTTCAACCACATCACGCCATTTGCTCCCATCGACACCACGATATTTTCAATGCCTTTTTCGGCCAGTTGCGCGGCGGCAGCTTGGCATTGCTCAGGAGTGTGTAGTTCACGCCCCACAAATTGAGAAAGCTCTTCATCGTTTGGTTTAATCAACCAAGGCTTTGCGTCAAGACCCGCTTTGAGGGCATCACGACTGCTATCAAACAGCACTTTTTTACCCATGGAGTGCAGTTTTTCGATCCACGAAGCACATAATGCTGGGGAGATGCCCTGTGGCAAGCTACCAGCGAGCACAAAATAGTCGTGATCAGCGGCTAATCTCTCGAGAGTGCGTTCGAACTGCTCAATGGCAAGCGGCGTCACTTCAACTCCGGGGAAATTGATGTCGCTCACTTCGCCCGATTGCTCCACCAATTTCACGTTAATACGGGTTGCACCATCAACACGAACAAACTCATCAATTGCGGCCATTTGATCAAATAGCTGACAGAACAACTCTTGGTTATCACGGCCAAGAAATCCGGTCACAGCCACCTTTGCACCGAGATCGCTCAGTACTTTCGCAACATTAACCCCTTTACCTGCGGCGTGAAGTGAACCTTGTTTGACTAGGCTCACTGAGCCAACATTCAGCACATCCAAGCTACCTGTTAAATCAAGCGCTGGGTTGAGCGTGATAGTGACGACTTTATTTGTCATGACTTAATCCTCACCCTTCACCTAGACCAGAAGCAATCGCTTTACCGATCGATTCTAATGCTTGCTCGGCGTCTGGCCCCTCAGCTGAAAACTGTAGCTGGTGGCCATGTTTTACGCCCAGCGCAATGACTTTCATCAGGCTTTTCGCATTGGCTGTTTTTCCGTCGCCATCTAAGTTAGACACTTTGATATTGGCTTCAAATTTTTTCGCTTCGGCCACCAACATCGCTCCTGGACGAGCGTGCAGACCATGTGCGTTTTTGATTTTGAATACCGCAACCTTGCTTGCTGCGCTCTCATCTTTTGCCGGAGCTTGTTCATTGTCATTGCTGAAGAAAGCCAATAATTGGGCAGCATTCGCATTGAGTAAGGTTTCTTGCTGCTGCTGAAGCACAAGCTGCGTGAGCTTATCCAGAATGTTTTGGTGGGCATTATTACAAGCGGCAATCGCGATCAAGGCTTTGACGTTGAGTTGATTGTATTCACACGCATTGGCGGTTGACACAAACGAAATGCCCGTGCGTTTGACCGCTTTGTCACTGCTGATTAACCACAATCCCTTGCCTAGGTGGGTTGGCTCTTTCGTGACCAGTTCGGCAACAAATTCATTGTCGGCACAGCCGGTATTGCGTAGCAAACCGCCAGCGACGGCGCTCATCTGTACCATATCACTGGCAGGGAAAAGCAGTTGGATCAACGAAGCATCAAAATCAGGCTCAAATTGCACTTCACCATTGAGGAGTGCAATGACATCATTGGCACTGGACGCTTGTTTCAGTTTCTCTTCAACGCCATCGGCGGACAACACTTGCGTCAGTTGCTTCAGAATGCCCAAATGTTCATCGGATTTCGCTGCAATACCAATCGCGACATAAACGGTTGCGTCGTTACCCCAGTCAACGCCGTTGGGGAAGTGGTGAACAGCAACACCCGTTTGCTTAACCAGTTTACGTGTATCGGTTGTACCGTGTGGGATCGCGATACCATTACCAAGAAAGGTCGAATTCTGAGCTTCACGGTTAAGCATGCCATCGACATAACCTGCTTCGACGAACCCTTTGTTGGTTAGATCCGCTGCGATAGCTCGAATCGCCTCTTGCTTGTTCGTGGGTGATTGGCCCAAAGTAATATTGTTGGAATTGAGTTGCAGCATTTTGGCCTCTTTGCCTTACGGCTTAATTCGTTATCACTTTGAAGTATAGATTTCACCTAAGTGATAGTTTATTAATATGACTTATTCAAGCTGAATCGTTTCAGCTTTTTTCCCAAAAAAATTCAGCAAACCTATTTTTGACGAAAAATAGCGCTGTTCAACTTATTACTCGCACTGCTCATTTTTTATAACACTCACATTTGGTGATCTTTACATCGATGAAGTGATGGTCAAATGTAGCCTTAGTTATCATTTTGTAATTTTGCTGAATCCTTTCAGCTTTTATACTGAATCGATTCAGCGTATAATTCAACTTCATCAAGGATCAAAAAATGAGTTCTATGATCCGACGCACAGAACAAGAGTGGTTGATATGACACTAGATGAGATAGCGAAGTTAGCGGGAGTCTCTAAAACCACCGCCAGTTATGTAATCAATGGCAAAGCGCAGAAGTACCGCATTAGTGAAAAAACCCAGCAGAAAGTGATGGCCGTGGTGGATGCTCATAATTACCGTCCCGATCACGCCGCTTCTGCTTTGCGAGCAGGAAATAGCCGCTCTTTTGGGCTCATCATCCCTGATCTTGAGAACACCAGTTACGCGCGTCTTGCTAAATTGTTAGAACAGAACTCTCGCCAAGCGGGTTACCAAATTCTCATCGCCTGTTCGGACGATGACCCGCATACCGAGATGTCGGTGGTGGATGCCTTAGTCTCACGCCGCATCGATGCGCTATTTGTCGCCAGCGCGATTCCTCACGCCAGTGAGTTTTATCTCAAGTTGCAACATTCAGGCACTCCGGTTATTGCGATTGACCGCCCGTTAGATGATGAATTTTTCGCCTGTGTGATCAGTGAAGATTTCAACGCCGCGTTTGAATTGACTCACTCTCTATTAACGCCGGAGATTAAAACCGTTGGTTTGGTCGGTGCATTACCAGAGCTTAATATTTCGCAAGAGCGCCAGTTGGGTTTTGAAGCCGCGTTAAGAGCGAAAACTGTGCACAGTGTTATCGGTTATGGCGCGCACTTTAATCGAGAAGAGGGCAAACGAGTGGTGAATGAATGGATCGCCAATAACAGTATGCCAGATGCGATCGTCGCGACTTCTTACACTCTGCTTGAAGGGATTTTAGATGTATTGTTTGAAAACCCAAGTTTAATGAATCAGGTTAAGTTATCGACATTTGGTGACAACCGTCTACTTGATTTCTTGCCGATTAAAATTAACTCTCTGCCGCAGCAGTTTGAACTGATTGCCGACAGCGCACTTGCTTTGGCCCTCAACGCTTCGGCAAAACGTTATCAAGCTGGGATCGAATTGGTGCCTCGTAAACTGAAAGTTCGTATTCATTGATGGTCACTTTTTAGCTTAATTTTTATAAAGTCATCAAGAAAATTCACGTAGCCTAAGCTCTGTTTTTCTCGATCTTACGTCGCTTTTCTTGGTTAATCGCGTATTATGAAGCACTTTGATTTTCGGTATTTTTAGGGTTGGAATGAAGTTTCTTCACACCTCTGACTGGCATCTCGGTCGACAATTTCATAACGTTTCTTTATTGGATGATCAGCGCGCAGTACTCAATCAATTGATTGAGTATCTGCAGTGCAATCGAGTCGATGCTTTAATCGTCGCCGGAGATATCTACGATCGTTCAGTTCCACCGACGGCAGCCATTGAATTGATGGATGATATAGTCAACCGCGTGTGCAACGAGCTTTCTATCCCCTTAATTATGATCCCTGGTAACCACGATGGCGCGAAGCGTTTAGGCTTTGCGGCCAAGCAGATGCAACACTCGGGCTTGCACATTATTAGCAATTTTGAACAGATGATGCAGCCTGTGGTACTAAAATCAGCCATTGCTGGTGAAGTGGCATTTTATGGTATGCCTTATAACGACCCTGAAGTCGTTCGCCACCACTTTGGAGAGTCCGTAACCAGTCATGATGAAGCCCATCAATACCTTATTGAGAAGATTATATCGCAGTGGAATCCGTCACAACGTCACGTTATGATTGGCCACTGCTTTGTTGATGGCGCTATCGAATCTGACTCTGAACGTCCTTTGTCCATTGGCGGCTCTGATCGTGTCAGTCATCAACACTTTGTACCTTTTGATTATGTTGCACTCGGTCATCTGCACCAACCGCAGAAAAAAGGGGAAGAGTATATCCGTTACTCTGGCTCTCTAATGAAATACAGCTTTTCAGAGCAGCACCACAAGAAAGGAGCGACCTTGGTTGAATTTGATGAACAAGGTTTTGCTAGCGCTACGCATGTGCCACTAACGGCTCCTCATAGCATGCGTATTATTGAAGGTGAGCTGCTGGAGATCATCGAGCAAGGCAAAACAGACCCACACAACCACGATTATCTGTTAGTTCGTCTTACCGACAAACACGCGATACTGGATCCGATGGAAAAACTGCGTCAATCCTACCCCAACGTACTGCATTTAGAAAAACCGGGCATGTTGGTGGGAGTTGATCAAGCAATGGGGCGTGCACGTTTGGCACGCGGTGAGGTGGATATGTTCCGCGATTTTTTCTTAGAAGCTAAGCAAGAAGCGTTAACCGCAGCGCAAGAGCAAGCGGTGATCGACGTCATTCAAGAACTAAAGCCGGGAGCCCAAGCCTAATGCGTCCAATACAATTGACTCTGCAAGCATTTGGCCCCTTTGCTCATAAAGAAGTGGTGGATTTTACCGCCTTGGGTGCCTCGCCGCTATTTTTGATTAATGGTCCAACCGGAGCGGGCAAAAGTTCACTGCTCGATGCCATTTGCTACGCTTTGTATGGTGAAACGACAGGCAGTGAGCGCACTGGTGATCAAATGCGCTGCGACTACGCGGACCCGCACACGCTCACCGAAATCAGCTACCAATTTGAGCTTGGCGGGCGAATCTACCAAGTTGATCGCTCGCCCGACCAAGAAGTGCCGAAAAAACGCGGTGAAGGCTCAACAAAAAAATCCCATGCCGCGAGCTTGTTTGGATGGGTCGATGGCGAAATGAAATTGCTTGCTAACAAACCCAATCCCGTCGGTAAAGCAATGGTGGAATTGATCGGTTTAGATGTAAAACAGTTTCGCCAAGTGATGGTCATCCCTCAAGGGAAATTTCGTGAATTACTGACTGCCAACTCCAAAGAGCGGGAGCAAATCTTTGGTCAGTTGTTTCAAACCCACATTTATAGCCAAATTGAACGAGCGCTGTTTGAGAAAGCGGCGGGGATCCGCAAAGCGAAAGAAGAATTTGATCACCAAATTAAAGGCGCATTGGACGTCGTGAACGCAACTAGCGAGTCACACCTTGAAACGTGCATTGCTGAGCTGTCACCGCAATTGACGGCCGCTCACGCAGCGTACCTAGATGCCCAGCAAAGGTTTGATGCAGCGAGCAGCGAGCAAAAGGCGGCGCAAACCCTTGCTAAACAATTTCAAGAGCAGCGTCAACTCGTGCAACTTAAAGCCGATCACGATGCACAATCGTCAGTCATCGATGCGGTAAAAGCTCAAAGGCATCAAGCCTTGCAAGCTACGCGCTTAGATTCACCCTATTACGAATTACAATCGTCACAACGTCAGTTAGAAGCGGCCAACCAAGCAAAAGTCGAAAAAGAACAAGCGCTTACACAGTCACAACAGCAGTGGCAACAAGCTAAAGCGGCTCAAGAAGACGCGGCAGAAAAAGTCAAAATAGTGCCGAATCTGATGCAACAAATTTATGACTTAAACCTAATCAAAACTAAGCTTGTTGAGCGAGAACATCATCAAAAAGCGCTGCAACAAGCCTTACGTGAAGTGGAGCTCGCGACGCAAAATCGCCACAACTTGCACGCCGCTGTTGAGCAGTTTGAGCAGCAAATTATGCTTAAGCGTCAAGAGTGCGAAAGAGTCAACCAACAGTTGGCTGAGTTAAAAGGACAGCGCTTAGAGCTTGAAACCATCAAACAGCAGATTGATCGCTTATCAAAGCTGCAGCAGCTTGAACAGCGTTTAGCCACAGAACAAGCTGCACTGCGCCATAGTCGGCAGCAGTTTGAGTTGGCGCAGCGCGCGACATTGGACGCGAAACAGCAAGCCGATAAATTAGAGCTGATTTGGCACACCAACCAAGCCGCCGAGCTGGCTCGAACCTTGGATCAAGGCGACGAGTGCCCGGTGTGTGGCAGTTGCGATCATCCTAAATTAGCGCGTTATGCCGGAGAAACGGTGACTAAGGCGCAAGTGCAGCAGGCGAGAGCGATACAGCAAAACAAACTGGCCACAGAGCAAGAAGCGCTGAAGCAGCAACAACTGCGAGCGACCCAATACGCACGGCTTGAGCAAGAGATGGCAAGTTTGAGGGAGTCATTATCTGGAAATACGCAAAGTTTAGTGCAACTGCAGCAAGCTCAAAGCGATCTTGAACATTCCATTGCTCATCTTGAATCGCTCAATCCAGAGCAATTAGCTCAACAATTGGCAAAATTAGAACTGCAGTTAGCACAAGCTAAGCAAAATGCTGAAACGCAGCAGCATAAAGTCGAACAGGCCACCCTGACGGTTGCCAAAGAGCAGACTGAAGTTTCTGCCTTAAGCCAAGGGATCCCGGAGTTGTATCAAGACAGTTTGCATTTGCACCAATCTTTAACCCAGTTAGAGCTGCAATTGGCCAATCTCAACCATTTAGATGCGGAAACCAAAGCGCGCTTCAATCAAGCGAACGCCGATTTTTCTGGTGCGAAAGCGGTGTTGGCGGCGGCGGTCGAACACCAGATACATTGGCAAAATGCGTTTACGCAGTCACAGCAGCAGTGGCACAGTGCACTGATTGAGAGCCAGTTCGACGATACTGAGCACTATTTACAGGCACGTTTATCTTCGCAGCAGATCGAGCAGCTTGAAAAGCAGATCAAACAATTTGATGAAAGAAGTACGACGTTAAACGCCCAGCTTCAAACATTAGCCAGTGAGCTTAGTGAAAAAAGTGAGCCCAATCTTGCTGAGTATGCAAGCGCGGTCGAGGCTGTAGCCATGTTACAGCAAAGCGCATTGGATCAATGGAGCACGTTACGGTCTAAAATGGATGCCTTAACCAGTGTGAAAGAAAAAATCGCTATTTTACATATAAAAAATGAAGCCTTAGAGCAAGAGTACCAAGTATTTGGGACTTTGAGCGATATCGCCAACGGCAAAACAGGCGCTAAAGTGAGTTTACACCGCTTTGTTCTTGGCGTGCTGTTAGATGATGTGCTGATTCAAGCCTCAATGAGGCTGCAGATCATGAGTAAGGGGCGTTACCTGCTCAAGCGTAAAGAAGATCGCGCCAAAGGTAATGTGGGTTCAGGGCTTGATCTGATGGTCGAAGATGGCTACACCGGAAAATGGCGAGATGTGGCGACCTTGTCTGGTGGTGAATCTTTTATGGCGGCGTTGTCATTGGCGCTGGGGTTATCGGATGTGGTGCAATCATACAGCGGCGGTATTAAACTGGATACACTGTTCATCGATGAAGGTTTTGGCAGTTTAGATCCTGAGTCATTGGACTTGGCGATTCAAACCCTTGTCGACTTACAACAAGGAGGCCGAACGATCGGCATCATTTCTCACGTGAGCGAGCTGAAAGAGCAAATAGCCTTACGCATTGATGTCGATGTGGCGAGAAACAACGGCAGTTCAATAAGACTTGTTGCATAATGAATGGGAATGTAGGTTATCTTGTGCTAGTTATTAATAAGCATAGCGTGGCGAGTGTGACTCACTTCGACGTTTAAAAAGACCATGTTATGCATAATGATGATTATAAAAATGAATGTATCAGTTTGGTAAGGTTGCATGGACGTAGTAAAAAAAATATACCAGTACGCTGAGCCGAACCTCACCCTTGTGGGATGGATGGGGTTCATTGGTTTTCCCCTTTATTATTACGTGTGGACTTATCTCTTTCCACAACCTTATGAAAGTATGGAGTTACGGGCGATTTGCGCCATTTTATTTGCGGGGATTATTTTTCGCAATTCAACGCCGAAACATTTACAGCACTACTTACCTTATTATTACTTGTTTTCAATAGGATTTTGTTTGCCATTCTTTTTTGGCTACATGATGCTGATGAACGATTGGTCAACGATCTGGGCGATGTCGTTCATGGCGTCTATTTTCCTCCATATCCTCTTAGTCCACGAAACAAAAGTTATGCTGATTCAAGCCGCCATTGCATTAGCATGTGCTTACTTTGTGACTTATGGGGTAATGGACGCGGAACTGCGAGTGATGGTGGAATGGCCGTACGTACCGATTTTTCTATTTACTTACATTTTTGGTAACCTGTTCTATTTTCGTAACCAAATTGAACATGAAGCGAAGGTGTCGATTGCCAAGTCTTTTGGCGCAGGGATTGCGCATGAAATGAGAAATCCATTAAGTGCGTTAAAAGCGTCAATTGAAGTAATGGGTTCGGTATTGCCCAATCCTACTGCATCCAAATCAGAATCTTATATGCTACCGTCTAAAGATTTAGATCTGATTGCTGGTCTATTAAGAGATGCTGATGAAGTCATTCGCTCCGGTAATGAGACCATTGATTTGCTGTTAACTTCGATTGATCAAAATAGGGTCTCAACATCGACCTTTAAAAAGCATGCTGTAAAGCCTGTTATAGAAGAGGCACTGCGCAGTTTTTCTTATAAAAGACCAGAAGACAGGCAGGCAGTGACTCTTAAGGTAGTGGATGACTTTGATTTTTTAGGCAGCAGTACACTGTTAAAATATGTGCTCTACAATCTACTCAAGAATGCGTTCTACTATCAAAATAACGATATGTTTAATATCCATATCACCTTGAAATCAAGTGAGAATTGCCACCAAATTACAGTGAAAGACAATGGTGTTGGTATTGAACCTCATTTGCTGGACGATATTTTTAAAGACTTTTATACCTTCGGTAAAAATGGCAGCTATGGTCTGGGGTTACCCTTTTGTCGTAAAGTAATGCATGCTTTTGGAGGGGATATTATCTGCCGTTCTGAACTTGGAGAGTGGACGGAGTTTACTTTAACGTTTCCCGAGTATGATTCGCAAGCCGTCGCTAATATTAAACTCGATCTAATGAAGGCGAAATCTCTGCTTTATATTGGCAAAACGAGCATAGTGAATCGTTATCTCAGTGAGAAATCGTTCTATCTTGGTTTCCAGCTTAATGTCTTAGAGCCTGAGAGTGCTTTGCGTCGAGAAGAGTTTGAATTTGAGTTTGATCTGATCTTTGTGGATCTGCAAACGTTGGATGAAACGCCGGATTACTTAACCAAACTGGAACCTAAACTGCATTTTACACAAGCAAAAGTTTGCTATTTATATGACCAAAATCAGCGTTACGCGCTGACGATGGAGCGTCATTTAACCATTTACCCAATTGAAAAGCACAAATTGTTATTGGATGGATCGGCGATTATTGATGAACTACTCTTTGAAACGGAAGAGCTTATTGCCGATAAAAATGTTATCCCGTTAAAACAATATGATTATGAAAAACGAATTTTGTTGGTCGATGATAACCATTCCTTACGTAGCTTCACCGCTCTGTTGCTAGAAAAACAAGGGTATGAAGTACTGCAAGCGAGCGATGGGGAATTAGCATTACAAATGTTGGCCAATAATTCAATTGACTTGGTGTTAATGGATATTGAAATGCCGATTATGGATGGTATTTCGGCCACTTTATCTATCCGTTCATCCACCGCTTCTTACAGTAAAGTGCCTATTATTGGGCATACGGGTGACAATAGCCCTTCAACGATAGAAAAAATCCGAACATCAGGTATGAATGATTACGTTTTAAAACCAGCGGATAAAACGCTATTATTAAAAAAATTAAGTCACTGGATTTAATAACCCTAGGTGAAACCTAGGGTTATTCCTTACCTTATCCCTCTTATTTGTGGTTGCACCATTGGTTTAGTATGTCGATGCGTGACTTACTTGAAATAGAGACTGCTATCATTTTGGGCCCTTTCACACACGGTTAATATGGTATCAATTTGTGAGTCAGTGACATTACTATTTAACGAAAGCCGAATAATGTTTTTATTCTTTGAAGTGGCAGGCCTGCAAAAAACAGCACCAAATATTTGATTCTCTTCTAAATAATCGCGAACTTTTTCTGTATTTCGTTCATCTCCGGTTTCTAGCGCTATGATTTGGGACTCACTTCGTACGCTTAGCCCTATACTATTTAGTCCACGACGCAGTGTGTGTGCATTGCGGTGCAACTGAGTTCTTTTAGAATCGGCTGATTTGATAATGTCCAATGTCGCTTCTAACGCTTCGACTTCATAAGGCAAAATAGTTGAACTAAAAATAGCGGGATAACCCACAAAAGGGATACAGTGATTCACATTATTATTCGCCCAAATAGCGCCAGCGCGATACGCGAACGTTTTCGCAAGGCTAGCTGTAATAAAGTCAACCTCTGCTGTTAACCCTAATTCACTGACAAGTCCTGCACCTTTTTCGCCATGTGTGCCAAGTGAATGCGACTCATCAACTAAAATGGCGCATCCATACTCTTTGGCGATAGTGACCAAATCGGTGAGTGGTGCAATCGTACCTATAGTGCTGTAAATCGAATCAACCACAATGAGCCCTGGGCCGTGTCGAGCGATTAGTTTTTGCAAATGATCACAATTATTGTGCATGAATGGGTGAATATTGGCATTAGCGTAACGAGCACCTTCCCACATTGACATGTGAGCAAAAAAATCAATGTAGACGTTACTTTGTGGCCCGCACACGGCTTGCAACAAGGCAGTATTAGCATTCCATCCTGATTGAGAAAGAAGGCAACTATCAAAGCCTACAAATTCTGCAAATTTCGTTTCTAATGAAGGTTTAGACTCTTCATCTTGTAGAAAAATAGCGGACATAAAAACACTATCATGTGTTTTATCGATGGCGTTTTTCAACCGTGCTTTAATTAATGGATGATCAGCCAAGCTTAAATAATCATTACTTTGTAACACTATATCGTTTTTTGTTGGCCTTTTCCCCAGGACTAGGTGTTTTCCGTTAGCATTTGCATTAATCAAATCATTGATAAAATAGTCAATTCTAGATTGTATAGAAGCCGGTAGTTCGTGTTTCCACTTACGTGAATTCATGGTTATATCCTTTATGTGTTTTTAATTAAATGCCAGCTGACAAAGGATATATTGAATATTAATTTAAAATTGTCACGAGTGAGTTTTTATTATTTTGGCTGCTATTGCAAATTAAGGTATAGTGTCTTTTATATTGTTCGTCATTGCCTAGGCTTATCCAGCCCTAATTAATTTTTAATTAAAGATAAATATTAGGTTTTTATTTATTAGCAAATAATTCAGGCCAATACATTTTTATATAACCAATAGAAACCCAAACGACTAAGAAAGTAGCAATAGTCAATTCAAATAACCCAAATTGATGTAACCAGTGCCATTGCGGGTACTGTCCTTCAAAGAAGGTGGTTAAACGATGCATGGCGATAGCACTGATGACAGAAGGGAAGGTCACAGCAGCAATAGACGGTTGAAACTTGAGCCTGAGCAGACGGATATAGCAAAGGTAAATAAGCAGTGTCATGGTGATGGCAATGCCAGCCAGTGCGCCTGTTAATATTGGATCAGGATGAGGGAAGTTGACCAAATACGTCGCGAGGGTGAGGTTAATAGGTGCAGCCATAATCGCGAGTGTTGGGCGTGCGCGTTTAGGTAACATTCCAGCAAACACCAAACGATATAACACTAACGGCAGCATAAAAAAATAGATAGCGATACAGACAGAGACGAGTGTTTCTGAAAAGACAGTGTGGCCAAATTGCGTGCCAGCGAGCGAGCTACTGATTAACCCAACCGGATAAAGAAACCAGCTTGGTACAATATGGCTGATTTTAAAGTTCATGGCCTGAAAACTGAAGAAAAGCAGCATCATGGTGAAGTGCAGCAAGAGCGCGGTAAACCAAATAGGATAAGCAATGAGCGGTGAAATTAAAGCGAGATAATCACTTAAGATCAGTAAAGTCATGCTCATTGGAGCCATCAAGCTACCGGAAAGAGGGTGGCGAATGTCCTCCATGAATGTCTTGAAGCTGGTGAGGTATTTTAGCAAGACAGGCAGCAGTAATAATGCACCGAGCAGTGCCAAATAGGGGCGAATAATGAGACCGACCGAGGGAATATAAAGCGCCCACGCATGCCCGAGGCTGATCACACCTAATGCTAGCGCCGCTTGAGAGGGCGGTGTGCTTTGTACTTGAATTAACCTTTTCCAGTTCAACGATAAACTCCATGTCATCATTTGCTCTAGAAAATGAATAATGTATTTCTAGCAGCCAGCAAACGAGCGCATTATCAAGTTTATCGAGTTGTGGTGCAACATCTCACCTTCTAATTTGTTACTTAGACATAACAATTCGCAGCGGAGTCAATATTCATGAGTCTCACAATTACTCTTTTGGTGGAAGATCTTGTTGTTGCAGCTTGGCATTTTTCAAGGTGCGATGAAGCAACTGGCTATAAATGGGTTGGCCGCCAAGTAATTGAGCGAAAATAACCGCGCCAAGGCTAGTAATAATCAGCGGTAAAATTAAATAATAATTATTGGTCATTTCAATAACTAATAAAATACCTGTAATGGGTGCGCGAACCGTTGCGGCAAACAGTGCACCCATGCCTGCAATGGCGAACATTCCTGGGTCAATCGCTAATTGTGGTAACAGTTCTTGCGCAATCAGGCCAAAGGCGTAGCCAAACAGCGTGCCTAATGCCAGCATTGGTGCAAAAATCCCGCCCGGAGCACCAGAACCAAAGCAGATCAAGGTGGTAAAAATACGACCAATGAACAAAAGCAGCAAGATAGCGGCACCGTAGTCACCATTGGTGATATTAGGGATCAGTGAGATGCCACCCCCAGTCAATTCAGGAATATACAATAAAGTTAAGCCAAAACAGCCTCCCAATAATGAACCCGTGAGTAAATATCGCTTACGATCATTACGATGAATTCTGGCAAAAATATCTTGTGATAGTGTGATTAAACGGTTGAATAGCACACCGAAAATACCAAACAGTCCCCCAAGCAGCAGAAACAGCCACAGTGAAGCCAGCTCTGGTGCTTGATATTGCGGCATTTGGATCACAGCATGTTGGCCATTAATCACGCGAAAGACGATATTTGCCGCCACCGCAGAGACAATGACGGCACGTACTGAAATGAGGGTATAGCGAAACTGCGGGCGCATCTCCTCTATCACAAACATGATGCCCGCCAGCGGCGCATTAAATGCGGCAGCTAGGCCTCCAGCTGCGCCAGAGGCTAAGAGTGAGTGGCGGGTATCGTCATTTTTGATGCGGAAAATATCCGACACCATTCGGCCAATGGCTCCCCCCATTTGAACCGTGGGCCCTTCACGTCCCAAAACCATACCAGAACCTAAGGCGCCCATACCGCCAAAAAACTTCACTGGCAGTACTCGCCACCAACGAACGGGGCGCATACCATCCATCGCGCCTTCAATTTCAGGAATGCCAGAACCGGCGGCTTCGGGCGCAAACCGGTGCACAAGGAAATAACCGATAAACGCCAACGCTGCACTGATAAGAAAAGCGGCCAACCACAAGGGTAAGATATTACCAATCTCACTTTTTAACCACTCGGTGCGTGTTTCCGAAACCAAGTGCACAGCGGCCTCAAAGTAAGTACCAACAATCCCAGCAAGAATACCGACAATGAGCGAAAGAAAAAGGATTGAGAGTGGTGTTTTGTCCTTAGAGAGAAATTGGTTAATCGTATCTTTTGGAACTTTTGCAAGCAGTGACTGTTTCAATCTCTCTCTTTTGGTCATGTAAAAAAGGGCCTCGATTGGTAAAATGTGAACATATTTTGTTACAGAATTATACGCGCCAAAGTGATTAACTATAGCGTCAAAGCTGCAATGTAGATTTCCATATCTGGAAGATGGAGAGATTCTCTACTAAAAACGAGATCTGAGTTAAAAATGAGTTAAAAAATAGAGATTGAACCTTGCTAAGCCAGCCAAATGAACCATAGTTAAAGCGTAAGGCAGATTCAGATATCGTACAGGGAGGAATTCAAGCCTTACCTACAATTTGGATGGAATCAGCAATATTTCAATTCTATGTCCTCGTTTATGATCGGGTTGCATGTATAGTCCTCCCGATTCGCGAACTCACGATTGAGTTACGAGGGGAAAGGCGCGCTCACCGTAGTGCGCCTTTTGTCGTTTATGTACCTCGGCTCATTGTTCCTGTCTAACTGGCAAACCATGCACTGGCTTCTTATTTCGGTATATACTGCCGCAAAAGGAGTGCTGACATGACAAAAAAAGTACCAACTAACATTATTACCGGTTTTCTTGGTGTAGGAAAAACGACGGCCATTTTGAATTTATTGAAGAATAAACCTGCTGATGAAAAGTGGGCGGTGTTGGTCAATGAGTTTGGAGAAATTGGTATTGATGGGGCGATGATGTCTGACCAAGGCGCGCTGATCAAAGAAGTACCGGGCGGCTGTATGTGCTGCACTGCGGGTGTTCCTATGTCTGTTGGAATTAACGCCTTACTTAGGCAAAAACCCGATCGTCTATTAATTGAGCCAACAGGGCTTGGACACCCTAAACAAGTGGTGGCGACTTTAACTTCTGATCAATATGCACCGTATGTCGATTTAAAAGCCACGATCACTTTAGTGGATCCGCGCAACTTGCGTAATGAAAAATACACATCCAACCAAAATTTTAATGACCAATTGGCCAGTGGTGATGTGGTGATTGGCAACAAAGTGGATCAATGCACTAGTGCTGATGTGGATGCGTTTAATGACTGGGTAACTGATCAATCACCCGCGAAGATTTTTAGCAAGTTAGTCAAGCAAGGTGAGTTGCTTTTAGAATTATTAGATATTGAACGTCTTCACGGCGCAGCTTCTACTCATATTGAAGCGCATCACCATCATCATGCTTCGTTAGAACCACAGTTTGCCTTACAGCCGGGTAAAGCGTTTGTGCGCAAAGAAAATCGGGGCCAAGGTTATTTCAGTTGTGGTTGGTTAATCGGCGCTGAATACCATTTTGATTTTGATGAGCTCTTTTCTATGCTGAGTGCCCTGACCGCTGAGCGTGTTAAGGCGGTCGTCAATACCGATAAAGGATGCTACGCCTTCAACATCAACCAAGGAGTCGTTTCAGTGAATGAGATGAGCTTAGAAGGGTTTGAATCACGCTTAGAAGTGATTGACTCACAGCTCATGCCATGGGATCAACTCGAAGCGGTATTGCTGAAATTGGCGGGTATCTCTCAATAGGATCCAAAGAAAAAACCAACAAAGAAAAAACCAACAAAGAAAGAACAAAGAAAAAATGAACTAAGAAAGGCGAACTGGAACGGCTTCGTCTTTCTCGTTCACTTTATAACTTCTTATAATGCGTTGAGCTATTTATGGCTGCCTTGTTGCGTGATCAACGCGTTCATCAGATAAAATCTGCCCATCTTTGATATTCACTATTCTGTGAGTTCGCTTCGCTAATGCGAGATCGTGAGTGACGACAATAAGCGTTCGTCCTTCTTGATGAAGCTCATTGAACAGGGCTTCAATTTCAGCGCCCGATTTTGAATCTAACGCACCTGTCGGTTCGTCGGCTAAGATAATTTGCGGATCATTGACCAACGCGCGCGCAATCGCCACCCGCTGCTTTTGCCCCCCCGAGAGCTGGTTGGGCTTATGCTGCATGCGATCGCCAAGCCCCACTTTTTCTAATAGTGTTGCGGCACGTGCTCGGCGCTCTTTTAATTTTACTCCGCGATAGACCAAGGGTAGGGCGACGTTATCGAGAGCATTAGCGTATTCGAGCAGGTTGAAACTTTGAAAAACAAAGCCAATTTTTTGATTACGAATATGAGCCAATTGATGGCTGCTGAGCGAGGCGACCGCCTTGTCGTCCAACTGATATTCACCCGATGTAGGAACATCTAGGCAACCGAGGATATTCATTAAGGTTGATTTACCCGAGCCTGATGGCCCTAGAATAGAGAGAAATTCGCCTTTTTGAATCGATAGCGAAACGCCGTCTAATGCTTTGACCAACTCTTCACCACTGCGATAGTGCTTGCTGATATTGGTCAATTGAACAAGGTTCGGTAAGTTTTGTTTATTCACTTTGTAATGCCTCTAATGGCGTAATGCTAGCCGCGCGATTGGCGGGAAACCACGCGGCAATCACACCGACAATCGCCAGCGCCGCGATCACAAGAAAGACAATCGAAAACGACAGTTCGGGTAAGGGTTTCCCTAATTGCTCAAACAGCATGTTGCCTTCTAAGGGAGCGTATCTTAATAAGGTGATCAGCCCGTAAGTGGATCCTAAGCCAGCTAAACCGCCAAGCGACATCGTGAGCAAGGCTTGCACTAAATAATGGAGTTTGATGGTGGTTGGCGTAGCTCCGACGGCCATTCGTACACCGATGTCTCGTGTGGATCGTTTTACCGTGGCGTACATGACATTTGCAATACCAATGCCTGCGACGCCGAGGGTAATAAGCCCAATAATGCCCAAAAAGCCTTGTAGACCGAATAAGAAACGGCGCATGCTTTTTTGCCTCAATAGCATGTCTTCGACTTGCAAGAGCTGCGTGTCTGAAGCACTGGCACCGTACTTTCTGGCGATCACTTGCTTAATCACTTGCGCGGCTTTTTCGCGATCAACCGTGGCATTGAGCTGCACATTGATCGCTGCAATCGCTGCGTTGGGGTTAAAACGTTGCCAAGTGCGAAAAGGCACAAATACCGCGTAGTCAATAGGGGTTCCTTGTTCTACCTCTGCACTTGTCTGCGCTATCACGCCGATAACGGTAAAGTTTTCATCACCTATTTTTATCAATTGACCTACAGGGTTTATGCTCAGCGTCTGGGGTTCCAGCCAACTCCAACCATCCTCAGAATTGAACAATTGCACTGCGGCGTTATAACCGAGTACAACCACTTTACGCTGCTGTTGATTATCGAGCGGGTTGATCCATCGCCCTCCTTTGGCTATCTCAATACCAGTTAAAGACTGATATTCTGGGTTAACCGCTAGTGGGCGCTGCCAGGTGCCATTGTCTTGATTGCTGACGCGTTTATCCCATTGTGCGCTGACTTCAGCGCGTTGGATAAAGGGCAGTGCGCGAACAAGCTCAACATCATCCGCTTGCAAAGAGAGGGCTTTCCCTTCAAAAAAGCGTCCGGCGGTCTGGCTGGCATAACCCCCGGTCACATAGAGTAAATTGCCATTGCCACTTTGTGATGAGCGTGTCAGCCCTTGGCGTAATCCTTCGCCTGTTGCGAGCATGGTGGCGATGCAAAGTGTGCCCCAAGCCACCGCTAAAATAGTGAGTAGCAAGCGCAGTTTTTCGGCCGCCATTTCTTGATAAATTTGCCTGATAGGTAACATCATTATTAAGCCCTCGCACTTAAGGCGATGACGGGGGTGAGATTGGCGGCACGCTTTGCTGGGAAATAAGCAGCCAGCAGTGCAAACAACGTGGTGACGAGCAGTGACCAGCCTAGAGCTGGCACAGTGATGACTGGTTCGCCGAGCCAATCAGGTAAGCCGATGTAATTCAGTAATAGCACCACCAGATAGGAGAGGAGCATTCCAATCACTGCACCTAATGCCACTAGCAACCCACCTTCTAAAATAAACTGGTGCAAAATGATCTTCGGTGTTGCGCCAATGGCTAAACGCACACCAATTTCCCGCGTTCTTTCCGTGACAGAAAGGAACATGATATTGGCGACGCCCAAAGCGCCGACCGCAAGCGTCATCGCTCCACTTGCCCCTAAGAACAGCTGTATACCTCGAAACAAGGCATTGAAAAACTGAGCGCCGCTACTGAAGTCAGGTAGGTTTATGGCCTCAGTATCGCTCGGATCAAAATGTTTCTGTTTGGCGAAGAAAGAGAGGATGTTCATGCGCAATACCGCTGCTGGTATCCCTGCGGCGGGCTGCACAAGGAAAAATTCAGGCTCACTTTGCCAAAGATCAGTAAAAGCGCTGCTTGGGATCATCACTTGGCTGTTTTCATTGTTTATAGAAATACCCCCTTCTTGCTGCTGAGTAATGCCGACAACCGAGAAGGGAATGGTATTGACTTTGATCGTATCACCAATGGATAGCTGACCAACTTGTGCCAACTGCCAACCAACCACCGCAATTCGGGAATGGTTTTGCTGATCGCTGGCGTGAATGCCGCGTGACCCCGCGGTCAGTTGCAAGTTGCGCAATGCTAAAAATTGAGAGTCGATCCCGCTGACGTAACCGGGAAGCATTCGGCCTTTTACATTCGTCACTTTAGCATCCCATTTTCCGTAGATAACTGATAATGCGCTGATGTTTGGGTGCTGTGCCAAAGCGCGCATTTCCGGCTCTGAAAGGGTAATCGCACGTCTTGCTGCAAGGCCTTGCCAAGGTTTGGTGGTTTGGCTGGGGAAAGCCATTTGTGTATCGCTCATTAACAGCGCGAAAGATTGTGTATTGACGCGATAAAATCCTTCACCTAAGGCAACGAGCACTAAAACAGAAACAATACCCCAAACGATAGCAATGACCGCGAGGGCGCTGCGTAGCCGATGGGCAAGCAGCGTTTGCACGACTTGCTGTAGGCTTGAGATCATGAGTGCAGAGCCTGAGAGAGCGAAGCGATCACGTCATCATCTAACTGCCCAGCAGCTTGCAGCAGGCCAATCCGCTGCTTCCAATATTGGTACAATCGCCGTTGTAGACTGTTTTTACTGTTAAACAGAGCGTTATGGGCGTCAATCAAATCAGAAGCTTCAGTCATTCCTGACTCATAAACGGTTTGTTTACTTTTTAAAGCTTGCTCTCTTGAGCGGACTTGTAACTGAGCCATCTCCACTTGTCGCCAATCCAGATGGATTTGGTTAAAGCCACTTTGAATTTTGCGTTTAATCTCGATATCTACCTTGCGCAGTACTTGCTTGGCGCTTAAGACTTGCAGCGCAGCCTGATCGACCGTGGCGCGCGTGGAACCATTCAAATCCAACGGAATTTTTAAGCTTAAACCAGCACTGAGATCCCCATCTCGACCCTGATCATTGTCTTGGTAAGAAACACTGCCAGATAAAGTGGGATAATATTTGGCTTTGGCTGCATCTCGGCCAAATTCAGAAGCGGCGACTTCCTGCTGGGCAACCAATAACTCGGGGCTGTTATTCTGCGCAAGCTTTAACCATTCAGTTTCGCTGCTGACTTGCATTGGCGGTTCAATGAGGTCGGTCGTTTTAATTTGGTCAATGTGCTGTGGGTCTTGATTGATGAGCGCGATAAGGGCTGACTTTTTCTCTTCTAGAGCGGCTTGCGCACTGAGTATATCGGCTTGCTCATCGACGTGGTTAGCACGCATGTCTTCCAATGCCGTTGATCGAATTTTTCCTGCTTTGTAGCGCTGCTCGGTAATCTTCAGCAGTTTTGCACCTTCTACGAACTTTTGCTCAGCAAGTTGTCGATCGCCTTGTGCGCTGGCGAGATCGAGATAGGCATACAGTAATGTTGCAGCCAGCTCATTATGTGCAGTCTTCACTTTTAATTGTGATGCCACATAGCTTGCTTGAGATTGGTCGAGCTGTGCCCAATTAGCGCTATCCCAAATGGTTTGGCTTAATGTGGCACCATAGCCTTTAGTGTTGTTGCCATCGTCATCCCATGAGGTATCCGCGCTGAGGCTAAAAGAAGGCAGCAAGGTACTTTTGGTACTTCGGACCTCTGTTTCACTGATTTGAGATTGGATCTGCGCTTGTGAATAAGTAGGGTCAAAAGCTTTTGCGGCTTGCCAAGCTTGTTCAATAGTGATGGCGTGAGCTGAAAAAGTCACCGCGCCACAGAACGTCATTAGCGCGGCTGCTAGCGCATTACGTTGAAAAGGGCGCTTAGTGGTCATCTTTGCCTCCGAATAAACTGTTGTCGATGATCACATCGTCCGCTGATAAACCCGCAATCACTTCCACATTAATACCATCGGACAAACCTAAGGTTACGGCGCGCACTTGGTAACCTTGTTCTGACTGATCTGGGATCAAGACTTCAGGTTTTTCACCGCTAAATCGTAATGCGCGTTCTGGAATGGTGATGACGTTTTCCACGCTCTTTAATGTGATCTGTGCGGTAGCAGAAAAGCCCGAGCGAATCACCATATTGTCAGGAAAGCGAATCTGGTTAATCTCCACTTCAAATCCATTATCAAAGCTAGTCGTTTTAGTATCACTAGGGTTATTCAACTTATCAGATTGAACCGCAACTTTGCTTAATACGCCGCTGATTTCTGCTTCTGGATACGGTGCTAACGTTAAGTTGACGGCCATTCCTGCGGCGAGTTGCGCCGCATCATGTTCACTGACACTGCCTTTGAAAATCATGTCATTCATATCGGCAATCGACATCATTTCAGTTGCCGCTTGGCTTGAGGCAGTGGAAATGATCGGCTCTCCTACTTCCACTTTGAGGTTTAAAATGGTGCCATCAATGGGGGCGACGAGTGTGGACGTGAGTTTCGAATCGCCAACCGATGCTTCACCGCTGCGGATCAGCTCAAGGTTCTGCCTTTTTTGTTGCACTTCGGCTTGTTTTGATTTCAGCTCTGATTTTGCTTGGATTAGCTCACCGTAGTTTTCCGGCACAATCTTTTGTTCAACTAACTGCTGCAAGTTTGCCAGCGTCTGTTTGGCGGAATCTAAGCTCGCCTCACTTTGCATTAAAGCGGTGGTTGCGTCGGTTAACGCTTGCGGTGTTGGATTTGGACGTACTTTGATCAAAGGCGTGCCCAAGGTAACTTGTTCACCGACCCGATGATAAATTTCACCGACAATCCCCTCAATTTGCGATTTTATAGATACCGAGTGAGCTGGCACGATTTGGCCAACAGCGATTGCCTGTTTGGCAATATTTCCCTGTTCGACCGTCAGAGTGGGGAAAGCCGAGAGAGATTCATTGCTATTGGTAGTTAGGTAATAGCCCCCGCTGATTAAGGCGGCGCTAATTACCGCGATGGCCCAACGCTTTTTCATGAATAATTCCATATCAAGGAGAAAATAAACAATGGTGGTATGACTTGAGTGTCATCAGAAGGTTCCTTCATGCTATAGAAGTAGCGCATAAAAACCTGTATTGATTTGTCATGATAATGTCAGCTAGAAATAGCAAACAGCATGCAGGTGTCTGTTCTGATGAAAAGGGCGATCATTGACCGCCCTGATGGTAATAGTAGAAATGAGGTGTAGCGTAGAAGGGATCCGAGAGGAATTTAGCGCTTATTACGCAAATAACGTTTACGACGCTCTACTTTTTTGGCTGCTTTTTCCTCGGCTTCTCTGGCCGCTCGTTCTTCCACTTCCACTAACTCTTTGGTGATCATTTCAGGGCGTTCAAGAGTAATTTGGCCGAGAATACCTTGGCGCAATTCATGCAGTAGGATCTCCGACGCTTTGTGCAGATCAATACGGCCACCGGGGCGCAAAGCACCACGTTTGCGGCCAATTTCTTCCATCCATTCCACGTCAGATTGAGGTAGCTCATCGATTTGATAACGCTCTTGCAAACGCTCAGGATAAGCTTGCGCTAAATACTCAACAGTATAAAAGGCTACATCCTCATATTCCATTGCAGTATCTTTTACCGCGCCAGTAGCAGCTAGGCGAAAACCACTGTGCGGGTTTTCCACTTTAGGCCATAAAATTCCCGGAGTATCGGACAGCACAATGCCATTTTGCAAATTGATACGTTGTTGGCGGCGAGTAACGGCGGGTTGGTTACCTGTTTGAGCCACAGCGCGACCGGCTAACGTATTGATGATGGTTGATTTGCCTACGTTCGGGATGCCCATGATCATGGTGCGAATATTTTTCCCCACTTCTTCACGATGTGGCGCCAACTTACGGCAAAGCTCCATGATTTTATGCACTTCTTGAGGGTTAGACGTGGTTACCGCCATTGCTTTCACCCCTTGTTCTTTCTCAAAATGGTCGATCCACAATTGCGTCATTTCAGGGTCTGCTAGGTCACGTTTATTGAGTACCTTCACACACGGTTTATTACCACGCAAATGGGAGATAAGTGGATTCTCGCTGCTAAACGGGATACGAGCGTCCAACACTTCGATAATCACATCAACTTGCGGAATGACCTCTTCGATCTCCTTACGTGCTTTATGCATGTGTCCCGGAAACCATTGAATTGTGTTGTTAACCATTTGAAAACTGCCTTTTAATGTAAAAATTCTGCTGGTGGAGGAAGAGAGTTTTTATTGATGTTTATGAGAATCATCAACAAGGTTTACTGATAACCACCGCAGTTTTAGATGTGATGATGTTAACATTTAATTGGCGAGGCTGGAATCTAAGCTGTGCGGTGAACTTTACGTGTTCTGTCAATGATGAGATGGCTTAGGATTGACGACGCTCGTGCAGTTACATCTCTTGTCGGTGAGAGAGTACTGAGCCGAGCAAAAATTCGGTCAGATCGTGCTTGGTTAAGCAAGTTTTTGCCCAGCGGAGCAATTTATTGCTCAAGCAGTCAAAAGCCCCAATGTAACCAATTGAAATGTAATGATTTATCACTGGCATTGCTTTTGCTTAGTGAGGCATTACATTATGCGATGCGATTCACGAAAAAGGACCAAACCATGCCAGCCGCTCTTCGAACCATTTCTTACCAAGCGTTATTAAACGCAGAGCAAGCCCATATGCCAGCCGTAAGATTATGCTCTACGCAGGGGAAACCGTCATGATCCTCTCTTGGTTTCAACAGCAGCAAAATCATCGCTATTGGTTAGTTGATCGCAAGCTTCACAAGCAGGCCTTACAGCAAAATGGGGGCTTTGGATTTGAAGAAGCCGTGCCTCTGTTTTATGGTGCAATGTTTACTGAGGTGATGCCACTCTCTCCATGGTTAATCCCTGTTTCTGAATCGGTATTGTCGCTCCCTGAAGCGTTACTTGAACAGGGTATTGGGCTGTCAAGCCATACCGTGGGTGATGAAGTTTTGCAGCATCTTCGCAGTTTATTAATTGCCGGATTAGAGGGCGAGGAAGTGATGTTTCGCTTTTACGATAGGTCGGTCATTATTGCTATGTTAGCTCGAATGGACCAATCCGAAGTGAACCAGTTTTTGGGTAATATCAATCAATTGGCTGCATTAGATAATGGAGACCAAGGCCACGATCGTGATCAAGGCCACTTAGTCACGTTTGACAACACCTCGCACGCGCCATTTAATGCTCAGCAAGGCTCTTGGTGGGTGATAAAAGCGCATCATCTTGATAAACAAGAGAACTTACCTTTGTTAAAAGCTAACCTTGAATCTTGGTTATGGCAGCATTTCCCCAAGGCAATGGACCAGCATCTTACGCAAGGGCGTGATATCGCTTCCATGCTTACACCGTTTCTCTCTGCTGCTGAGCAAACCTTAACGTATCGTGTGATGAGCGCGGCCATCGCGGCGATTATGGGCAACGAATACTTGGCTCAGCCTAGCATGATAGAACTGATCAAAGACAATCAAAATGAAGAGATTAAATACGCTCTGCATGCCTTAAGTCGCCAATTACAACATGAGGGATAATCATGGATTCATTTAACCATTGCGTGCAGTGCAACCCCGAGAAAAACTGGTTGGAACTGGAGTTCATGAGTGAAAACGATGAACCGATTGATGGCCTTGCCGTCACCATTACGAACAAAATTACGTCCAACACACACACGCAAACCACCAGCGCCGGTAAAGTATTATTTGCAAATATTGCCGCAGGTGAATGGCGCGCTTCCGTCAGCCAAGCCTCTTTGTTAAGCGAAGTCGAAAAGTACGCCAGCCGTAAAGAAGGGCAAGAGTCGCCAGTGAAAACCCGCGCATCGGCAGAGCGTGATGCTGCTGAGCAAAGCCCGAAACGGTATCACAGCACTACCATCGGTGATTTTTGGGATGAAGCCCCGCAAGATGAGTTTTTACAAGAGCATCATAAAGGGATAGATACCAATGCCTCTGCGGAAAAAGCAGGATTCAGCCTTAGCCACAACCAAAGTTACGTTTTCGAAATCAAAGCACTGCGCAGTTATATGCCAGTGATTATTGATACCGATGAATTTAGTTTGGTGAATAGTTATACCTTTGCGTTGTTGTCGAAACTTGCTTATGCGACTAACGATTTTAATAGGGATGATGGTAAGACAACAGATAATCAGGGTGCGATTAGTACGGTAATTTCTCAGTTAAAGCGCAAAGAAAGACCAACTTATTCTGGAGATTTACAGGCGAAATGGCTACTAGAAGAAATACCATACAGCAGAGCTTTAAGTGCTCAATATTATGCTGAGGATGATGTTGGCAGTGAAGGTTACATCATCTTCAACGATGAATTGGCGATTATAGGTGTGAGAGGTACAGAGCCTTATTTCCAGAGTAAGAAACCACCTGTTGACAACACTAAATTTAAAATTATAAAAGCGGCTTCAGGTATGGCGGCTGTGATTGCGGATAAGATAGAAAGTGCTACCGATTCACCAGGGATGAAAGACCTTATTATAACGGACCTTGATGCTGCGCAAATCGCCCCCGAAGAGTTTGGTGGAACGTATATCCATCGGGGGTTTTACCAATATACGATGGCTTTGTTATCTTTGATGGAGAAAGATCTAGGACTACATAAAATAAAAAAATTCTACTGTTGTGGCCATAGCTTAGGGGGCGCTGGTGCATTACTTCTAAGCGCATTGATTAAAGATAGCTATCATCCCCCAGTATTGCGTTTATATACATATGGAATGCCACGTACAGGAACGCGCAGTTTTGTTACTCGGTATCAGAATATTCTGCATTATCGTCATGTTAATAACCATGATTTGGTTGCTCAAATCCCCATGACATGGGCAAATACCGATCTTACAGAGGGGCTAGATAAATGGGATGTATTTAGTAGTGGTATAACATTGATTAAAAAAATGCTTACCGATAACGACGATGATAATTATCTCCACCATGGTCATTTATCGCAGTTATTAACTTATAATGATTCTGACCAGATTTTACTGACGCCAAGGCAAACACAAATCACTATGCTAGATCTGGCAAAATTAGCCAGTAATGATTCTGTTACTTTGGTAAATAGCTTATCCGACGCTTCAATTGCAGAGCATGGAATGGAATATTATATCCCTAATTTGTGGCAACAAATGTATTCTTTAAGTAATGAAAGTTTAATGGTGCATTACCAGCAAGCGATATCAGCTCTCGATCAAGAAATTGCTACTTTACAGAAAAATTATCTCACCGTTAAACAAACTTGGGCTGAATCTTTAGGAAATGCTACACCAGCGTTGAGCATTGGACGTTTGATGAATGAGATGAATTCTATAAATAAACTAATAGAAAATCGCAATAAAATAAGAGGAGAGCTCAAGCAGATAGTCTTTGACCCTCAGCGCTTACCACTAGCGAAGTTATTAATAGCGCAAAAAACATTGCCTGATGAAATTAAGGATCAACTACAATGAAGTTATTGAATAACCTCACAATGAAAAAGCGAATATTAATTATTGTACTATTCATCGCATTATTTTTCCTTGGGTATTATTATGACCAGACTTCTCAACCGAATATTTGGGGTGATGAACCTGATGAGTCCTATATTACTATATCAGGCAAAAAGCCTATAGATGCTTATTTAGAAGTTTGGACTCATTTTTGGGTGACAGGAGATGAGTGTGAGGCTTATTCCTACGATTTATTTGGTCAAAAAGCTCATAAAGGAGGAAAGATAAGTCAGAAAATTACGCATGATTTTGCTAAAGATGGTTCAAATTTTGAATTTAGAATTCCTTACCAAACGTATAAGAACTCACAAAATTGTATAGTGGAATTAAGAGACTTTTCCATACAAGCTCACAATGATTTTGATACTGTAGGCTTTGCTCAGTTGCGATTTTCTCCGGCAGGCAGAGAATATTACAATCGAGAGGTTGAGCTAAACTCATTGATTACAGCAGATAATTGCAATAGTGATATATTTAAAAGTGTAAGAAAAGAGTGGGCAGGGGCCATTGGTTGTCATTTTTATGTCGATGGAAAGAAAAAGACTAAAGATGAAGAGTTTAACGCTTACACCGTCTATTACGATTTCTCGAAATTCAATAATGACACCGTTATTAATTACGATATATTAGCCGGTGAGAATTACCGCTCTGAGCCGTTAGATAAAGAGAAAGGGCCGCAAGAGTGAAATTTATCACTAATACCAATAGGAAAAAGCGAATATCAATTGTTGTACTATTCATCGCATTATTTTTCCTTGGGTATGACTATTACCAGACTTCTCAACCGAATATTTGGGGTGATGAACCTGATGAATCCTATATTACGATCACAGGTAAAAAACCAACCGATACTCACATAGTTGCACGGGCTGCATTTTGGGTAATGGGCGATGAATGTAAAACCTATTCCTATGATATGTTTGGCCGTAAAGCTCATCAGGGAGGGAAAATTGACAAAAAATATACCTATAATTTTTCAGACGATCCAAACCGTTATGAATTACGTTTACCTTTTAAATCTGTAGTAGATAATAATGATTGCAATATTGAATTGAGAGATTTTCAGGTGAATGTCTTAAATAACTTTGATGGGATTGCAGGATTTAGAGCTTATCCTCAGGGCGAGCTGCCTTATGAAAAGGCTATTTCTACATCGATGATAATAGAAGCACGAGATTGTAATGCTGAATTCCACCAAGGGAAAAATGATATGTGGGATGGATGGTTTAACTGTGAGTATTTTGTTGGTAATAAATCCAGACTAAAAGATGTTAGACCTTATGAGTTCTATTACGATTTTTCTCAGTTTTCTGATGATACGATAATAAAATTTAATGTTTTAGCCGGCGAGAATTACCGATCTGAGCCGTTAGATAAAGAGAAAGGGCCGCAATAGTGATATTTATCGCTAATGCCAACAGGAAAAAACGAATATCAATTTTTGTATTATTCATTGTATTATTTTTTCTTGGATACGATTATTACCAAAGCATTCAACCGAATATTTGGGGCGATAAACAAGATGAACCCTATATTACGATCACAGGTAAAAAACCAACTGATGCTCACGTAGTTGCATGGGCTGCATTTTGGGTCACGGGCGATGAATGTAAAACCTATTCCTATGATATGTTTGGCCGTAAAGCGCACAAGGGAGGGAAAATTGATAAAAAATATACCTATGATTTTTCAGACGAACCAAACCGCTATGAATTGCGTTTACCTTATAAATCAGTAGTAGATAGCAATCAGTGTACGGTTGCCTTAAGAGATGTTTCTATTCATGTGTACAACGATTTTGATGAAAATGGTTTTGCTGAATTGCGAATTTATTCTCCAACAAATAGCTATGATAAGGCGATTGATATTAATTCAATCGTACAAGCAAAGGAATGTAATGCCAAAATTTGGCAATGGGCAAGCAAAGATAGATGGTCAGGAGCTATGACTTGTTTTTATTTCGTAAATGATATAATTAAAACCAAGGAACCAGAATCAAACGCCTACACCGTCTACTACGATTTCTCGAAATTTAATAACGACACTGTGATTCATTACGATATATTAGCCGGTGAAAACTACCGCTCTGAGCCGTTAGTGCAAGAACAAGTCGCTGTAGCGCAATAATTAGGCATAATGAATGTATTCAATGATCACTTGATTACCTTCTATAGAAACATGCTGGATATCACCATCAACACTTATTCGGTTTTTTAAACAGATCGCTTTTACCTCGCTGGTGGCGGTCTGTTTCAAACTCGGTAGTACCCTGTGCGGCTCAATATGTAGATGACGACAGAATTGACTGATAAACGTCATCGATAAAGAGCTATCCCCTCGTAAAAGATGTGAGAACTCAAGTTGAGTAAGGTTAAGTCGCTTAGCCATCTCCATCTGAGTCAAATGCATTTTAGCCTTTTGTGACATCCATACATTGTATAAGGCTTGGCGATCCTCTTCGCTAAACACCATAGTCCATCCTCTTTTTGTTATCACCTTTATTGGTGGTGTGCAGAGTGACAAAAACGAGTTGAGGTAGTGTCAATGAGAGGTTAAGGCCAGTTTAAATTTTTAATCAATTTCCCTACCAAAACTCTTTCCTGCTCTCGGGTTCTTCCTGTTTGATATCGAGCCACCGTATCAAAAAATGTAAAGCGTGATTCAGTAGCGCTTACAGCCTGCTTTATGGGTTTTTATACTGAAAACAGGTTTGTAATATTCCTGTTGTTTCTTTTGGTTTGAAAATTAGTGCGTGGCTCTGATTAAACTGCTTTAAGGATTTTCTGTAGTTATTTTAATCATGACACTGATGAGTCGTGGCGTTTTTACGGTCAGATAATACCTGTCGAATACGGCCTAATAAAAGCTTATTGTATTTAATGTCTATAAAATACAATGAGTTATGTTTTTCTTGGGTTTTGGGGTTATTGATTTTTAGTGTTTAAAGTCGCTCAGGAATGGGTGATGCCTCTTGGTTGTTAATTCGTTTTCATTCCTTGTTATTTCATTGTTATTGTTTTCGTTATGAAAATTATTTCGTGATCATCGTCATTAAAATGAAAGTCAATTCTTTTAATTTGAAATGTAAAGTGGAAGTATAAATACGTACTTTGACACTAAGCCAATAACAACAATGAGGTTTGATTATGGAATGGATAATTCACGGAGCGGAATGGTTTATCGGACTATTTCAAAAAGGAGGAGAGGTGTTTACGGGGATGGTAACCGGTATTTTACCTTTACTAATTGCACTGCTGGTGGCGATGAATGCGCTTATCCGATTGGTGGGTCAAGAACGAGTGGAGAAACTGGCACAGAGTAGTGCTGGCAATCCGATCTCTCGCTATTTGATATTGCCAGTTATCGGCACCTTCATTTTCTGTAACCCGATGACATTGAGTCTCGGTCGTTTTTTACCTGAACGTTATAAACCTTCCTATTACGCGGCGGCTTCATATAGCTGTCACTCGATGAATGGTTTGTTTCCGCACATTAACCCTGGTGAGTTGTTTGTCTATCTAGGTATTGCTAGTGGCCTGACAACGCTCGGTCTGCCGCTTGGACCTCTTGCGGTTAGCTATTTGTTGGTTGGTATGGTGACGAATTTCTTCCGTGGGTGGGTCACTGACTTCACTACAACTATGGTTGAACGTCAACAGGGTGTTCAGTTAGAGCGTCAGGTTCACGTAGGTTAATGGGGCAATAAAAATGACGAAAGTATTACGTATACAGAAAGGTAGTGGCGGTTGGGGTGGCCCATTGGAGTTGCCGATCGAAGCCGATAAAAAGGTGTTTTACATTACGGGTGGTACTCGCCCTGCGATTGTCGACCGTATTGTTGAGCTTACCGGTTATGAAGCGGTTGATGGTTTCAAAACTAGTGTGCCCGATGAAGACATTGGCGTTGCGGTCATCGACTGTGGTGGAACATTGCGCTGCGGTTTGTATCCCAAAAAACGGATACCGACAGTTAATATTCACGCTACGGGTAAAAGTGGACCATTGGCTGAATTCATCACTGAAGATATTTATGTATCGGGTGTGCGTGAGCGTGACATTCAACTAGTAGGCAGCGAGGGGGGAGCAATGCAACCACCACCACTAAGAGATGAACTCTCGAACGAGAATCTGGCGACAAACAAATACGATACGAGTAAAAAACTAACTCAGCAAAGTGACAGCTTGTTGGCTCGGATCGGCATTGGGATGGGTTCGGTGATGGCGATTTTCTACCAAGCTGGGCGTGAAGCCATTGACACCATTTTGAAAACGATTTTGCCTTTTATGGCATTCGTCTCCATGCTGATTGGGGTGATCATTGCCTCTGGTTTGGGCGATGTGATCGCGCATGTATTGACGCCTTTGGCGCAAAACCCACTAGGGTTAGTAACGCTCGCGTTGATCTGCTCGTTCCCGTTGCTTTCTCCATTCCTTGGCCCCGGTGCGGTTATCGCTCAAGTTATTGGTGTATTAGTCGGCACCCAAATTGGTCTTGGCAATATACCACCACATCTTGCGTTGCCCGCTTTATTTGCCATCAATGCTCAAGCGGCTTGTGATTTCATCCCAGTTGGGTTGGGTATGGCAGAAGCTAAGCCGAGAACCGTTGAAATAGGTGTTCCTTCGGTACTGTATTCACGCTTCCTTACTGGCGCACCTACCGTTCTACTGGCTTGGTTTGTGTCTCTATTTATCTATCAATAGGAGGGGAGAGCAATGTCGCCACTATATCAAGTCAAGATCGAGAGCATTGGTGAGTTTGCCAATAGTGCGTTGGAAGACGATATGATGATCATCTTCAGTAATATTGCCCCAAAAGATGCGGCAGAGTATTGCTTCATCCATACGCATGACGCACTCAAGGGGAATATCAAACCCGGTGGTGTGATGCAATTGGGAAGGTATCAGTATCCGATTACAGCGGTTGGTGAGGTGGTCAATCAAAACCTTGCAGAACTTGGGCACATTACCATACGGTTTGATGCCTTAGTTGAAGCTGAATATCCGGGTTGTCTTCATGTCAATGGTGAACGACCTCAGCAAGTGCGCTGCGGTGATGAAATTGTCTTTTTAAATTAATAGTCAGTATGGGTGCTCCATGCCTACGATGGGGCACCCTCTAAGTAAGGTGTAAGTTATGAGTAAAGTTGCGTTAGTGGTTGGTGGTGGTCAGACTCTAGGTGAATTTCTGTGCTTAGGTTTGGCTAATGAAGGTTACCGAGTTGCGGTCGCCGATTTAAATGGTTGCAGTGCTGAAAAGGTGGCTAATAGAATTAATCAAGAATACGGTCAGGCTACAGCACTGGGTGTGGAGGTAGATGCCACCAAAGAGCAAAGTGTAGTGAATATGGTTAGGCAAATAGATGAATTTTTTGGAAGGATTGATCTGCTGGTTTACAGCGCTGGTGTGGCTCAGGCTGGCAAGATTGACGGTTTTCCACTGACTGCTTGGCAGCTATCGATTGACGTAAACCTAACGGGGTATTTCCTCTGTGCACGAGAAGTATCAAAAGTAATGATTCGTGAACAACGTGGTGGGCGCATTATTCAGATCAACTCAAAGTCGGGTAAAGTGGGTTCAAAGCATAACAGTGGTTACTCAGCGGCCAAATTTGGTGGAGTTGGTCTGACTCAGTCACTTGCGTTAGATTTAGCGGAACACAAAATCACGGTGCATTCTTTGATGTTGGGTAACTTGTTGAAAAGCCCTATGTTCCAATCACTGCTACCTCAGTATGCGAAAAAATTGGGTGTACCGGAATCAGAGGTTGAACAGATTTATATCGATAAAGTACCACTTAAGGCAGGATGTGAATATCAGGATGTTCTTAATGTACTGAAGTTTTACGCCAGCGATGAAGCCGCCTATTGTACTGGTCAATCGATCAATATCACGGGTGGTCAGGTAATGTTCTAATCCATCCCCCATGGATTAAGCCCTATGCTCCTAGAATAAGGGCAGCTTATATTGGGCAGGCGTTATGCTTGCCCCTTTTTGACAAGAGGTATGAGATGGACTCAACAACTGTACTTGTTTATTTTGCTGCAGGAGCTTGGATGATACAGATCGTCTTAGGTTATTTGCAGATTCGATCTTTTAATCGGATGCTTCAATCTATGACTCATAAAGGGAAAGTCAAGATAGGCCGCACCCAAAGCCGATGGAAACCGCGTACCGTACTGGTGTTGGTTGAAGATGAAGATCAGCATGTTGTAGATGCCCAAGTGATGAAGGGTATTTCTGTATTTGCTAGACCAAAGACACTAGATCAACTCATTGGTCAATCACTACCTATCCCTGAATCACTCATATTTCAACTGGATTCTAATGTTCAAGAAGCGTTAAACGTCGCAATTTCTAGGCAGTAATGAAAGAATGTTCCCCCTTTTCCTTTTAAGTTGAAAGGGAACTATTGTAAACTGCTATCAGTTTAATAATGAAGTTGATGCTATGAATTTAGATAACAGAAGAGCGCAGTTGCTGGATTATCTGCGTGTTAATGGGAAAACGTCAGTGAATGATCTGGCCGATACCTTTGAAACATCAGGAGCGACAATACGCAGTGATTTACGTTCGTTAGAGGAAGAAGGGCTTGTTATTCGCCGTTACGGAGCAGCTGAAGCTTGTATCGCTAATAGCGTCATTTTGGAAGACCGTTCGATGGATGAAAAGCAGACGGTGAACCTTGAACGTAAATGCTTAATCGCTAAAGCCGCTTCACAACTGGTCAAGGACGGGGATTCGATCATTCTGGACTGTGGCAGTACCACACTGCAGATGGTGCCGCATTTTGAACAGGTGATGTCACTGACATTGATGACGAACAGTATTCACATCGTAAACGCAGTAGCGAATTTGGATGCGGAACATACTGTATTGGTTCCGGGCGGAACGTATCGTCGAAAATCAGCGTCTTTCCATGGCACGCTGGCAGAGCAAGCATTTAAACAGTTTTCTTTCGATAAACTCTTTATTGGTGCTGATGGTTTTGACCTTGCGCAGGGAACAACAACCTACAACGAAGCGTATCAAGTCAGCCAGGCGATGTGCCAAGCAGCCAATCAGATCATTGTCGTGACCGATTCAAGTAAGTTTGGCCGTCGTAGCCCTAACGTGGTGGTTCCGCTAGATAAAATCGATATAGTTGTCACAGATAACCTTATCGCAGCAGAGGATCGGACGTATTTGGAAGAGAAAGGTATCCAAGTGATCACCGTTGGCTCCTAAGTCACTCCATAAACCCGATTTATGAAAGGAGGCCAGTTGGCTTTCTTTTTATTTTGTCGCCGATTTCAATTTTTTACTTTTAAAATAAAAGTTATCGGTGATTGAATTCACGCTTTTCTCTTTTGCCTCTTTTTCAATATATCAATAACGGAAACACTCCAACTATCCCCACATAATTTAAGAGCCGAAGGTATGGATTGGATAATCGAGGGAGCGGAATGGTTTATTGGTCTGTTTGAGAAAGGCGGTGAAGTGTTTAGCGAAATGGTGGCACAAGTACTCCCAGTGCTGATCTGTTTATTAGTTGCCATGAATGCGTTGATCCGTTTTATTGGCCAACAGCGTATAGAAGTGTTAGCTCAGAAAAGTGCGTCTAATCCTATATCTCGCTATTTGCTCTTGCCGACAGTAGGAACCTTTGTTTTTTGTAATCCCATGGTGCTCAGCCTAGGGCGTTTCTTACCTGAAAAGTACAAACCTTCTTATTATGCCTCTGCCTCCTACAGTTGCCACACCATGAATGGTATGTTCCCTCATGTAAATCCTAGTGAATTGTTTATTTATCTAGGCATTGCCGCTGGGATCACTCAACAGGGCTTATCGCTCGGTCCTCTCGCTATTTCCTATTTGCTGGTTGGCTTAGTGACCAACTTTTTACGCGGTTGGGTAACCGATATGACGACTATGTTTGTGGCTAGACAACAAGGTGTAGTATTCAGCGATAAAGTCGATCTTAACGTGGTTGAGGAAAAATGATGACGGTATTGAAAGTAAACCGAGGGCAGGGTGGATGGGGTGGCCCGCTATTCATTCCGGTTGAGGTTGACAAGAAGATCATCTACATCACAGCAGGGACTCGTCCCCATTTTATTGATGAGATAGTGGCGTTGACGGGAATGCAAGCGGTTAACGGCTTTGAACATTTTGTTCCCGATGAACGAGTCGCTTGTGTAGTGATTGACTGTGGTGGCACATTGCGTTGTGGGCTTTATCCCAAAAAAGGTATTCCGACATTAAATATCCATGCTACAGGTCAAAGTGGCCCTTTGGCACAATATATTCAGGAAGATATTTATGCATCTGGCATACGCAGTGGTTGTTTTTCCTTGGTAGATGATCACAAAACCACGTTTTGTGAGCCAATCCTATCTCAGCCCCAATCCATTGACACGACGAAGAAGCTTAGCCAACAAACAGATAGCTTACTGGCTAAAGTGGGGATCGGTATGGGCTCGGTGATGGCGACCTTTAATCAGGCTGGGCGTGAAACCATTGATACCGTACTTAAAACCATTCTGCCTTTTATGGCGTTTGTTTCAATGTTGATTGGGGTTATTCTCGCGTCTGGGTTAGGTGATTTCATTGCTCATACTTTGGAGCCATTGGCAGGGAACCCGATCGGTTTACTGACGATTGCTTTGATCTGTTCATTTCCGTTTCTGTCACCCTTTCTTGGACCAGGTGCAGTGATTGCGCAAGTGATCGGTGTACTTATCGGGACTCAGATCGGTATGGGAAATATCCCACCGCACTTAGCATTACCCGCTTTGTTTGCCATAAACGCTCAAGCTGCTTGTGATTTCATCCCTGTAGGGCTTGGCCTTGCAGACGCTAAGCCCGAAACGGTACAGGTCGGTGTGCCTTCGGTACTTTACTCTCGTTTTCTTACAGGTGCGCCAACGGTGTTGATTGCTTGGCTTATCTCATTCTTCATTTATCAGTGAGGGCATATGCTTCAGTATCAAACGACGATTTTGTCCGCTGGCGATTATGCTAAAGACTCACTGCATGATGATATGGTGATTTTATTCGGCCCGAGCGCCCCTGATGCGGTGAAAGAATATTGTTTCATACACTCGGGATCTTCGTTGTATGGATTGATTGACCACAACACCACTTTATTAATTGGGGATCTCGGTTTTGTTGTGACGGCAGTCGGCAGTGTGGCGAACCAAAATCTTGCAGAGCTTGGGCATGTAACACTTAAATTTGACGGTCAGCGAACCCCAGAATTGCCGGGTACCATCCATTTACTCGGTCCTAAATTAGAAGTGCTTCAACATGGTGATGTGCTGATGTTTGGTTAAAATGGTGGAATGTGATTAGGCATATCTAAGAAAAAAAGCTCCTGTTTTAAAAGGAGCTAAATAGCTGGTAAGCGCTGTCGTATCGGTACGATTCATGAGCTTGATAATGATATGGTTCATGATAATAGTGGGAGCTTCGCCCAATAAAAAGGACTGATTTTGCAGAAGATTGACGGATAGCATCAAGTTAAGTATTAGGCTGTCGTTAGTATCGCTATGGGTTCGAATAGTGAGTAAAAATGACATTCGGAGATTTCAACTATAATTAACGAACAATTAAAGCGTGCCGTGCCGAACAAGGTTGCGCACAACAAGAAAGGAATGAGCAGCAAGATGAAAAAAATGCTGATGTTTCTATTATTGCTGCTTGGGCTGGCGGGCTCGGGGGCTGGCTATTACTTTCTTTATTATCTTCCCGAGCAAGAAGCACTGCAGGCCGATTCGTCGAGTTCGAACGATGAAGAACAAGTGCCAACCACTGAGACGGCTCCTAAAACGGCCTTACCAGCAAAACCGCTCGTTAATGATTTATATGTCGATTTAGCAAGGCTCGGAGTAAGAGAAAAGCCCGATGCACAAGCGTTTGTTGAGCGGGTTCTATACCGTGGTGATAAGGTGAAAATCTTGGAACGTAAATCGGGTTTTGGCCGCATTACCGATTATTTTGTCTATGAGGAAAACGGGCCTGAAGTTGCGGAGTGGATACCTCTGGATGGTTTAGTGGAGCAAGCCCCGCTGATCACAGCAGAGGAGCGCCGTAAAACGGTCACGCAGTACATTGCGAATTCGGATGATTTTAAACTCTATGAAACGGCTTTTGTGCAGAAAACCGATGAGTTGCTGAAAAATGAAACCTGCGTACCAGAAGATTTTGAAGAGCTTGGTGGCTGGGTAAAGTCGCTCAAATATCAAGAACGTGAGGTTTATTTTGTGTATTGTGGTGGCCGCAAGTTAGCCAACAAAATTTACTTTGATATACAAAGCAAAGAAATATTTTACGCTTCTCATTAGCTAAAGTGATAAGAGCATTTAGATCTTTTTACTTGAGGCTTATGGTTGTCAGGAATATGATGCCTGCTTGAGTTGAGAGGAATGATTTTTTCATGCATTGGCACTTTATTAAATATGTCTGGTTTACGCTTCTTGCGGTGGTTCTGCCTTCGCAAGCGTTCGGCTATTTAATTGAGAGTGAAACGCACAGCCACGCTGAACGTAAAGTTATCCTACAACATGGTGAAAAAACCTCGCTCACGGCGATTGTTCATCAGCAAACATTGCCTCAAGCTATTGCTATTCAACAACCTATCTCTGATCAACAAGATAAACAAACGGCTCCACCCGTATCAAAATCGCTTCACTCAGACACTTCTGCTGCAATCGTCACCGCGTCTCGTTGGGGGGTAACTTCCCGAGTCGTTGAATACGATGGCCCCACTTTTGTCGATAACACACCCAATTACGACGTCACCGTCGCTCCCTTTAGGCTTTATCTTTTTCCTGTCGCTGAGTTGGCGGCATGGCAAGCTCGCCCCTATAGTTCTAACCATAGAATTTCTGGTTGGAAAGAAACGAATGCCATGTATGTGGCGTTAAATAGCCAGTACTGATCCTTCTTACTTTATATCAAGTGACAAAGTCACTCGCTTGTTCATTTAACTTGTTTATTTAAAGTAATAACAACTCAGCTTTGCTGAGAGGATTGGTATGAAAAAAACACAAAATAAAAAGGCGTCAGCACGTCTTATTAATCACTATTCTGCGTGGAAGTATATCGTATTGGCCGCCACTTTGGTTGTGCTTGCCTTGAGCGCTATACCCACCTGGTACGGCGAACAGCCGTCTATTCAACTGCAAGTCTCCTCTAAAAATGAGACGCTTAATTCAGTCGTGGAATTAACTCATCTACTCGAAAAAAACGATATTGCGGTACAAAACATACAGCAGCAAGGTGGGAAAACGACCTTAGTCTTTGCTGATGAAGTCCAGCAAACGCACGCCAGAGAATTACTCGATGGCATGATCGAAAAAGAAGACAGTATTACGTTCTCTTACGTTTCGGTTGCACCAACATGGTTGACAAATTTAGGTTTTAACCCGATTAAACTAGGATTGGACCTGCGTGGTGGTGTGCAATTTTTGCTGAACGTTGACGTGGATAAAGCGTTCCAAGAGCAACGTGACAGCATGATCGATACCGTGAAAGATAAGCTGCGTGACGAGCGTCTTCGCAGCGTGAAAGTTAGCTCTGAAGGTATTGATGGCTTCAAAGTAATGAGCAATTCAGCGGAAGATCTCAATAAAATCAATGCATTTCTTAAAGAGACTTACTCAGGGTGGGATATTCAACGCTCTTCTGATCAACTGTTGATCAAGCCTTCAAAACAGAATCGAGTCGATTTCCAATCAACGACGCTGCAACAGAACCTCAAGATTATGCGTGATCGCATTGAAGAGCTGGGCATCACTGAAGCCATGGTTCAGCGCCAAGGCGAGCACAGCATTCGTATCGAATTACCGGGCGTGCAAGACCCATCACAAGCGAAAAACGTGATTGGTGCGACGGCGAGCCTTGCTTTTTATGAGGCGAAATCACCCAGCGAAGCGTTTACGTCGCAAGACATTGTGCTAAAAGATGAAAATGGCCGCAATGTTGTACTTACTAAACGCCCTGTATTAACCGGCGATCACATTGTTAATGCGCGCGCAGGTATTGACCAAGTGGGAATGTCTGAGGTCAACATCTCGCTTGACCACGCGGGTGGCAAAATCATGAGTGATTTTTCATCCAAGCATATCGGTAAGCCGATGGCGACCGTGTACCGTGAATACACCACCAATGCTCGTGGCGAAACAGAGCGTAGCGAAAAAGTGATCAGTGTTGCGACCATTCAATCGCAGCTGGGTAGCCAATTTAGAATCACTGGTGCAGGTTCGATGGAAGAAGCACAGCAGCTGGCTTTATTGCTGCGCGCTGGTTCATTAACCGCGCCTGTGACTATCGTAGAGGAGCGTACCATCGGCGCTTCATTGGGCGCAGAAAACATTCAAAATGGTTTTGCCGCATTAGCCTTAGGTATGGCATTAACGCTGACTTTTATGGCGCTTTGGTATCGCCGTTTAGGTTGGGTGGCGAACGCGGCGTTGCTGTTTAACATGGTGTGTCTCATTGGTCTGATTGCCTTATTGCCGGGTGCTGTGCTGACCTTGCCGGGGATTGCAGGTCTAGTTTTGACGGTTGGCATGGCCGTCGATACCAACGTGCTAATTTTTGAACGTATCAAAGACAAAATTGCAGAAGGACGTAATTTCGCCCAAGCGATTGATTCTGGGTTTAGCAGCGCCTTTAGCACCATTCTTGACGCCAACGTCACCACTATGATCACCGCCGTGATTCTGTATTCGATCGGTAATGGTCCAATCCAAGGCTTTGCCCTGACTTTAGGGCTCGGCATTATGACCAGTATGTTCAGCGGTGTGTTTGCTTCGCGTGCGGTTATCAATCTCATTTGGGGACGAGATGCTCGTCGTGATGTAAGGGTATAAACATGATTGATTATTTGAAAAACCATATTCGTCCAATTCGTTACATCACGAGCGTACTTTCTGTGACATTGATGCTGATCTCGTTAGTGGCGTTTGGTGTGAAAGGCCTTAATATGGGTTTGGATTTTACTGGTGGGATGGTCACCGAAGTCACGGTCGATAAAACCCTCACCAACAAAGAGTTACTGCAAGCGTTGAAACCTACATTAGGAGATTCAACGATGCTCACCAAAGCCGGTGAAGAAGGACGTTGGGTTATCCGCTACGCGCTTCCTGAAAGCGATCAAGAGACGCCTAACATTCCAACTTTGCTCAGCGACGTCTCTGAACATGTGACGGTGGTGAGCAACAGTATGGTCGGCTCGCAAGTGGGACAAGATCTGGTGGAGCAAGGTAGTTTAGCGTTGATGATCTGCTTACTGTGTATCTTAGGTTACTTGTGTTTCCGCTTTGAATGGCGTTTAGCTAGCGGCTCGTTGTTGGCCTTGCTACATGACGTTATTTTAGTGCTCGGTTTCTTTGCCCTGACACAGATGGAGTTCAACCTAACCGTGTTTGCGGCGGTACTGGCGGTATTAGGTTATTCATTGAACGACTCTATTATCATTGCCGACCGCATTCGTGAATTGCTTGTGGCTAAGCAAAGCACGCCAACCAAAGAGATTACCGACCAAGCCGTGATTGCGACTTTCTCACGCACTATGGTGACTTCGGGTACGACATTACTCACCGTTTCCGCATTGTGGTTAATGGGGGGGGAGCCGCTTGAAGGGTTTGCTATTGCAATGTTCATCGGTATTATTTCTGGAACTTGGTCTTCAATCTCAATCGGGACTGTGTTACCAGAGTGGTTGAAACTTGAACCTAAACATTACTTGCCTGTAGTGGTGGATTCCGCGCCTTAGTATTTCTGCGCATGTCATTTAAAGTGAAGTAAAAAAATCCGCCTTATGCACAGGCGGATTTTTATTGGTAGTTGACTATAAATTACGGTAGGAAGTGTAATTTAGAGTTCTTTATCTTTACTCAATGACAGCAACCAAAGTGAAACGGCGGCAACCACCGCAAAGCCGCCGAAGATAATAACAGGCATCGCGCTGTAACCAAGAATATGCCAAATCACCGATTCTAATGTACTCATGGGTTAATTCTCCTATTGCCAGCCTTCAACGCCTTGCATGTCTGGCAGTTTATGTGCAATACCTTTATGGCAATCGACACAGGTTTTTTCACCACTAGCAAGGGCGGTAGAGTGCTGTTTGGCACTGCGTGGACCTTGCTCTGAAAAATCCATGTATTCGAACTCATGGCAGTTGCGGCACTCTAATGAGTCATTATTTTTCAATCGTGACCACTCACGCTCCGCGAGATGTGCTCGACGTGCTTGAAACTTTTCGGGTGTGCTAATGGTGCCTAATACCACATGAGCAAACAACTCTTTGGAGGCTTGCACTTTGCGGATAATCTTGTCTGTCCACTCATGAGGAACATGGCAGTCAGAGCAGATAGCACGTACTCCGGAACGGTTAGAATAGTGAATCGTCTCTTGGATCTCAGCCACAATCGGTGCATGACAGCCTGAGCAGAATTCTTCTGAGTTTGTTGCTTCCATACCGGTGTTAAATGCGCCCCAAAATAGCAGACCACCTGCAAACCCCATGAACAATACGATGCCAACGGCCGCTTTACTTGGGCTTGTGAGCCTTTTCCAAAACGCTTTTAATAATTTCATAAATAGCCTCTTAAGTTATTATCTGGCTACGATTAGCGAAGTGAATCAACGGATTTGAACTCATTTTCCACCAAAGGCTTCGCAATGGCTTGCGGTACATGGCATTGTAAACAGAAATAACGGCGCGGTGAGACGTCAGCTAGCACCGCATCTTCACGGTTAACATAGTGGGTCACACTGATTTTGGTTGCGCCCATCTCTTTGGCATTTTTCCAACTGTGACAAGCAAGGCACTTATTGGCGTTTAGCGACACTTCGTAGCCACGAATGTTATGTGGGATCAAAGGTGGCTGATAGACGTATTCGCTTTCAAGCGCTTGATCTCTCGGGTACTTCTTAAAGTCGTCTGCAGGACGAGTCTCTTCAAGTTGCGTTGCGCCACGCAGCGATTCCAGCCCGCCGTTGCCGCCGGGGTTATTCAGTTCCGCCTGTATCGCTTGGCTAAATAAAACTCCAAAAGATAAAAGGGCGATCAGTAGTTTTTTCATCTTAAATTCTCCGCCTAATGGCTCATTCTGAGATCGGCTCCCCATAGGGCAGCCGATGCATTCATTAACTGGCTTACGCTACTTTAGTGATTTTTACCGGACATTTTTTGAAGTCTGTCTGCTTCGACAGTGGGTCCGTGGCATCTAAAATCAGCTTGTTAATCAAAATGCGAGCATCAAAGAATGGGATAAAGACCAAACCATGCGGTGGACGATTTCGGCCGCGCGTTTCCACACGAACACGAACTTCGCCGCGTTTGTTGGAAATCAATACTTCATCACCACGTCGTAACCCACGCGCTTTGGCGTCATCTGGGTGGATGTAACAGAGCGCATCGGGTACGGCTTTATAAAGTTCAGGCACGCGCCGCGTCATAGTGCCGGTGTGCCAGTGTTCTAACACGCGGCCCGTACACAGCCACATATCAAATTCGGCATCAGGTGATTCCGGCGGAGCTTCATAAGGAGCGGAGATGATCCACGCTTTACCATCCGGTTTGCCGTAGAAATCCCAATCAGATCCTTTTTTCGCATAAGGGTCAGAGCCTTCTTTAAAGCGCCATAACGTTTCTTTGCCATCCACAACCGGCCAACGTAAACCGCGAACGTTATGGTAGGTATCATAAGGAGCTAAGTCGTGGCCGTGACCGCGTCCGAAACTGGCGTACTCTTCAAATAACCCTTTTTGTACATAGAAACCGAAGTGATGTGCGTCATCGTTCAGTTCACGCGCTTCTTCAAGCGGAAATTGGTCAATCTGTCCGTTTCTGAACAGCACATCAAACAGGGTTTTACCGCGATATTGTGGCGCTTTGGCGAGCAATTCTTCTGGCCACACTTCTTCCATTTTGAAGCGTTTAGAGAACTCCATCACTTGCCATGAGTCTGATTTTGCTTCGCCCACAGTACCAACTTGTTGATACCAAGCTTGAGTGCGGCGTTCAGCATTGCCGTAAGCGCCTTCTTTTTCCACCCACATTGCGGTAGGGAGCACTAAGTCGGCCGCTTGTGCTGTGGCTGTTGGATACGGGTCAGACACGACGATAAAGTTTTCTGGGTTGCGATAACCCGGTAAACGTTCTTCGTTAATATTCGGGCCTGCTTGCATGTTGTTATTACACTGCACCCAATAAGCGTTGAGTTTGCCATCTTTGAGCATTCGGTCTTGCTGTACCGCGTGGAAGCCCGGTTTGTCAGGAATAGTGCCTTGCGGCAGTTTCCATGTTTTTTCAGCAATCGCGCGATGTTTGGGGTTTGCCACCACCATGTCAGCAGGCAAGCGATGAGAAAAGGTTCCGACTTCACGTGCCGTGCCGCAAGCGGATGGCTGGCCTGTTAATGAAAATGGACTGTTGCCAGGTGTGGCAATTTTGCCTGTCAGTAAGTGCAGGTTGTAGACCAAGCTTTGCATCCAAACACCGCGAGTGTGTTGGTTCATGCCCATAGTCCACAGTGACATCACTTTGGTGTTAGGGTCAGCGTACTGTTTTGCAAGCGCGATCAGTTTATCTTCGGCAACGCCTGACATTTGCGCGGCTTTTTCAACCGTATAAGGTGCAACCGAGGCTTTATAAGCTTCAAAGTCAATCGCAGTCACATCACCGGAGTTGGCATTTTTCGCTTTAACTTGCAGTGGGTGCCCGTCACGCAGGCCATAACCAATATCCGTAGTCGCTTGTTTGAAGTGGGTATGCTTATTGACGAAATCCCAGTTCACCGCATCGTTTTGAATAATGTAGTTGGCGATGAAGTTGGCGATGGCAAGGTCACTTTGTGGGTGGAAAATGTAACCGTGGTCGGCCAGCTCAAACGAACGATGATAATAAGTCGAAAGGACATTTACTTTAACGTGTGGGTGACTTAAACGACGATCGGTAATACGAGTCCAAAGAACCGGGTGCATTTCAGCCATGTTTGAACCCCAAAGCACAAAGGCATCAGCGTGTTCAAAATCATCATAACAGCCCATCGGTTCATCAATACCAAAGGTGCGCATAAATCCAACAACGGCTGAAGCCATGCAGTGGCGAGCGTTCGGATCAATATTATTAGAGCGAAAACCCGCTTTCATCAGTTTAACGGCGGCATAACCTTCCATCACGGTCCATTGGCCTGAACCGAACATGCCAACACTGGTTGGCCCTTTCGCTTTTAGAGCTTGTTTCCACTTTTCAGCCATCACATCGAAAGCCTGATCCCACGACACTGGCGTGAACTCTCCATCTTTATGGTATTGGCCATCTTTCATGCGCAGCAGTGGTTGTGTTAAGCGATCTTTGCCATACATGATTTTTGAAAGGAAGTAGCCTTTAATACAGTTCAACCCTTTGTTAACAGGCGCTTCAGGGTCACCTTGTGTGGCAACCACTTTGCCGTTTTGAGTACCGATTAATACTGAACAGCCCGTACCGCAGAAACGACAAGGCGCTTTATCCCAAGTGATTTTTGTTTGGTCTGAGCTGGCAATCAAGTTTGTAGCGCTGGCGGGTAGAGTAATACCAGCGATAGCGGCTGCGGATGCGGCTGCGTTTGCTTTCACAAACGCGCGTCTTGTCATTTTCATACGTCATCCTCAATGTGGGAATGTTGTGTTCCAGTGTTGGTATCCGTGTCATCCAGCCCACTTTCTATTTGGTGATAAACCAAAGCGGTGCTGAGAACATGTGGTAAGTTGTTAATCGCATCGATGGTGTCAGTAACGAAGCCTTGATTTTCCGTTTCCAAAACGACGATCATTTTCCCTTCGTTGCTTTGGCCATACACTTCGGCGTTCTCAAACGATTCGATTGTCGCTTTGAGCGCTGCTAAATGTTCAGGTACGACGTGAACGATCAAACTTGAAATATGTACTTCATTGAGTGACATGTTTATCTCTCATTATTATTAATATTGCTCACACGGATGGCTGAGGTTGGACAGATGGAAACGCACGCGCCACATCCGTTACAGGCATCAATATCGACATTCGGTTGCGCCACTTTTCCGATCACTAAATTGAACGTTATAGCGCTGACTTCACATGACTCAGCGCAGCTACGACACTCCACATTGCGTTTAGCCAAGCAGCTTTCTTCGAGCTTTGCTTTAGCCAGCCACGCTTGTGTTGAGTGCGGTGCGAAAATTGGCTCTGGGCAGCTCTGCGCGCACTGATAACAAAAGGTGCACTCATCAATATGAAAATCTATGGTTGGGAAGCCGCCATCACCTAAGGTGATGATCTTTGTCTCGCACGCGTCTAGGCAGCGGCCGCAGCGAGTGCACTCATCTGAAAAGGAGAGGGGGTGAGCAATCCAAGGCAAGCGGACAATGGTGTCATCGACCTGATTACGAGAAAAAAAACGCCTTTTCGAGAGATCAACCAAAGTGCATTCCTGTATTTGTTAACAAATCTTCATTTATCCATACACAAATTGTAGTTTTTGTCCTATTTCTATAAATACCCCCAAGGAGGTAATTGGCTAGTCATGTTGTTTTAGATCAATAAATTCAAGCGCGAGTGATCACATATTGAATGGCTTTAACGACAGCGGCGCCCAATCAGATACAATAGGCAAGGAGAGGTTCACGGAGAGATGTTTTGAGAAAACGATCCAAACAGTCGGTCACCAGCACCATTGCCAAAGCCATGGTGTCGATTTTACTGTTATCGGTTGCCATCACAGGCTACGCCATTTTTACACTCGCTTCCTCACTCAATGATGCGGAAGCGGTGAACGTGGCTGGCTCAATGCGTATGCAAAGCTACCGATTGGCACATGATATTCAAAGTGATTCGGTGGATTATCCATCTCACATTTATCTTTTTGAACGTTCGCTTTATTCACCCTCAATGAAAGCATTGCAGCGTTGGCCTGTGCCAAACGACATCACTAAAGATTATTATCAGTTGATCATTCGTTGGCACGAGCTGAAAAGTTTGCTAAATAGCGAGAACAAAGACCGCTATCTTGATGAGGTGGCAAAATTTGTCAGCCAAATCGACCGTTTTGTCTTTAAGTTGCAGCACTTCTCAGAACAAAAGCTGATCCAACTGGCTTGGTTTGGCGGCATGGGGTTGGGTGGTGTGTTGTGTATCTCATTGTTTGTGGTGCATTTTATTCGTAAGGAAGTGGTGGGGCCATTGCGTTCGCTAGTGACCGCCAGTGAGCAGATCCAAAACCGTTCATTTGATGTATCGCTCAATGTCACCAGCCATAATGAAATGGGGATCTTAACCCGCACGTTTAATAAAATGGCCACCGACCTTGGTAAGCTGTACCTCGGTTTAGAGCAGGCGGTGAATGAGAAAACCCATAAGTTGCAAAATGCCAACCAAGCACTGCAAGTGTTGTATGACTGCTCGCAAGAGCTAACCGCGTCGCGCATTAGCCAAGATAATTTCCAAGCGATTTTGCAACACTTGGTCACCATTGAAGGGGTCACATTTGCCCAGTTAGAAATTGGTGATGACGCGGGTAAAAGTACGTGCTTATCCGAAGGTGAGAGCAATGGGTTCTCCCTTTCTCCGCTTTTGCTGAGCTTAGATGGGATGCAACTGGGTTACTTGTATCTGCAATACAGCTTGCCTTGTCCAAATAGCGCCTTGATTGATAACTTCGTACAAATATTGTCGCGTGCCATTTATTATAATCAAGCACAGAAACAAGCCGAACAGTTGATCTTGATGGAAGAGCGCGCCACCATCGCACGGGAACTGCATGATTCGTTGGCTCAATCGCTTTCGTATCTGAAGATACAAGTATCACTATTAAAACGCGTGATTGGCCGAGCAGAGACCCCGCACGCCGCAGAGAAAAAAGAGCAAATCATTTTAGATATTGATCAAGGTTTGTCGGGCGCTTACACCCAGTTAAGAGAGTTATTAACCACCTTTAGGCTAACGATTAAAGAAGGCAATTTTGGTCAAGCACTCAAGGGCATGCTAGAGGAACTTGGCGAGCAAACTACGGCGGAGATAGTGCTTAATAATAATTTGTCATCGATTGATTTAGATGCGCATCAACAAGTGCATTTACTGCAATTGATCCGAGAAGCGACTATCAATGCTATCAAACACGCTCAAGCTAATGCCATTCAAGTCAACTGTGATGAATTAGACGATCAGGTGATGGTGACGGTCAAAGACGATGGGGTTGGCTTTGATCAACAGCGTGCTAGGCTCAATCACTATGGATTAAGCATTATGCAAGAAAGAGCGGCGCGGCTGCATGGCGCAGTGTCAGTAACCTCCGCACCCAATGCTGGGTGTGAAGTTATATTGAAATATAAACGTTCAAAGGATACAAATTTTGACGAGATGTAGAGTAATGTTGGTAGATGACCATCCTTTGATGAGACGTGGTATCAACCAGCTATTGAGTTTTGAAGATGACTTTGAAGTGGTTGCTGAAGCTTGTAACGGCAGTGAAGCCATCGCTTTGGCGCATGACATCGAGCCGGATCTCATTCTGCTTGATTTGAATATGAAAGGCATGTCAGGGCTCGATACGTTAACAGCGCTTCGTGCGGATGAATCAACCGCTACCATCGTTATTTTAACCGTATCAGACAGTGCGCTCGATATTGAAGCTATGGTGAAAGCGGGGGCTGATGGCTATCTTCTTAAAGATACAGAACCAGATGAGCTGGTGGAACTGCTTAGACAGGCCGCGACGGGTGTAAAAGCGTACAGCGAGTTTGTTACTCAGTACCTTGCCGAACGTCATACGCATGAAGATCTTTTTGAGGCATTAACCGACCGTGAAACTCAGATTCTAAAAGAGGTCGCGAAAGGGTATCGGAATAAACAAATTGCGGATCGTCTGTTCATTTCTGAGTCGACAGTAAAGGTGCACATGAAGAGTTTACTGAAGAAGCTACGCGTCCCATCGCGCACGGCAGCAACGATTTTATACTTGGAACGCTATAGCGAGAGTAAATAACACCTATTTGGAAATAGCGGTTTGAAAAAAGGGCGTCCTGTTGAACGCCCTGATTGTTTGTCAACGTTATGCTGTCATCGGTACAAGGATTACTGTACCAATAATGACCGTGATTAAACCGAGGATGACAGGAACGGAAGTGCGTTTTACCACTTCAAATGGACTGATATGGCCCATACCAGCTGTTGCTACAACGACGCCTGATACTGGAGAAATGGTACGCCCAAGGTTGGAGGCTTGCAGCATTGGGATAATGAGAAAGGCTGGGTTCACGCCCAATTTAGCCGCCAACGATGGCGCTAACTCAACAAAGGCGTAGAACGGAGCGTTGCCTGAACCCGTCGCAATAGCGGCTGCTACGGTAAGGCCTGTCAAAATCAGCATCAAGGCTATGCCGCCTGCGCCTGCGGTTTCTGCAAGATGAAGCAGGTTATCAATCGCTCCAATCGACATCAAACCTTGTGCGAATACGCCCGCAGCAACCAACAACATCACCACGCCTTTGAATGCTTCGGCCATGCCTGCGTAGCATGATTCTAGATCTTCTAACGTCTCTTTACCTTTAAAACGCTTCGTCACGAAGTCAACCAATGCACCGATGAAGATGGATCCGACCACAATGGTGTAAATATCAAGGCTCAAACCTTGAATGGTTTCTCCGTTGAATAAGAACACACCCACAATAGGTAAGAATGGAAGAGCAGCATAGTAAGCCGGTGCTTTTACTTCGATGGCGGAAACATCGATTTTTTCCATCGGTGTATTGTCTTTCTTATCGAGATACTTGTTCCAGAAGAAGGCCGCGATCGCCATGACGATAATGGCACAGATCGAAACAGGAAGAACCGTTTCCACGGCAAAAACGTGTAAAGGTAGGCCTGATTTTTCCGCCGCAATAACCACATCACCGGATGTCGGGGAAAGGATGATCGCAGCAGGAGATGCACATACCGCAACTGCGGCCGGGCGAGAGATCCCCATAGCTACCATCATCGGAAATAAAGTGGCCATTAACAGCACGCCAAGACCCGTTGCTGAGCTCACTGCTAAAGACATCAAACATGCCACAATGTAAGCAGCAACCAGCAAGATATAAGGGGATGTAATAACCGAAAGAGGTTTAGAAAACTGTTTTACAACCACATTGTTGGCGCCGATGTGTGTCATGTACGAAGCAAAACCACACAGCAACATAATTTGCATGCCTAAACCGCCACCACTGTAACGCAACATGTATTTCACGAATTCGAGTGCATCCGTTACTGTGTTACCGGTTGGGGGTACTTTGGCTGGCAGCACTGAATAGCCAAGTGCGCCAGTTAATAGCAGTAAAACGATACCTGCGGTGAGTAACACACCGGCTGGCTTGTAACCTTTAACAATGAAATAACCCACCGCTACTGTTACCACCAAGCCAATTAAAAGCTCTAGCATTTAAGTCTCCTGAAATTATGAACAATATTGCAAAAACGTGTATCAATTTATGACAAGGAATTTACCGAAAAGAATGCTGTAGCACGAGAGCAAGTTGAGCTTTAGATGATCTAAAACAATAAAATTATCAATTGATAACCTAGTTGAAAATTCTTTAACTTTGAATATGTTTTAGTCGTTCTAACTATTCATTTAGCAAATATGCGGCTAGAAGTTCTGTTAGAGGGGGGGATAATTTAAGCTAAGAAAAATGAAGCCACTTAAGGCATGGCTTCATCAAATCTGTAAAGTATGAATTTAGGAGTACTGACGCACAATGAGCTGCCAATTGGATTTTTGTAGTGCTAATTGTTGCTTCACTTGTCGATAGCGCAGCATCAATAGGGAGTGTTCATATCTACGAACCATATTGTTTTTTTTACTTTCGATCAGCTGTTTCTTTAATTCATAGTACTCTTGCAACTGCATGACTAAAGCGTCAAATTCACGTTGTATGCTGGCCATAACGAGTTGCTGATTGGGCAACGCGGCGATCTGTTTTTGCGCATGGCTTAATGCCATTAACGCTTTCGCTTTTTCTACCTTAAGGGGAGGCGAAGTGCGCAGTTTACCAGCCAACCCAAGCCACGAACAGAGCTTGATCAGCCATTTTGTTGGGTCGTATTGCCACCAATAAATCCCATTACGATAATCGTTTTCAAAAATATGGTGATAATTGTGGTAGCCCTCGCCAAAAGTGAAGAAAGCCAAAATACCGTTATCGCGGGCTGTATTTTTATCAGTATACGGCTGGCTACCCCATATATGAGCCAGCGAATTGATGAAAAATGTCGTGTGATGATTGAGCACTAAACGCAGTGCACCCACGATCAGTAACATGCCCAGTATATCGTGATAAATAAAACCAAGGATCAGAGGAACGCCCAAGTTCATTGCGAGTGCCAAAGGCACATAATATTTATGCTGCCACATGACGATCTTATCTTTTTGCAGGTCACGGCAGTTGGAGTAGTCATCGTACGTGGTTTTATTGTAGTGACGCAGCATCCAACCTATGTGTGAAAACCAGAATCCACGTTTGGCTGAATAAGGATCTTTGTCATTATTGTCTACATGCTTGTGATGAACTCGGTGATCAGAAGACCAATGTAGCGCACTGTTTTGCAGTGCAAACGCCCCACCTAATGCAAACAATAATCTCAGTGCCCAATGTGCTTCATAGGCTTTATGTGACCATAAACGGTGATAGCCCGCGGTAATGGAAAGGTTGCAAAAGGAAAAACAAATCATCAGCCAAAGCCAATGCTCCATGCCGTAGCCAAATTGCCATCCATACAAAGGGGCTGCAATCGTCGCTAAGCCCAAGCTGAAGCTAAAAATGACGATGTTTATCCAAATAAGTGGTGGTTTTGATGCCGATTCCATGATTAAAATCCTTGAGCTTACAGTTGTTCGCTAGAATATCAGCGAACAACTGTAAGTCAAAGAGGTTTAATGATTCTTTTAAGGGATTGTGACTAGTATATTTTGCTTTTCTATTTGAACCGAATAGTATGAAAGACGATGTTAATCCTTACAGGAAGTAATAAGGACTAGAATATGGAAATAAAAGCAGCTGAATATTGCGATTTTGAAAGAATTGCTCAGCTACACGCTCAAAGTTGGCGAACTCACTACCAAGGCATATTAGGCAAAGAGTACCTTGATAACGACGTTCTAGAAGACCGTTTACTGATTTGGCAAACTCGCTTAATCAATCCACCATTTAATCAACATGTCCTACTGATTGAAGAGGGAGGGCTGCTGTGTGGGTTTATCTGCGCCTTTGGTAACCACGATTTTGACAAAGGCAGCATTATCGAGTCTCTGCACATTGATGAAAATTATCGAGGAAGGGGGATTGGTCGCCAGTTGATTCAAGAGATGGCGGCATGGTTTGAGCAGTATTTCCCTAATAGCGGTGTGTATTTGGAAGTGATGGCAGACAATAAGCAAGCCATCGAATTTTACGACTACTTAGCTGGTCGACCTAAAGGAGAGCGTTTATGGCGGTCTCCCTGTGGGCAAGATATTAAAGAGTGGGTTTATACTTGGACCAGCCCAACAGATTTGCTGGCTTCGGTCTCTTCTACGGTTGATTGAAACGAATAGTGCGCGGGTTATGTCTTACCTATCGGTATTCGTGTGATTCGTTCTTGATGTATTGAGGAAGAGGCGATGACCAAATATGATTGCATCTTCCAGACACATGAGTTTTTAGTGATCTAAAGTTTCCAAATGCTATAAATAGAAAAAGCCTCTGATAATCAAAGGCTTTTTCTTGATATTTGGCGGAGAGATAGGGATTTGAACCCTAGGATAGCTATTAACCATCGCCGGTTTTCAAGACCGGTGCTTTAAACCACTCAGCCATCTCTCCGTGTGGTGCGCATAATAGATAGCCACCATAATATTGTAAAGCAATAAGTTGAGTCATCGACTCGGTTTGGCTAACCGCAATAACGTTTTCAGTTACAGTAAAGTGCTGTTTTTACCGCTTCCCTTGATTTTATGAGCTATATACTCTACACCCTAGTTATCTAATAAAATGGTGTTTTATTTTTATTTGATTGATTTATATGTAATTTGTGTGTTTCAGGGAACGGTTGTACGCTCGAAAGTGTTTGCAGCTAAGTGTGAAGTACTTCAAAATTACCTCAATCCAAGGGCATTCTAACTAATCACCGAGGTTTAGATGAAAGTCGAGAATCTTTTTAAGCATCGTGGCGATTCAATGAACAAGTACTCCTCTGAGCTTATGCAGTGGGTATCACCTTCAGTACGTGAGTACTGGGGCGAGCTTCTACATAAAACAAACAGTCGCCAGTTGTTTTCTTGGGTTAGAGATTTTCACCAACCAGCAGTGAATGAAGATGCTCCTATTGCCGAACCCTTGATACTCAAACCTGAAGCGCAACGTCTGTATAAACAGCTCCAGACTCAGATTGGTGAAGTCATTCATACGGGTAAATGGCTGGTGGTTGATCAAGAGCGCATTAACCAGTTTGGTCAAGTAACTGAGGATATGCAGTGGATTCATACCGACCCTCAAAAAGCGGAAGTTGATTCTCCATTTAGGACCACAATTGCGCACGGCTTTTTGACCTTGGCCTTGTTACCTAAATTGACGGATAGCGTTGATCCTGACAAACCAATATTTCCGACCGCAAAAATGGTGGTAAATATCGGTTTAAATGAAGTTCGTTTCCCGTATCCAGTGAAATCAGGAAACCGAGTAAGAGCCATTAGTACTCTATTGAAAGTTACGCCAATCAAAAAAGGTTTGGAGATCGAGAGAGAAATTAAAGTGGAGATTGAAGGTATTCGTCGCCCAGGCTGTGTCGTGGTTTCAGTGATCCAACTCCATTTTTAACTTTAGAAAAATGACATAGAAACAGGAGAGTCGATCACTCTCCTTTTTTGTATTTATTTGTTTTTCAAAGGAATATAACCATATTCTTCTATGCGAGCCTTTGCTTCCGCTGATTTTAAAGATGCAATGAAAGCTTGAGTCTCTTTAGTGATTTTTTCAGGGTAATAGACCACTAAAAATGGCATGGAAAGTTTATATTCATGAGTGACAATATTTTTTGCAGTGGCTTCTACTCCCTCAAATTTTATCGCTTTAATCGATTTATCTACCGATCCCGTAGAGATGAAACCGATCGCTTGAGGGTTATGGTTAATCAGTGTTTTAACCATACTATTGCTATTGACCACTAAGTTATTGGAACTGATGTCTGACACTAAGCGATCATTAATCACACGAGTCAGGCCTAATAAGCTTTCAAAGCTATAGCGGGAACCTGATGATGCTTCTCTGGTCACAACTGCGATTTTTTGATCAGCACCACCGACTTGTTTCCAGTTGGTTATTTTCCCTTTATAAATATCAAATAACTGCTCACGAGTCAGATTTTCAATACTGTTTAAGCGATTGATTACAACAGCCAACCCATCATAGGCAATCGGCAAGGTGCTCATCGTCTCATCTTGCTCACTTTCTGTGAGGTAGCGCGAGCTCATGGCGATATCTGCGACACCTTTTTTCAGTAATGTGATGCCAGCACTCGAACCTACGGCTTGAACCGCGATATAAGTTTCAGGGTGTGCGGTATTGTAGTCCTCGGCGAATACTTCCATGATCCTAGCGACCGAGGTCGAGCCAGAAATATTAACTTCACTTGCGAAGGCAAACTGGGTATGTAGCAAAGTTGAAAGCAGTGTAGCAAGCGCGACTCGAAACATAGTGGCTCCAATATGGTTATTTAGAAAAATTGAGCCACCATAATATGTCGTATAGATGACACTTTTGTGAACCACAAAGGTAAGTGGTTTGTAGCCTTACGGTTTTTCATATCAGAGATAAGCGAAGTCAGCTATAGTCGAGATGTCAGGAAGCCGTGTTTGAGCGAGGGTAAAATGGCGGTAGTGAATTTGTTGCAACGTCAACTAGAACGAAGAGCAGAGCTTGTTTGCCATAATCGTAACCAAAGTGTGTCTGTTGAATTAGGCAAATCCTGTTTTGAGCCGATCGTTAACGGTGTGCACTTCATCAAACACCATTACAAATTAGATTCAACGCATTGCGACTATTCAAGTATCGTGGCGAAAGTGATTTGGGAAGAAGCTAAATGGGCGCTGTATATTCCCAATACGGATCCCGATAAAGAAATTGAAGATTGGTTGCCGTATCCTTTTCTCCCTAAAACAACGGATTTGACGGCGTTGATCCGCGAAATTGAAAAAGATCCTAAATCTTACTTTTGGTGATCAATAAGCAATAAAAAGGCACTCCGAAGAATGCCTGATAGAAATGTCTATGCTGCTAAAATCACTCCCCTTGGGTAGTGGTATTAGCTTCTGAAGGTATAGGTAACGGTTCGAAAACCTGAGTCGGTTTTGCAATCAGACTGCGGTTTTCCATATTCACTTCTGCGAGCACGACTTCGAGCGTATCACCGAGCTTAAAGACGACTTCTTTATCGACAAGCAGCGTTCCACTTTCCGCATTACATTCAATACGTTCTTTGTTGTCTAAGATTAAAGAACCAGGAATGAATGCGGCTGCGCCATTTTCCAAAAGACGTACGCGCATGCCAGCTCGATTGATATCAAAAATTTCAGCCGTAAAACGGGTGCCTTTGCTCGGTTCGTTTACTAGCGTTCTAGCATAGAGCCAGTCGCCTACGTTACGTTCGGCCATTTTGTGGTGTTTGCGGTGTAGTGCCAACTCTTCACCAACGGTTTCATCCGGTGTTTGTACGGGCTCTTTGTTTAAAATATGTGCTTTCAACATACGATGGTTGATCATATCGCCATATTTACGGATAGGAGAAGTCCAAGTGGCATAGATATCCAAACCCATTGCGTAATGCGGAAGGGGTTGGTTTCCTATTTCACTGTAAGCTTGATACTTGCGGATACGATTATCCAGATAGCGGGTCTCTTGCTTACATAACCAGCGACGTAAAGAGGCAAAGCCTTCTAGAGTCGCTAAGTTATCGGCAGTGTATTCAAGCTCACCCGTTGGGTTGACTAATTCGACAACATCGGCAATTTTTTCGGGTTTGAACCCCGCGTGCGTATTGAACACGCCTTGGCCAAAATGCGCTTTGAGCGTTTTTCCCGCACAGATATTCGCGGTTATCATCGCTTCCTCAACAAGACGGTTAGCACTACGGCGGAGATCCGCATGAATTGCCACTACGTCGTTATCTTCACTCAGTTCAAATCGATAATCAGGGTGATCAGGAAACACGACCGCGTATGTTTCGCGCCATTGTGCGCGCGCTAATGAAAAATCATACAAATCACGCACAACGGAAGCGATTTGGTCACTTGGTTGCCAATCGGCAGAAGTGCCCGTTTCTAACCAATCTGATACATGATCATAAACCAATCGAGCGTGCGATTTAATGTTGGCCGCAAAAAAGGTAATGTCATCGCCAATCACACCTTCTTTAGTCACTGTTACGGTACAGCAAAGGGCAGGGCGAACTTCATTTTCCATCAACGAACACAAATCATCGGCTAAATCACGTGGCAACATTGGGATATTGCGGCCAGGGAGATAAATAGTGAAACCCCGCTCACGCGCGACACTGTCCATCTCGTCATCTGGCGTGATGTATGCGGTTGGGTCTGCAATAGCAATGGTTAATGTGAAGTCACCGTCCTCGGTTCTTTGGGCGAACAGTGCATCATCCATATCTTTAGTTGATGCCCCATCGATGGTCACGAAAGGAAGGTGGGTCATATCGATGCGTTGTAGGTCGACATCATCTTTGAGCTGCCAATGTTCAATACCAGCCGGCTCACTGTTAGGCAGGTCATTTTCAGCTAAAGTCACCCACCAAGGCGCAATCTTATCGTTGGCATCCGTAATTTTATGGGTGATTTCAACCATAAAACCGCTATCGTTTTTCAGTGGATGGTTAATAAGCTGTGCAACAACCCAATCACCTTCAGAGAAATGTTCAGGGTTTAATCCTTTTTGCACCTTGGCTTTCAGCGATTGCCTTTTTAGTTGCGGGTTATCGGGCGTGACATTCAGCTTACCTTTGTACAGCTTTACACGGCCAATGAAGCGAGTTAATGAAGGCTCAAGAAGCTCTTGAGGCTCAGCCACTTCTTTCTCATTCTCGGTGCGAATGATGGCCACCACTTTATCTCCGTGTAGGCATTTCTTCATATACGGAGGTGGAATAAAGAAGCTGTTCTTACTGTCAACTTCTAAAAAGCCGAAGCCTTTTTCAGTGGCTTTTATCGTGCCTTCTTTCTTAGGCAAGTTCTCTTGGATTTGTTGCTTGAGTTGAGCAAGGAGCGGATTATCTTGAAACATGTTTCTTTTTCTAACAAATGCGATTGGGCACACTATAATCATTGAGCGGGATGATTACTACCGAAAGCGTTATTTTTGCTAGTCTGCTTTAACAGTGCGCTGTAAATGCAGCTTCTGTGTTCGTTTTGGGTGAATTAATGAGCTTAATGGCCATTTATGACGAATTTTTGTGATGTAATTCAATTTTTACTAGCTTTTTTTATGCTTTTAGGGAATAATCCGCGTCCCTTATATGTCCCTAGCGGCTTGATGCGTTTTAAGACTTATCCGCATCTGAACGGAACTCAGCTCTTTTTAATGGATCGGTATTGGAATTGGTAGAGCACGTGGGACCTTTTGTTAATTAATCTAGTGGGATCTCCATGCAAGACTCTGTAATTCAATTTAGTGAATTAGCCCTAAACGACTCAATCCTTTCTGCTCTAAATGAAATGGGTTTCGTTTCTCCAACTCCTATCCAAGCTGCTGCTATTCCATTTCTTCTTGAAGGAAGAGATGCGCTAGGTAAAGCACAAACAGGTACAGGTAAAACGGCTGCGTTTTCTCTACCTCTACTGAACAAATTAAACCTTTCTCAACACAAGCCACAAGCAATTGTGATGGCACCAACTCGTGAACTTGCTATCCAAGTTGCGGCAGAAATCAAAAACCTTGGCCAAAAGATTCAAGGCCTTAAAGTACTTGAGATCTATGGCGGTGCTTCTATTGTTGACCAAATGCGCGCTCTGAAAAATGGTGCTCATATTGTGGTTGGCACACCTGGTCGTGTAAAAGATTTGATCACTCGTGACCGCCTTCATTTAGACGAATGTCATACCTTCGTCCTTGATGAAGCTGACGAAATGCTCAAAATGGGCTTCGTTGATGACGTAACTTGGATCATGGAACAAGCACCTGGCACCGCTCAACGCGTGCTGTTCTCTGCGACTATGCCTCCTATGGTGAAGACGATTGTTGACCGTTACCTACGTGATCCTGCTCGTGTTGACGTAGCAGGTTCAAACCAAACTGTTGCGAAAGTAGAGCAGCAATATTGGGTTGTTAAAGGTGTTGAGAAAGACGAAGCGATGGCTCGTCTTCTTGAAACAGAAGAAACCGATGCGTCAATCGTCTTTGTACGTACTCGTCAAGACACCGAGCGTTTAGCTGATTGGTTATTATCTCGTGGCTTTAAAGCGGCAGCGCTTCATGGTGATATTCCGCAATCACTGCGTGAGCGCACGGTTGATCATATCAAACAGGGTGTAATCGACATTCTTGTTGCGACAGACGTTGTTGCTCGTGGCCTTGATGTTCCACGTATTACACATGTGTTCAACTATGATATCCCATTCGATGTAGAATCATACATCCACCGTATTGGCCGTACTGGCCGTGCTGGACGCAAAGGTAAAGCGATCCTTCTAGTTCGCACGAACCAAATTCGTATGTTGCGTACGATTGAGCGCGTAACTCGTTCTCAAATGGAAGAGATTCAACTTCCAATGCGTGACAAAGTTGCTGAAGCTCGTCTCATCAAACTGGGTGCAGAGCTAGAAGCTGACAAAGGTCATACTGCTTTAGACAAATTTGTTGAGCTCATTGAAAAACTTCAACAAAGCCTAGAGATTGATGCCACAACACTGGCGGCCATTTTACTGAAGCGCCAACAAGGCAATCGTCCACTGTTCTATGTCGGCCCAGATCCAATGGTCGACGCGATCGAGCGTGAAAAATCACGTCGCCGTGATCGTAAAGAGGGTAGTGAGCGTGGTGAACGCCGTGAAGGCGGTCGCGATAGCCGTGATGGACGCGAAGGTCGCCGCGAATATGGTACTGCGAGCAATGACTGGGATACTTATCAGTTACAAGTCGGCCGTGAGCAAGGCGTGCAAGTGAAAGACATCGTTGGTGCTTTAGCTAATGAACTTGGTTTAACCAAAGGTTCAATTGGTGCAATTAAACTTGCTCAAGGCCATACATTCGTACAGCTTCCTAAATCAATGTCTTCAGATGTTGAAGGCAAATTGCGTAAACTGCGTATTCGCCAAAAAGAAGTCGGTGCTGTTGTATGTGACTTTGATGACTTCCGCGAGTCTCGTGGTCGTCGTGAAGGTGGTAACGGTGGTGGTGCCCGTCGTGAAGGCGGAAACAGTGGCTTCCGTAATCGTGAAGGCGGTGCTCCTGCGGCTGGCGCAGGTCGTGGTGGCCGTGAAGGTGGCTTCCGTGGCAACCGTGACGGTGCAACGGCGACTGGTCGTGATGGTGAGCGTCGTTTTGACCGCAACCGTGGTGGCGACCATCGTGGTAACTTCCGTGGTGAACGTGGTCACGGCAACGCTAGTGCTAATTCCAACGCCAACGCGGGTACACTAAGCCGTCCTCGTCGCGCTGAAGCATAATCAATTATTGAAACTCCAAAGCCCGTGATATTTATCATGGGCTTTTTCTTTTGATTTAGATTATTCGACCTTTGCATTTCTAGCGTGAGCTAGTTAAAATCTTCACTTCATTGAAGTTCCGGTATTCGTGTTACCGAGTGAGCTTCGATGGGTTATTTTCAATCAAACTCAACACGTGTTGCTTGGTATGCAACACCACTGTAAGGATTATACATGCCTATTATTACTCTTCCTGACGGCAGTCAACGTCATTTTGAACACCCAGTATCGACAATGGAAGTTGCAGCTTCTATCGGCCCTGGTCTTGCAAAAGCAACGATCGCAGGTCGTGTCGATGGTGTGCGCGTCGATGCGTGCGATCTTATCGAAAATGATGCTAGCCTTGAAATTATAACGACAAAAGATGAAGTTGATGGTTTAGAGATCGTACGCCACTCTTGTGCGCACTTACTTGGCCATGCATTAAAGCAACTTTATCCACAAGCCAAAATGGCGATTGGTCCGACGATCGACAGCGGCTTCTACTATGATATCGATCTTGAGCAATCACTCACGCAAGATGATTTAGAGCAAATCGAAAAGCGCATGAAAGAGCTTGCCAAGACAAAATATCAAGTTGTCAAAAAGAAAGTCAGTTGGCAGGAAGCCCGTGATGCTTTTGAAGCTCGCGGTGAAACATACAAGATGGAAATCTTGGATCAGAATGTGGCTCGTGATGACAGACCGGGTCTATACCATCATGAAGAATACATTGACATGTGTCGTGGCCCTCACGTACCTAACATGAGCTTCTGCCAACACTTTACCCTGCTTAGCATCGCTGGCGCGTACTGGCGTGGTAACAGCGATAACAAGATGCTACAGCGCATCTATGGTACGGCATTCCATGACAAGAAAGCACTTCAAGCCCATTTAACGCGTTTAGAAGAAGCGGCTAAACGTGACCATCGTAAAATTGGTAAGCAACTCGATCTATTCCATATGCAGCAAGAAGCTCCAGGGATGGTATTCTGGCACCATAACGGTTGGTCTATATTCCGTGATCTTGAAGTGTTCATTCGCCAAAAACTCAGTGAGTACGACTACCAAGAAGTAAAAGGTCCATTAATGATGGACCGAGTTCTATGGGAGCGTTCTGGTCACTGGGATAAATATGCGGATGCCATGTTCACGACGTCATCTGAAAACCGTGAATACGCAATTAAACCGATGAACTGCCCAGGCCACGTTCAAATATTTAATCAAGGTTTGAAATCATACCGTGATCTGCCATTGCGTATGGCTGAGTTTGGATCTTGCCACCGCAATGAACCATCAGGTTCATTACATGGTATTATGCGTGTTCGTGGCTTTACTCAAGATGACGCCCATATTTTCTGTACCGAAGATCAAATTCAACAAGAAGTGACATCTTGTATCAAGATGGTCTACGACACCTACACGACGTTCGGTTTTGATAACATAGTTGTTAAACTGTCTACACGCCCAGAAAAACGTGTTGGTAGTGATGAAATTTGGGATAAATCGGAAGAAGCATTAAAGCTTTCACTGCAGGCAATGGATATCCCATTTGAAATTCAAGAAGGTGAAGGCGCATTCTACGGCCCTAAAATTGAATTTACTTTGCATGATTGCTTAGATCGTGCGTGGCAATGTGGTACAGTGCAGCTGGATTTCAATTTACCTGCTCGTTTAGGCGCGACATATGTTGGCGAAAGTAACGAGCGTCTTGTTCCGGTTATGATTCACCGTGCAATTTTGGGTTCACTTGAGCGCTTTATCGGTATCCTTATCGAAGAGTATGCAGGTTTCTTCCCTACGTGGTTAGCGCCGGAACAGGCGGTAATTATGAACATTACTGATAAACAGTCAGTTTACGCTCAGGAAGTAGCACAAAAACTACAAAAATGTGGAATTAGAGCCAAAGCAGACTTGAGAAATGAGAAGATTGGCTTTAAAATCCGCGAACACACTTTAAAGCGTGTACCGTATATGCTTGTTTGTGGTGACCAAGAGATGGAAGCCGGAGAGATCGCAGTACGTACCCGCAGGGGCAAGGACTTAGGTAAATTTAAATTGGATGACTTTATTGCGTATATCCAAGCCGAAGTTTCTAGCCGTAAGCTCAATCTGGAGGAATAAACTATTAAAGGCGGAAGACGTGGCCAACAGCCGGCCAAACCAAACCAGCACCGTTTAAACGGTGAAATTCGTGGCGTTCGTGAAGTTCGTTTAACTGGCGCAGATGGTGAATCCGTTGGTGTTGTATCAATCAACGAAGCATTAGAAGCTGCTGTAGAAGCTGGTATGGATCTTGTAGAGATCAGCCCTAACGCCGAGCCACCAGTTTGTCGTGTGATGGACTATGGCAAGTTCCTCTTTGAAAAGAGCAAGACTGCTAAAGAGCAGAAGAAGAAGCAAAAACAGATCCAGATTAAGGAAATTAAATTCCGTCCTGGGACTGATATTGGAGACTATCAGGTAAAACTACGCAACCTGACCCGTTTCCTAGAAGAAGGCAACAAAGTGAAAGTTACTATTCGCTTCCGTGGCCGTGAGATGGCGCACCAAGACATCGGTGTTGATGTTCTTCATCGTTTGAAAGAGGATACTGCTGAAATTGCAGTAGTTGAGTCTTTCCCGAGTCGAATTGAAGCACGCCAGATGATCATGATGCTTGCCCCTAAAAAGAAGTAATTAACGGCTTACAAGTAATGAGACCTCGCCGTTGAAAGACGGTGGGGTGTTATTCGCCCTAATTACATGTTATTTAAACTACTACAATGCGGAGTTATTCATCATGCCTAAGATGAAAACCAACAAAGGTGCAGCTAAGCGTTTTAAGAAAACTGCTGGCGGTATTAAATTTAAGCACGCTACAAAACGTCATATCCTGACTAAGCGTACTACTAAGAACAAGCGTCAACTACGCCCTAACTCAATCCTTCCAAAATGTGAAGTGGCTGGTGTTATGCGCATGTTGCCATACGCTTAATTCTTTTTAGTTTATTTATCGTTTAGTTTAGGAGAAGCATAATGCCTCGCGTAAAACGTGGTGTACAAGCTCGTGCACGTCATAAGAAAGTTCTAAAACAAG
>Ga0075011_10000018_pt1 | contig 100057 bp, 88 predicted proteins | sample TARM_MetaG_T_14_FD_72354 | JGI IMG/M metagenome (GOLD analysis project Ga0075011, IMG submission 72354) | Freshwater microbial communities from Pennsylvania, USA, analyzing microbe dynamics in response to fracking - TARM_MetaG_T_14 | ecosystem: Environmental > Aquatic > Freshwater > River...
TGCAGTGAAAAGACCATGATCATTAGCAAAGCTACCCAAAATAGCGGTGCTGAATAGCCGGACATTGACGTGAAGGAGATGACGGTATCAATCCATTTACCTTGCTTCATTCCTGCGAGCGTACCAATAGGGAGACCAATTAACAAAGAGAGAGTAAAAGCAATGAGGCATAACTCCAGCGTTGCTGGAAAGACCATCGCCAGTTCGTCCACAATCGGGACACCACTGTGATTGACGCCAAAATTCAGTTGCAGCAGTTGCCCTAAATAGGTTGACCAACCTGACCAAAATCCATGAGCAGTTAGAGGCGACTGTGGATCTAAGCGCAGCAGCGCAAACCCGACCATAGTCAAAATGAGTAACGTGATAATAAATAAGTTGAGTCTGCGTACCGTATATAAAAACACTATTCGATCCTCTCAACCGTATTGAATGGTTGTACATTAAATGGGCTGAGTTTAAAGCCCGTTAATGTTTTGCTGTACGCTTTAAATTGCATGCCGTGTGCCAATGGGATAACAGGGAATTCTTCATTCAAGATATTTTGCGCTTGTTTGTATAAGTTAAGGCGATAGCGTGACTTGTCTACTTCCAAGGCCAAATCGAGTAGAAAATCGAAATCACTATTGCACCACATCGAGGCATTGAGCCCTGAGCGATCTGAATTACATGAGAGCAGTGGACGCAAAAAGTTATCTGGGTCTGCGGTATCGCCATTCCAGCCCGTTAAAATCAGATCAACATTGGCGTGCTGGGCCAAATTTGAACGATCGAGGCGGTCTTCCGTGATGATATGCAATGTAATACCAATGTCGGCAAGGTTAGCGTTAATTAACTCGGCAGTTTTACGTGGACTTGGATTATAGGCATGAGACTCTGCAGGAACAGACATCGTCAATTCCAAGTTGGCGTAATAGCCAGCCTCTTTAAGTAATGCGATCGCGTAGTTACGATCATAGCGAATTTGAATACTGTCCTTTTGATAGGCCCAAGAGGAGGGGGGAAGAATGTTATAAGCAATACTTCCTGTACCGTAATAGACCGAGTCCAAAATATTTTGGCGGTTGATCGCAAAATTAAGCGCTTTACGCACGCGAACATCACTGAGCGCAGGGTGAGAGGTATTCACAGCAATATAAGACACGTTCATCGCAGGCTTGGCATCAAGCTCTATTTCCGATTGCTGCTTGATAATAGGGATTTGGCTTGAAATAGGCGAGCTGAGCACATCGCATTCATGGCGTAGTAGTTTGGCGAGTGTCCCTGTGCCTCGGTTGGAGACATCAAATACGACTTGTTCCATCTTCGCCACGCCATTCCAATAAGCGCCATGACGACGGAGGCGGATAAGGTCATTCACTTTAAATTCGTCTAGATAAAATGGTCCGGATCCAACAGGATGGCTGTCGATCATGCTTTTTTCATCTTCAATCACTAATTGATTAGCATACTCATAGGAGAGTATGACAGCGTGACTGGTGGCGATATTGGATAAAAAGGAGTTATCGGGACGGCTGAGGGTAAATTTAACCGTGAGTTCATCCAGAGCTTGAACATCGATCAGCAAGTTTTTGAAATCAATACCCGCAAACCATGGGTAGACGCCACTATTGACGTAATGAAACGGGTTGGTTGGGTCAATGATTCGGCGAAAGCTGAAGACCACATCATCGGCATTAAGAGCGCGAGTCGGTGTAAACCAAGCGGTTGATTGAAATTGAACGCCATCGTTTAGCTTGAATGTATACTCTGTACCCTGTGGATTCACTGTCCAACTCGTGGCCAGACTGGGTATCGGTTGTAAGGTTTCTGAATCCAATTGCAACAGCGTGTCGTAAATCTGTGGGCTGAGAGCTTCAGACGTAATGCCGCTCTCAACCAATTGTGGGTTAAAAGTGGTGGGATTGCCGTGACCACAATATACGAATCCGCTCTGGCGAATTTTACTATGGTCAATTTGTTCGCTACAGCCTATCAGTAGGCTAAAGCTGCATATTCCTAGTGCGAATCGTATTAATGTTTTCATAAAGAGAAATAACTGTGAGAAGTAGGGCAAACAAAGCTAATCATTATGCCTCAAAATCCTGATAATCTACCATTTTTTGTTGATCTAAACCTAGGGTTAATCATCATTGCTGCCGACGAGTTGATATTTTCTCACCATACCTCTCAATTGGTGGTAGCTCAAGCCGAGTAATTCTGCGGCTTGTCTTTGATTAAACTTACTGGCATTGAGCGCGGCACTCAGTAGTTGTCTGTCCTGATCCTCCTGCCACATTTTGTAATCCATCGGAAATTCAAAGCCAGTGGTGTAAGTATGGCGATCTGTGGAGAGATTGCCAGTAAGGTCATCTGGTTTGTGCCACTCATTAGCAAAAGGGTTAAAAACCAAGTTTTCAATCGGATGGGAGGCCGTTCCGTGTTGATAGACAGCACGCTCCACGACATTTTTAAGTTCACGCACATTTCCCGGCCACAAGTAGTGTTGAAGCTGATCTGCCGCTTCTGCACTAAACCCGACAAAGAGCGCTAAGTTCAGTTCACGGCACATCTTAATGGCGTAATACTCAGCAAGTAGCATAATGTCTTCTTTTCGCTCTCTTAGTGGTGGAAGCTGGATCACATCAAAGGCCAGTCGGTCGAGTAAGTCAGCTCGAAACTTTCCAATTTCAGCTAATTGTGGAAGATTAGCATTGGTTGCACAGACGATACGGACATTCGCATTAAGCCGTTGGCTACCGCCGACACGTTCGTAATGTCCATATTCAATCACTCGAAGTAGTTTCTCTTGCACAGCAAGCGGCGCGGTGGCGAGCTCGTCCAAAAAAAGAGTTCCACCTTCTGCCCGTTCAAATCGTCCTTGGTGACGTCCTTTGGCTCCGGTAAACGAGCCTGATTCATGACCAAAGAGCTCAGAGTCAATTAACCCTTCACTCAAGGTTGAACAGTTTAACGAAACCAGTGGTTGGTCCCAACGTTTGGAAAGATAGTGTAAGCGCTGAGCGATTAACTCTTTGCCCGTTCCCCGCTCGCCAATAATTAATACCGGCCTATCAATCGGTGCAAGCTTAGAGACTTTATCCAGTACCGATAAAAATTGAGGCGCTTCACCCAGTAAGTTTTGTTGCATGTTCACTCTCCACACTGTGATTGAAAGGGTGGTTAAATTCACCAACTCTTGGCGAAAATCATCATAGCACAGTAATCTCATTCTATGAGATATTATCTAATTTATTGATTATCAATAGATTTATATATGGCATGAAACTTGGTTATCTCTTCTCGTCTTAACGTTTTGAGCGATTCAAAATGGCTCACCAATAACTACATCGTCATGAACAACTAATCAGGAGATTGAACATGGGTATTTTTTCTCGTTTTGCCGATATCGTAAACTCGAATATCAGTGCACTGTTAGATAAAGCGGAAGATCCTGAAAAGATGATCCGCTTAATCATCCAAGAGATGGAAGACACCTTGGTGGAAGTACGCACCAATTCGGCCAAAGCTATTGCGGATAAGAAAGAGCTCGCGCGTAAAGTGGATTCTATGGCCTCTCATATTGAAGATTGGCAACAGAAAGCGACCTTGGCGCTTGCTAAACAGCGTGAAGATCTCGCTCGCGCTGCTTTAATTGAAAAAAAGAAATTGCAAGAAATGCAGAAAGGCTTGCACACTGAACAAACCTTGGTAGAAGAAACTATCGATAAATTGACTGGGGAAATCGGTAAGTTAGAGGCCAAAATTGCCGAAACACGGGTGAAGCAACAAGCTTTGGCACTTCGTAGCCAAACTGCGCACAACCGTCGTGATGTGCAACGTCATTTGCATACTAGCCGTACTGATGAAGCGATGGCGAAGTTTGAGCAGTACTCGCGTAAAGTCGATGAACTTGAAGCTGAAGCCGATCTCTACGCTATGTCCGGTAACGCTAAGTCACTCGACCAAGAATTTGCTGAACTTCAAGCGCAAGATGAAATTGAACAAGAGCTAGCAAAACTGAAACAACAAATGGACAAAAACCAATAACGAGGAGTGGCATATATGTCATCATTTTTTATCGCAGGTCCACTGATTGTCTTTTTGATTTTTGTTGCACCGATATGGCTTTTTCTGCATTACAGAGGTAAACGACATAGCAGCAACTCATTGTCACAAGAGGATTTAGAGCGGATTAAAGCGTTATCTGCAAAAGCGGAAAAACTGCAAAGCCGGGTTGAAACCCTTGAACGCATTTTAGATGCTGAATCACCGACTTGGAGACAAAATCATGGCTAGCCGCGAGCTCTATAAAGATCCGGTCAACGGTAAAATAGCTGGCGTATGCGCTGGGCTTGCTAATTATCTTGGGTTAGAAGTTTGGTTGGTGCGTATATTGGTCATCTCGGCGGCACTACTCGGTGGCGGTTTTTTAGTGCTTTTAGCTTATATGGCTTTGATGCTGATGTTAGAAAAGCAGCCTACTCAGTATGTTGAAACGCTAAAAGCCCAACGCGAACATACATTGAAGAATAAGCCTTGGGAGCAAGGACAAACCGCCGAAGCTTTGCTGGCGACATTGGATCAAGATTTAACTCGAGTGGATCAGAAAATCCGTAAAATGGAGGCTTATGTCACCTCTGAAGCATTTAAAGTCAATCGTGAGTTTAATCAGCTTTAAAAAGAAAAGCTAGGAACGTAGATTTGCAGTGTCATTGTTCAACTGACACCGCAAATGAAGGTAAGGGTAAGGAAACAAAAAATGAAGCATCATACAGAAATGACTTGTGCATGGGCGATGAATCACCCTTTAGAGCGCGATTATCACGATAATGAGTGGGGCATTCCCGTTTACGATGATGTCAAGTTGTTCGAATTTTTGACGTTAGAAGGTGCGCAAGCTGGGCTGAGCTGGATTACGATTTTGAAAAAGCGCGAAGGTTATCGCTTAGCCTTTGACGGTTATGATCTTGAAAAACTGGCTCAGTACGACGAAACGCGGGCACCTTACATTATCGAGCATTTCGATGTGGTGAAGCACAAAGGCAAAATTGCCTCTGTTTATTCCAATGCACGAGCGGCTTTATTGTTGCAGCAAGAGTATGGCTCTTTATCCAAAGCATTGTGGCAGTTTGTGGATGGTCAACCAGTGCTCAATCATTGGCAGCAGATGAGTGATATCCCTACATCGACGCCCACGTCTAAGGCGATGAGCCAATTTCTAAAGAAAAAAGGCTTCAAGTTTATTGGCGAAACGATTTGTTATGCTTTTATGCAGGCGGTGGGTATGGTGAACGATCATTTGGCTGATTGCCCCAAGCGTTAATTTTTCAGGGTAATCTAATGTGCAAAAGACCGCTGAAGATTCAGCGGTCTTTTGGTCTGCCGCTCATATTATACACGCAGAGCAAGCTGTGCACTGTAGCGTTCTAATCCCGCTTTTAGATCAGCGATCAGATCGTCTACATCTTCAAGACCAATATGCACTCGAATCAGTGTACCTGCAAAGTGCGGGTGTGCGACGGTTCTTAAACTATCAAAGCTTTTGGGTTCATTAGCTAAAATCAAGCTTTCAAACCCACCCCATGAAAAGCCCATACTAAAATGTTGCATGCCATCGAGCAAAGCCGTCGTAGCTTTTGCATCACTGCTCTTTAATACAAATGAAAACAGCCCGTTACCACCAGTGAAATCACGCTGATAAAACTCATGTCCAGGACAAGTCTCTAAGGCAGGATGGCGAACGTGATCCACTTCAGGTTGGTCTGCTAACCAGTGTGCAATGGCTAAGCTATTTTGAGCATGTTGACGTAAGCGAACATCTAACGTTCTTAGCCCTCGTAGCCCTAAATAAGCGTCATCAGGTGAGACACATTGTCCCATCAAATAGCTTTGTTCTCGTAATTGATCCCAGCATTTTTCATTGGCAATCGCTGTTCCTAACATCACGTCTGAGTGGCCAACAATGTATTTTGTCGCCGCTTGGATCGAAATATCAACACCATGTTCAAAAGGTGAAAAGTTCACGCCCGCCGCCCAAGTGTTATCCAGCATGACAATGATGTCATGTTCATGTGCAACCTGCGCTAAGGTTGGGATATCTTGCACTTCCATCGTGATCGAACCGGGTGATTCAGTGAACAACACTTTGGTATTGGGTTGGATCAAAGCACGGATTCCTTCACCTATGGTCGGTGGGTAGTAGGTCGTTTCTATGCCCATTTTCTTCATGATTTTTTCACAAAAATCACGAGTAGGTTCATAGCAAGTGTCGACCATCAGAATATGGTCACCCGTTTGCACAAAGGAAAGAATACTATTGGCAATGGCGGCCGCACCGCAAGGGAAAAGCGCGCAACCGACACCACCTTCAATTTCCACCATTGCTTCTTGGAACGCAAAGTGTGTATGAGTACCACGGCGTCCATAAAAGAGTGTTTTATTAGCCCGATTGACAGTCGCATGATTTTTTTCAGCCACACTATCAAATACAACGGTAGAGGCGCGCTGAATAGGTGGGTTGACAACGCCATTGGTCCACTTTTTACTACGACCCGCATTGACCAACAGTGTTTTTTTACCTTCTGACATCCGAAATCCTTGTCTGGGAGAGAGTTCGTTATTTAAAACATGGAGTTGCCTAGCTTGGCAACCCCAGTCAGATAAAAAGTTTATAGCAGAGGGTTAAACAGATAGAACAATCGTTCAAAAAACCTATGATACAACGGGCGTTGCTCCCATATTGGTAGCTCAACCAAGTGAGATTGTTCTATATAGTGATGCTGTAGCCAGTTCATTTCCTGAGTGAAAGATTGGTCTTCAATCGCGAGCGTGACTTCAAAATTGAGCCATAGGCTGCGCATATCGATATTCACTGTACCGACAAGACAGAACTGGTTATCGATCACGACGGATTTAGTGTGCAGCAAACCACCGTAGAATTCGTATATTTTCACCCCTGCTTCCAGTAGCTCACCATAGAATGCGCGAGATGCCCATTTGACCATCAATGAGTCATTTTTATGTGGAATAATGATCTCAACATTGATACCGCGCTGAGCGGTCATTTTTAGCGTTGCTAATAGGTCTGCACTAGGCACAAAGTAAGGGGTAGTGATCCTAACGGATTGGTTTGACTGATTAATCGCCAGTGTTAACACTTGGGAGATTAAGTTTTCTGGCATACCAGGGCCTGAGGGGACAACCTGTACTGGATGATGGGGCTGATCTGGAGCGATAGTACATTCTGGTTGTGCTGGCAACATGCGTGTTCCTGTTTCCACTTCCCAGTCCCAGCAATGTACTGCGGACAGCACATTGACCGCAGGACCAGTGATCCGCACCATGATATCGACCCATTGACCCACACCGGAGTTTTGTTTGAAATAGGCCGGGTCAACCAAATTCATCGAGCCTGTGTAGGCAATTTTATCGTCGATAACAATGATTTTACGATGTTGGCGTAGGTCTAAGCGGCGTAAGAACATCCGCCACGGGCTCACTTCTAACGCTTGGACGACTTCAACTCCTGCGTCTTTCATCATGGTATACCAATGACTTTTGAAAAAACGGGGGCTCCCTGCGGAATCAAGTAGCAGCTTAACGTGCACATCCCGTTTGGCCGCTTGGATCAGAGCCGACGCAACCGAATCCGCCAATCCACCTGGGTGCCAAATATAAAAGACCATTTGGATGCTAGTGTGAGCTTGTTCGATGTCGGCAATGATGGAGTGCAGAATTTCGTTAGGGGAGGTTTGCAGTGATAACGTATTACCACTTAAGGCCGGAATCCCCATACGGTGGTTACACAGTTCATCAATTTTATAAATTTGAGCACCCATTCCCTCAGGGGCATGAGCTTGGCAATCGTTAAGCTGTCTAAACCAATCACCAAATGGAGCAAACATTTCCTTCGCACGCTCTGCACGCTTGCGCCCTAAATTTAGCTCACCAAAAAGAAAGTAGCAGATCACTCCCACAATCGGAATGATATAAATCACCATCAGCCAAGCCAGAGAAACACTCACCGCTCGGCGTTTCAATACAACGCGTAGCGTGACTGCGGCGACCAAAAACCAATAGAGTGCGATGCCTGCTAAAGTAAGAACGTGGTAAACCTTGTCCATGCCATTAATCTTGTCGATAGAATAAGTCACGATAGTAAAGGGAAAGGGAAAAGTAAGGAAGTTTATCGCGTGAATAATATGAAAATAGTAACAGATGAATTGTGTTACTAAAGTGATCATAGCAGTTTAAAAAAATGATCTGAGGATAAAAAAGCAACAATTGAACTATAAAACTACGGTCTAATCCATAATTTATATCGTTCGGACTTCCAATTTTAATCTCAAACTGTTTTACTTGCCACCATCTCAGTGCGACTAAAAATTATAACTTGTGTAATTAAAAGTTTACACTCACTTTTAGCACTGCCTAACAAACACAACATTGGTAAATAGTTTATGGCAAGTAGTTCAAGAGGTCATTTCTCATCGAGACTTGGTTTTATTATGGCGGCTGCAGGTTCTGCGGTTGGCCTAGGGAATGTGTGGGGTTTTCCGACCAAAGCGGCAAGTAATGGTGGCGCGGCATTTTTAGTGATTTATTTGGCAATGGTATTCTTGCTGGCGTTTCCAATGCTGGTTGCGGAATTGACGATCGGGCGACATGGACAATCTAACCCCATCGCTTCTTTAAGAAGTATCTGGACCAAAAATCGTGCGGCGGCGGCACTGTTTGGTATTATCGCGATGATTGCCTCATCGATGATCCTCAGTTTTTACTCCATTCTTGCCGGATGGCTTATGGGTTTTGCGGCATCTCCTATATTAGGCTTGTTGGGTTTACAGACGGCGGCCGATTGGTTAGTGAATTTTAGCGGCTTACGCAATGTTTTACTGGCTCTCGCATTTTCTTTGCTCACTATTTATGTTGTGCGAAAAGGTGTCGCGGACGGCATTGAAAAATGGTCTACCCGTTTGATGCCAGTGCTTTTTATTCTATTCGGCGCCATGATTGCTTATATCTTTACCCAAGATGGGGCAATGGAAGGATTGAAGATGTATTTGATCCCTGATATTGCGCACATCACTCCCAGTTTATTAGTAGACGCAATGGGGCAAGCTTTCTTCTCTCTCTCTTTAGGCGTTGGAGCGATGATCGTTTATGGCTCATATCTTAAGAAAGATGTTAATTTGCCAAAAACAGCGGCGCAAGTCGCGGCGATTGATACGGGAGTGGCGTTTGCAGCTGGCCTTTTGATTCTCCCAGCAATGTTTGTGGCTAAAAATCATGGTGTCGAAATTTTTGATGATGCAGGCAACTTGATGAGTTCGGGCGATTTAGTCTTCACCGTGCTGCCTGCGATGTTTGATAATATGGGCAGTGCAGGGGTGTTGCTCGGCTTTGGTTTCTTTATTTTGATGGTTATCGCAGCGCTAACTTCTTCAATTTCTATGCTAGAAGTACCAGTATCTTGCGCGCAAGATGAACTAAAAATGACTCGTAGCCAAGCAACATGGATGATCGGTGGAGCCATTGCGCTGCTGAGCATCATCATTTCCCTTAACTTTGGGGCGTTATTTAACCTAGTGGCTAACGTCTCGACCGTCTATATGCAACCTTTATTAGGTGTGGTTTGGGCTATTGTGGTGGGTTGGGTTTGGCATCGTAATAAATTGCTTGATGAGATCAAACAAGGTAACCCAGACATTGCACAAAGCCTATTCTGGAAAATTTGGCCATGGTACGTGCGTTTTGTTTGCCCCGTGGCGATTTTAATGGTGTTTGCTTATTCATTAATTTAGCGCATTCCTAAGGCTCTCATCCGAGAGCCTTTTTATCATCCTACGGCCTTGAACCTTGCATTTATTGGTATCTGTGTTGTTTAACGCTATACTCAGCCGCCTATTCTGCAGTTAGTGATTCACATGTTTGATATTCTTTATACTCACAACGATTTTCTCATCATCAACAAGCATCCCAATGTTTCTGTACACAAAGATGACGGGGATACGATGCTTCTGCAAGAAGTGGGTAAGGTTTCAGGTGATGGCCAGCTCTACTTAGTTCATCGGTTGGATAAAATGACGTCCGGCATTTTATTGCTTGCCCGCCACCAAGCTGCGGCCAGTGAGTTGTCTAAAAACTTTGCAGCAAGGGAAGTCGAGAAATTCTATCTTGCCATTGGCAGTAAAAAGCCTAAAAAGAAACAGGGTTTGATAAGCGGTGATATGGAACGCTCTCGACGTTCGTCATGGAAGTTAGTAGCGACACAAAATAACCCTGCAGTAACGCAGTTTTTTTCCTGTTCTGCTGAGCCGGGTGAACGTCTCTTTTTATGTAAACCTTTTACCGGAAAAACCCACCAAATTAGGGTTGCTTTGAAATCACTCGGCTCTGCGATTGTCGGTGACCCGATTTATCATCCTCATGATGATTCAGATAGAGGCTATCTACACGCTTTTGCGTTACGTTTTTGCTATCAGGATCAGTGGTATCAATTTATCTGCGACCCACGCAATCAAGTTGCGATGGGGCAGAAATGGAACTCAGACATTGTTAGCCAAGGGATTGAATCTTGGTTAACACCTTGGAATCTAGTTTGGCCGAAAGTAAACAAATGACAGAACAAACAATGCAACGTTCAGCGCTTTCTCACTTTTTTACCCATATTGAGCAGCAGCTCTCCTGCAATACAGGTGAAATTCGCCGCTTATTTCATGGCCGAGGTCGTCAGTGGCCAGGTCTAGAACAGCTCACCTGTGACTGGTTGCAAGGGCAGTTAGTCGTCAACTTATTTAAAAATGTCGAAGAAGATTTTCTCGCGGAGTTAAAAGCGGGTTTGTCGCACCTAACAACCCGTCCGTTATGGCTAGAAAAGCAAGGTCGTTGTGTTTTACTTCAGCATCGATATGCCGATGGCGCGCCTTCAGAAACAGTATGGGGAGAATTAGAGCCTTTCCCTGTGGTGGTCGAAAATGGCTTAAAGTACCAATTGAGCATTGGGCGTAACCAGAATTTCGGGCTGTTTTTGGATATGCGCTACGGCCGTGAGTGGGTTTCATCTCACGCTAAACATAAAAATGTACTGAATCTATTTGCCTATACTTGCGGTTTTTCAGTAGCAGCTATTGCTGGTGGTGCTGACCAAGTTGTGAATGTCGATATGGCCAAAGCATCACTGGCTAAAGGCCGTGAAAACCATCAATTGAATGGCCACAATCTCAATTCAGTGAAGTTTCTTGGACATGATATTTTCAAGTCTTGGGGAAAAATCAAAAAATCAGGGCCATATGATCTGATTATTATTGATCCTCCTTCGTTTCAAAAAGGCAGCTTTGCGCTGACTAAAGATTATCAACGTATCTTACGCCGTTTACCAGAGTTGTTAGAACAAGGCGGCGAAGTGCTTGCATGCGTTAATTCACCAGCCGTAACCTGCGACTTTTTAATCGAAGGGATGAAGGTGGAAGCGCCATCACTTACTTTTCAAGCTCGCCTAGAAAACCCACCAGAGTTTGAAGATATTGATCCGCAAGCCAGCCTGAAAGCACTGATTTTCTCCTAAGTAGAATGGAGACTAGGTAAGATCACGCCATAATAAAGTTGGTTATGGTGTGATTGCTCCCGACTTCAGGAATTATTAATTTTCCAAAATATGTTCAATCGGTGAGGGTTTAGAATAGATGAATCCTTGGATAAGATACACAGCACGAGTAGCAAGATAATCAACTTGGTCTCCGCGTTCAACGCCTTCAGCAATAATTTCAATATTAGCTTCTTGTGCTGAGAGAATAATGGAATTGAGTACCTTTATTTTTAAATCGTCAGTTCCAATCGTATCAATAAACATCTTGTCTATTTTAATACAAGAAATACCAAGATTTTGTATATATGAGTAACCACCGTAGCCTGTCCCAAAATCATCAATTTTGAACTTATAGCCTTTTGCCATAAGATGAGATAGTGCCCTACCTGCATTTTCAATATTAATAAATGGCGTTCTTTCTGTTATTTCAAAATGAATCTGTTTGGTGGTCGGCCAATTGAGTTCTTTTAGTGTTTCTGCTAAGCCACCACTTTCAATGTGGGCTGGCACGATATTGATACTCACCCATTGCTGCACGTCGAATTGTTCTAAATCATCAATTACTTTTCTTATGATTTGATTCGTTATCTGGATGATTAAACCGGATGTTTCCGCCGGACCAACGAACTCATTTGGTGGAACCATCTCCTTGCCTTTGCACCAACGAACTAAGATCTCATAGCCAACGACTCTCTCTTCTCGGCTATCAATAATGGCTTGGTAGTAAGGGATGAATTGTTTATCTTTAATGCCTTTAAGAATTAATCCTTGAATTGAGTTTTTATAATTTCTGAACTTTAAATAAAAAATAGATAATAAGATACCAATTGCTAGCGCAATGGGATAACTCCAATATATTAATTGGTAGTAAAGATATTGGTTGAATTCTTTACCAGCAGAGAGTGTTTCTTGAATATCAAACTCTTTTATGGTGTAACTAATGGTTGTGATGTGGTCTTGGTAAGCAATCTCTTTATTGCCTCGACTCATTCTCAATCCATTTAAACTAGGCGATAAATAATGAAAATTTAATAAAAAGCAATTTATACAATCACCTTTTAATATCTCTTCTTGCCAGCTACTGTCTAATATCCAGAAAATTCGATTACCTTCTTTTTGATAATAAATAAGTAGCTCTTTTTCTGTATCAAAAAGTGCGGGAGTGGTGGACATGTAAAACCCTGAAGAGAGGTCATAGGCTTTCAACTCATCCGAAAGTTGTAATGGGAAACCGACAGTCGAGCAGCTACGCCCGTCTTTGTTGACAACCGCGATCATTCTGATAAATCGGTTGTAGTACTTGGAATCACGAATTAATGACATATCGCTTGCTTGGCATTCATAATTTATCTGAGCGACTTGATCTAAAATCATATCATTTAAGCTCTGAGCTCTATTGGCCAAGTAAAGATTGACGGTATCGAGTTTGCTTTCCAGCACATAGCGTGTCAACGGATTGATTAATATCGGGATGGCTAACGAAAAAATAAGAGTCGGGATCAGAAAGAGTAAGATCGCTATTTTAACGGGTCTGGTCAAAGTCATAAATGCAACCTTAGGCATCGTTATGCTACTGCGTTAGTAAGTACGCAGTTTAGCATGCCACTGGTTCAATTGATGAGAATTTCGAAGAGTTATACGATTATCCAATGTATTGAATTATCTGGATTTGAAGCCGTAGTTCAAAGCCAAAAGTGATAGCGTTAATCATGGTTGTATTCTTGACGTGAGTGAGTGTTAGAGAGTGTTTGAAATCCAGAATAAATGCGGGTAATGGTGGTAAACCAGCATGCGCCGCCGAATAGATAAGCTATTAAGGCAAAATGTTGAGGAAAAAGACAAAACAGGACGAAACAAGCAATCGTTTCCGTACCCTCAGTCAAGCCTGACATGTAATACAGTGATTTATGCTTGTAGATAGGGCTGTGGATGTTTCGCTTGCTGGCCATCACGGCGAAGGCAAGAAAGCTGCTTCCCGTACCGATAAAAGAAAAGATCAAAAAGGCACCAGCTACCGCATTGTGCTCAGGTGAAGCCAGCACAAAACCAAACGGGATGAGCGAGTAAAACAGAAAATCTAAACTGATATCGAGAAATCCTCCCGCATCGCTGACCCCCTGAATTCTGGCCAACGCACCATCAAGGCCATCTGCTATCCGGTTCAGTATGATGAAAATTAATGCTAGCGTGTACTGCGAGAAAGCAAGTGCAGGAAGTGCACAGCAACCTAAAGCAAAACCCCAGAGTGTCGTTTGGTTCGCTGTAATGCCTAAGCGATGAAGCCCTTGAGCTGTTTTCTCTAGTGGCCAACGAATGATTTTGACACTAAATCGATCAAGCATGTGCGCTCTCCCATGAGCAGGTTAAAATACGGCTGTTAGGTGGAACATCATCTTTATCGTGCGTGACCATCAAGGTCGGAATGCCTTCAGCGACCAGTTGATTGAAGACCCAATCCCTAAATTGGATCCGCAGTGCTTTATCTAACTTACTAAATGGTTCATCCAATAGTGCCAGTTTAGGTTGAGCCAGTAGCATGCGAGCCAAGCTAATACGTGCTCGCTGCCCCCCAGATATCTGTTCTGGATAAGCATTGGCAAGATGTTCGAGAGAAATTTTCTGTAATGCTTTTTCTGCTTGAGACTGCCGTTCATGGCCTTTTACCGAGTTGGGCAAGGCAAAAGCCAAATTTTGCCAAACCGTCAGATGTGGGAAGAGCAGATCATCTTGAAATAAAATACCGACTTGCCGCTGATGTGCAGGCCGCAAAGTGATGTCGACACCGTCCAGTATGACTCTGCCTTGGAAGCTAAAATCCCTCCCCAAATGACCCGCAACTACATTAAGTAGCGTTGATTTTCCGCAGCCGCTCGGCCCCATTAAGCTAACAATTTCACCTGGGGAGATGGTGATATTTAAATCCGATAAGAGAACTTCACCATTTTGTTTATGGATGGCGAGGTTTTCGAGGCAGAACGTCATGAGTAATGGCTTCCTTACGGGCAGTTTTTTTAACGATAGGGTTCATGGTACGGCGATGAGTTTGCAGGCGGCTGATCACAATCGCCAAGGTGAAAAAAATTAAAGGCAGTAGGGCTTGCCAAATGGCATAGATGGCGGTGACTCTGCGGTCAAAGCCACTCGAGAGTGCAACGGCTTCGGTAGTAATAGTAGCGATCCTTCCTGCGCCGAGCATCAAAGTCGGCAAATATTGCGCTAAGCTCACACTCATTCCAACCGCTGCCGCGTAAACGATGGCTGGTAAGAGTTGCGGCGTTTTAATTTGCCAAAATACTTGCCACGGCGTTTTTCCTAAACTCAGCGCTGCTTTAGTCAGGTTTTGATTGTAGCTTTGCCACGGGCCATCCAACGCAAGGTAGACAAAAGGAAAGGCGAAGAATACATGTGACCATGTAACCCAAAGCCAATACTGATCGCTGGCTAAAAAGAGTGTGGCGATCTGCATACCAAATAACAGTGAAAGCTGAGGAATGAGCATTGGCAAGGCGATCAAATAACTGGGTAAATGGCGCTGATATTTGAGCTTATACTCATGAGCGAGTAGAGATAACACCAGCGCAATCACAGTGCTGAATAGCGCTAATTGTACGCTTTGATAAATGGTTGGTGCGATATTCAACCATTCGTTGTCCCAAAAACGGGTACTGAACTGGCTGGGCCATAAGTCTGGAAAGCGCCAACGTTGTGCAAAACTCCAAACCACCATTAAAGGCAACATCAGCAAAGATAAGGTAATGATGAATAAAAACAGTGATTTTCCTGGCAAGGAAAGCGCATAGCGCCCTGAGTATTGCCAGCGTTTGTAGTGTTGCGTGGAACACTTTTCGATGAAGAGAACGATCAATAACATGGCGCTGGCAAGTATAAACAACAGAACGGCGCCAGCGGCGGCGCGAGGAATTAAGGCTAAGTTAGGGTCACTAAACCACTGCCATACCAATACTGCAAACGTTGGTGGATTATTGGGGCCTAAAATGAGTGCCAAATCGACAACGGATACGCCGTAGGAAATCACGGCAAAGAGGGCAAACCGCAGTTTATTTAACCACTGTGGGAAGATCACTTTTAGCCATAGTTGGGGTTGAGAATAACCCAGCGAAGCCGCTGCTTGTTGCAGTTTATCAATGTTTAATTGCTGCAAAATGGGGATGCTTATCAGCAGTAAAAAAGGAACTTCTTTAAGTGCTAACGCTAAGGTTAATCCGACTGCGTAAGGGCTGCGTACTAAAAGTGAAGCGCCATCTCCCATGAATGAGGTTCCAAACAGATGATACAAAAGGCGATCCGTCATGCCGCTTGGCGAGAATAAAAAAGCAAAACCAATGGCAAAAGCGACGTGAGGCATAGCCAGTAGCGGTGACAAAGCGTTCTCTACTTTTGACCAGTGACGGCTGTGCCATAATGATTGCAATATCACAAAGCAGATCGCCGCGGCGAGATAGGTACTGATTAACGCAGAACCTATGCTAAGTAGTAGAGATTGCCCGACTCCCGACCATTGTAAGATGGCGATGTAGCCATCTAGAGAAAAGTGGTGCAAGCCAACGGGAGGAATATAGCCCAATGAGGAGAGTATGACCCCAAGTAGGCCGGGAACAACTGGGGCAATACAGATGACAATAATCAGCAAATAGCTTGCTCTAAACATCGGGCTTTATCTCAGTCTCTTTAGTGGCCGTAGCGTTTTTGCCATTCGGCTTCAAGCGCCGTTTGCCAACTTGGATGTGGCTCGGCGATTGATTTAAACAGCTGAGTTTTCTTGGCGCTGCCACTTAAGAACTCATTTTGCAATACCGATGGATCTCCCCAAATGGAAAGATCACCTTTACGAGATTGTGCTTCCGGACTGAGTAAGAAATTGATCGCAACCAATGCGCCTTCTTTGGCGCTCGCATTCCAAGGAATGGCGAGAAAATGAATGTTAGAAAGAGCCCCTGTTTCAAACGCGTAGGAGCGGGTAGAGGCCGCTAGCGTTCCATTTGCTTGAGCGGAAAAAACAGCATTAGGGTTAAAGTTGATGGAAAGATCAAGCTGACCATCATCAAGCAATTGCAGCATTTGAGCGGAACCGCTGGGAAACTGCTTGCCTTGACGCCAGGCCACAGGATGAAATTCATCAAGATAGCGCCAAAGAGGTGCTGTCACTATGGCAAAATTTTGTTCATCCACAGGCTTAGACAGGGCAACATCGTTCTCTGTTAGTTCAATCAATAAGGCTTTAAGGAAACTGGTGCCATGAAACTCTGGAGGACGAGGGTAACTAACACGATTCGGAAACGCCTTTGCGTAGCTCAACATTTCTGAAAATGAACGGGGTGGGTTATTGAGCTTTTCCTGATCGTAAATAAACACCAGTTGTCCTACACCCCAAGGCGCTTCAAGGCCAAGAGTCGGCTCTGAAAAATCTTGATCGATCGGCAGTGAGGAATCAACATATTGCCAGCTAGGTAAACGCTCCGTAAATGGACCATACAGTAAACCATTATTTTTCATGGACTTAAAGTTTTCACCATTAATCCATACTAGATCGACACTGCCATTATTATTTTTATCGGCCGCCTTTTCTGCAATAAGCCGTGTTGTTGTCTCGGCAATATCGGTCACTTTCACCTGTTTTAACTCGATACCGTAGCGATCTTGAAGCTCGTTGCCTGCCCAGCGGATGTACTCATTAATCTCTTGGCTTCCTCCCCACGCGTGAAAGTAAACGGTTTGTCCTTTAGCTGCATCTGTGGTTTGTTGCCAAGTTTGCGCTGACGCAGAAAGTGCGAAGGCACACGTGCAGAGTAAGGTGATGAGCTTTTTCATAATTATCCTTAAAGATCGCTTTATTCAGTGACTTAGTGAATAGACCGGAGATATTTCCATGTTCATTCATTATGAACGAAAAAAAACAAAAGATCTGAATTGGTAAGAAAAAGCAGAAGTCGCAGATAGGTGAATGATGTGTAAGGTGGTCTACGGAAATGGCAGCCTGATGGAGAAGACTGCCATGAGAAGAATGACTGAAATTAATTTACCCAATCACGCAAAGTAAAGGTGAGCGTGTGAACCTCATTTTTAAGCGTTAGGCTATCTTTGGTCAGATTGATCTCGCTCCAATCTGACAATGTTTGAGAAAACGCCTGCTCGGTATCCATGACATCACCGATACACATCATCATGGTCATGCCCACTTTTTCGATGCGGAATTGGTTGTCTTTTAGCTCGGCTTGCCCAAAAAAGTTATTGCAACCTGCGTTACCGCTAGCCATCATCTTTTCGCCGATTTCTAATCGCGGTGCTTTTTGTTTGTCATTATTGACCACGTCCTTGCCATCAATTTGCACCAGTTGCCAATTGTGATGCTGCAAATCTTGAGCGGTAATGCTTTCTACATCACCATTACTTGCACAGGCACTCACCAATACAGGTAGCGAAATTGCGGCTAGCCATTTTTTTGAACTAAACTTCATCGTGTTAGACCCCAGAATTTGGAAAACGCGCACAGTATATAAAATTGAGTACTGTTTTTGTCAGTATAAGGTGATTGTTTTATATGCGTCACAGTTTGCAATCAGGAAGTGACACACGTTACTCTTATGTGGCGGACATTAAATTGGAAAAATAATTGAGTAACCATGGAGCAACTCGAATTTTTTAAAGTGCTGAGCCCTTGTATCGGTGTATGTTCAGTTGATGACAAAGGTTATTGCCAAGGCTGTATGCGTAAAAGGGAAGAGCGTTTTAACTGGCTCTCAATGACTGCTGCGCAGCAACTGCATGTCATAAAATTATGCCAACAGCGCTATAAGCGGAAAAAACAGAAACAACAGAAACAACAAGCGCAAAACCAAGCAGATTCCGAGCCAGAAACGAACCCGCAGCGCGATCTGTTTTAATCAATTACTTCATTCCCCAAAAATCACTGACCCAACCACCAGCATGTTCATCAAAATGATTACCGTGAAAACGTTTATTCACATCGGGTTGTTCCATGTTGGGTTTTTCTGTCAGAAGCTGTTGAATATAGTTCGCCATTGGATCCGTACGTTGGTGCCGCGTTACAACATCTTTTATCAGTTGTAATCGATAAGTGGAACTTGCGCGTTTCATTTCTATAACCTCCATTGTTGTGGTAACCAATAGAAAAAATAGAAGCGATCCAGTACAGCGTTAATCAAAGATCTGCTTAAAATTTACTCAACTTTATGATTAAAAATTAACCGCCTGATTTGGCTCGATTAAAGCTCTTTAAGCCATAGAATCTATTTAAAGAGAGATCGATCTCGAAATTTTGTGATTGCTTTTCAGTGTTGCAACCAAATGAACGACCCCATCACATAAACATATTTATGAAATCAATAATATCCACTCTGTTTTAATGAGAGCCTGTTTATACGTATGAGTATGTTATGAAACTAAAAATTGTTACTAGCGCAATACTTGCTTCTATTGCCGCTTCTTCTTTCGCTGCTGATGGCGATATTCATCAGGTTACCATTCTTGGTACTTCCGATATTCACGGGCATTTTATGCCATGGGATTATGCTGCTGACAAACTGAATATGCAGGGGAGCCTAAGTCAAATCGCCACCAAGGTTAAACAGATACGAGAGCAAGATAAAAACGTTATTTTAGTAGATGCGGGAGATACGATTCAGGGAAACTTTGTTGAAACGTTTAAGCATGAAGCCGTAGACCCTATGATGCTCGGTTTTAATGAGATGAACTACGATGTTTGGGTGCTGGGTAACCATGAGTTTGATTTTGGTTTATCGGTATTAAATCGCTCCCTGACTCAATTTAAAGGCCGAGCGTTAGCCGGAAATATTCAGAGGCCCGATGGCAATCCATTCTTACCCGCCGCAACAATTATTGAAAAAAATGGCGTCAAGATCGGTATTATTGGAATGGATACTCCGATGACACAAGTGTTTGCTGAGGGCACTAATCGCCTTGAAGGCATGAGCTTCACTAACCCAACACTTGAAGTGAAAAAAGTGATTGGGCAGATAAAAAATGATGTCGATGCGATCGTTTTGGTTGCGCACATGGGGCTGGATAACGAAAACGACATCAAAGATACGGGCGTATCTGATATTGCCAATGCTAACCCTGAAATCGATGCCATTGTTGCTGGCCACATGCACACTAAAATTGATAAAGCGACGGTAAACGGTGTCATCATTACCGAGCCTGATAAATATGGACGCGTTTTATCTCGAATCGATTTCCAATTTGAAGAAAAAGATGGCAAATACACGCTCGTTCATAAAGACAGCTTCACTTATCCTATGAAAGGTGTTGATTCTGATTCGAAAATGGAAACGCTGTACGCACCTTATCATCAACGCTTACGAGAAAACGCCAATCGCGAAATTGCGATACTTGACGGAGTCGACTTGGTTCCTGATGATGAAATACGCGGTATCCCTCAAGTGCATATTCAAGATACCGGCATCAGTGCGCTGTTTCAGGAAGCCAGTTTTTTCTACGTGCCAAAAGCAAACGTGATCGCACTGCAAATTGATAATGACCAAGCTCAACTTGATACTGGCCCAATCAAAGCAAAAGATATCGCGTTTAACTATCAATATGCTGGTGGTGAAATTACGGTTTACCAAATGACGGGTAAAGAGCTGCGCACCTACATGGAATGGGCCGCTGGGTATTTCAATTCCGTCTTGCCAGGCGATGTGACTTATAGCTTTGATCCAAAGCGGCGCGCATCGAAATACTCAACCAATGATTTTTTTGCGGGTGTCACTTACACCATTGATCTTACTCAACCTGCGGGTAAGCGAATTAAAGATCTGCGTTTTGCTGGTGGACAACCGATTGATGATACTAGTGATATTCGGTTGGGTATGAATAGTTACCGAATGGGGCATTTGACGCAGAAAGGGGGTAGCCTTGAAGGGCGGTCATTCCCGATTATTTTTGACTCGGAAGCGGAATATGGCGAAGAGGAAGGAACTATTAGAAACCTAACGATCCGCTATCTCACCCAAGAGAAGCAAGGCAGCTACGAAGGGAAACCAATGCAACGTTGGAAGCTAGAAGGTTTGCAAGGGTATGAATCGGAACGTGCCATCGTGAAAGCTCTAATTAATAGTGGCCAAATTGATGTACCAAGTAGTGATGATGGGCGTTATAGCAATATCGCCTCGATCAATGTTAAAGCACTACTTTTTACCAATAAGGCCGCGGCTGAAGAGGCGATCAATGCGCGTATTTTGCAAAGTAGCCAAGCTTCTTATGCTGAAAAACAGCGTATCAATCGAGAGATTGTATTGCTCAAGGCATTGAATGCTAATGTTTTAGATTAGCTAAAGTTTTAAATTAACGGTTAAGGCTCTGGCCAAAAGTCAGAGCCTACTACTTTAACGACTAACTCATCAATAACCAGAATCCAACACCTATCATCAATGAGCCTGAAATACGGTTCATTAGACGCACATTTTTTGAATACCCTAGAGCTCGTTTTAACCCCTTGCCACCTGTTGCGTAAAGTGTCATACAGACAAATTCTGAGACCATAATAATGGACACCAGCAGTAATAGTTGAGGTGCAAGTGGTGCTTCACTATTAATAAAAGGCGGAAGTAGGGAGATCATAAACGCCCAGCCTTTAGGGTTAGCAATCGCGGTCACAAAACCTTGCATGACAAGATCCCAGTCTTTGTTATGGGGAGTGACTTGTGAGTCGCTACTGAGGGCAAGCTTGCCTTTTGAGCGCCACATCTGAATGCCTATATAGCCAAGATAGATGGCACCGATGGTTTTGAATCCGGTAAAGAGCCAAGGGTAATTGAGCATAATCGAAGCCATCCCCAAAACGGCTGCGATGGAAACGAACGCCACACCGACGATCTCTCCCATCATCATCCATAAAGTTCGGCGATAACCAATACTCATCCCAAGACTCAGTGCCAATGTCATGCACATACCTGGAGTAATCGAAACAAAAAAGAATGTTGGTATAAATGCCAGAAGTAAAGTACTGCTCATTAATCAATCCGTGTTGAGAGACAAGAGCTCTAGCATACACATTAATTACAATCTTCACTATTTCACTTTGCTGTGCAATTGACGACAGTGCTACTTACGGATTGAAACCAATAAAGATGACCGTTTGGGATGATGAAGCATAGATAGGATGCACAGAGATGAAAAAAGCCGCATTGCTGCAGCTCTTTCGTTGTTATGGCTTACTTCTTACGATTTTTTAGTCGATTCATCATGTTCAAACGACGTTCTGCTGAGGCTTGATCCGGCTTTTCGTCATTTGGGTTGTTACGACGGCCTTGGCGATCTTTGTACGCCGCTTTTGTGTGAAGTTTTTCAATGTAGGCATCACGCTGTTTAGGTTCATAACCTGGCTGCTCAACACGGCGGATGCGTTGCTGGATAAGGTTTTCAACCTGAACAACAGTCAACTCTTCTTCGCGGCTGACAAATGAGACAGCATGTCCCTGTTTGCCAGCACGACCAGTACGACCTATGCGGTGTACATAATCTTCGGCGAGAAATGGCATGTCATAGTTAACCACGTGTGGCAGGTCGATGATATCTAAACCACGTGCAGCCACATCGGTCGCAACCATGACACGCACTTTGCCTTCTTTAAATTCTTCAAGAGCGCGTCGACGTGCACTTTGTGCTTTATCGCCATGACATAGCACGGCCTTGATGCCATCCAGTTTCAGCTCTTTCACCACTTCATTAGCCGTCTCTTTATAGTTCACAAACACTAAGACTTGTTGCCAATTTTTGCGGCCAATCAGTTCAGACAGCAGTTCCGTTTTACGCTCTTGATCGACAGGGTAAACCACATGCGCCACTGTTGCGGCCGTGGTATTGGCACGATCGGCATTAATGCGCTTGGGTTTGCGTAAAATATCGCCCGCCAGTTGGTTAAGCTGAGTGGATGTAGTGGCCGAGAACATCATGATTTGTGGTGAGGTTTCCACTTCCAGCATGATTTTACGCACGGGATTGATGAATCCCATATCTAAAATTCGATCTGCTTCGTCGAAAACCAAAAACTCAAGGTTGGCGAGTGAAACATTACCTTCACTTAAATGTTCTTCTAATCGGCCAGGGGTCGCGACCAAAATGTCCACACCCATTTCAAGCTGACGAACTTGAGAAGACATTTTATTTCCACCGTAAACAGCAGCGACACTGAGTTTGGTGTACTTGACGTAGTCTTTAATGTTCTGGGCAATTTGTGCCACTAATTCACGCGTGGGTGCCAAAATTAAGCCTCGCGCTGTTTTAGGCGAAGGTTGCTTGCCGCTATCTAACAGATGTTGAATAACGGGCAGTGCGAATGCTGCGGTTTTGCCTGTGCCAGTTTGCGCCGTTGCAAAAATATCATGCCCTTTACGAGCCTCGGGAATGGCTTGTCGCTGAATGGGGGTAAGTTTTTCATAGCCGCATTCAGTAAGCGCTTTAACAAGTTCAGGTGCAAAACCTTGAGATGAAAATGACATTTAACGGGTTCCTTAAGCAGACAGCCTACAGTTCTTAATTTTAGCCGTGCACTATATAGGATTTAGAGTGATTTATCTCACGTTTATCGTGATCAGTGATAAATTTCCTACATTATTGACCAATTGTATTTGAGTTCACAAATGAGATGAATTGGTGATTCATAGCGGTTGCCTATCTTTCTATTATGTTTTTACTTCAGAAGCCGATAATAAATGGTAGACTCTCAACACTTGCGTAGCATCATGATGACGCAGAAGTAATTAACCTTGATAAAGGATGCATAGACGCCATGGACAATGCAGATTTTGTACAGAAACGGCAATATTACCGCTTAAAGTATCCAAAGCGGGCAAGACCTACCGTAAAAATTGATGATCAGCTATTCCATGTCTGTGAAATATCAGAGCAAGGCATTCGTATCTCAATGCCGAGAGTGACTACCTTATATTGTGGTCTATCGATGTCTGGTACGGTGCAGCTACGCAGCAATAATACAGTCAAAATTGCAGGTCAAGTACTGCGCTTTCAACAAGATGAAGTCGTGGTTCAACTATCCAATGGTCCTGCTTTTAAGCACATGGTTGAAGAACAGCGTTATATTCGCCAAAGATACCCGTCTTACTTCTCGTCTTTACGTTCTGCTTAAATCAAAAACTGTCTGCGTTGAAACGAGCGGTGCGTGCTTCTGCGATTGTGCAGTGCGTAATGTGCATAAGTTCGGCGAGAGTGATTGATGGGTTTTGTTTAACAAGCCTTACCAACTTGGCTGATTTGGGTTCAAGCTGTTCCTGATATTCTGCCAGTTTGTCTTTGAGTCTCGTTATTAAAAATTGCATGACCAATGAATCAAGTTCTCTGAGCCGATTTGCCAATAATTCAAGTTGCGTTATCTCACCACTGATTTGCCAATTTCTGGAACGTCGTATTCGTTTCAGGTTGCACTGATATTCTCTCGCCAGCATTTTTGCTTTTTTCGCATTTTCTCCACCAAGCCGATGAATCAATGAGGGGAGGGAAATCGTGATGATCATAATAGCCATGTTCTTGTTTGAATGACTTTCCGTTATAACACGGTCTTATAAAACGGTGAAACCCCGATAGTTGGTAGCTATCGGGGTTTCGAATTTTTAGATTTCTCGGATGGTAAGGCCGATAGTCTTTATGCAAAAGGTTGGATTTTATCCAACTAATTCCTTGGTAGGAAATTAGATGCGGATGAAGTCCATGTGCTCAACTTTTGGCTTGAACACGTGACGTTGAACGTCTTGTGGCTTAACTTTTACTTCTGCGCCATCAATTACTAGAGTAATTGCTTCGTAGAATTCTGGTTTGTCCATTTGGTTGATCACGTCAGAATGATCCAGTGCGATAGCAACTGGCGCTGCTTCACCACCGTAAACAACTGCTGGGAATTGGCCCGCGTGACGTAGGCGGCGGCTCGCACCTTTACCTAGTTCAGTACGTACTACTGCTTCGAATTTCATAGTTTTTACACTCAAATTAGTAAAAATAAACTTCACATCTGCAATGCGACCTTGCTGATGTGGTATAGCTTTGATAGTGAATCAATGATTACTAACAAAACGAGCGCGGATACTAGCACTCTATCTAAGATGGGGCAATAGAAAATCCCTTGCAGCATCGATTTATTGCAGTGTTACGAAGGACCGTGACAGTCTTTATTGCTTAATGTCGAGTTCGATTTCGTCCATTAAACCGAACGAAAAGTTAGCACCGCTTTTAACCCCCCCATGGTACTAGTCGATAGGGTTAGCGTACCGCGATAACTGTGCGCCATTTCACTGACAATATTCAACCCAAGCCCAGATCCAGAGGTTGTTTCGTCTAAGCGCACGCCACGTTGTACCGCTTTAGCCAGATCTTGCTCAGCAATACCTGGGCCATCGTCTTCAATGTGGATTTCTACCCAGCCTTCTTCTCGATTTTTTGCGTGAACTCGAACCAAAGAAGCTGCCCATTTGTAGCTATTTTCCAGTAGGTTGCCGAGCATCTCGTCGAGATCGGTTGGGTCAACGGCAACCTCTAGATCAGAATCCAACTCATTAACTAACGTGATTTCACGCTGTGCGTAAATTTTGTCAAATGCCATAGAAATAGCATCTACCCGTTCGCTTGGATTGGCTTTTACCGCAAGAATATTCATTGAGCCAGCCATGCGCGCGCGCCCTAGATGGTAGTCAATCTGCTTTTGTAACTGTTCAATCGGTGTTCTGAGTTTCTGCTGTTGTACGAAATCAAGATGATCGATCTCATTGCGCAGTACAGAAATCGGCGTTTTTAAAGCGTGAGAGAGATTGCCTGCATGATTACGTGCACGTTCAAGCAATTCTTGATAGTGGAATAACAGTGCATTCAAATCATTGACTAACGGAAAGACTTCTTTTGGGTACTCGTCACTGAGACTGGCTTGTTGACCTTTGCGCAATGCGGCCAGCTCTTTTTGCATTTTCCCTAACGGCCGTAATGACCAACTGACTTGCAAGCCAATCAGCACCAATACACCACTGAAGAGCAGACCTAGTATCATCCACAATTGGCTAATTACGCTATTTAAAGTGTCTTGTAATGGTGCTTCATCAAGACCGATGGTAATGGTGATAGGAGAAGGGAAGTCTGGTAAGTAGATGATTTGTTCAATGACGATCAGTTTTTCATCTCTTGCGCCTTTGACGATGCTTTTCAAGCCATGTTTTTCGCTGATAAGGCGCTTATCCCACAATGAGCGAGAACGAAGCGATTGATCATGGCTTGAGGCCGTCCAATAAAGGCCGCTGTAGGGTTGGCTAAAACGAGGGTCGGAAAGGCGCGACGACAGCACTAGATTCCCTTGCGGTGTCGCTTCCAAGTTCGCCGTGATTTCATCCATCGCTAAACGTAGCTGACCTTGTACATCATTGACTAGGTAGTCTTTGATCAGTGTGGGAATGCCAATTCCCGCCGCTAAAATCATGGTACCTAACCAAAACGTTGCCGCGAGCAGTAAACGACTTTTTAAACTGAGGCGCTTTAAGGCCGAGGTTTTATTTTGCATTAAGCTGGTATCCCAGTCCTCTCACGGTTTTGATAATGTTGTTATTGATTTTTTTACGGATGCGGCCAATAAACACTTCGATGGTGTTGGAGTCTCTATCGAAATCTTGTTTGTAGATGTGTTCCACCAGTTCAGTCCGTGAAATGACTTTGTCGGCATTGTGCATGAAGTAGGCAACCACTTTGTATTCCAGTGCCGTCAAGCTCACCGCTTGACCTTGCCACATCACTTTAGAGGTTCGAGTATCAAGGCTTAAGTCACCGATTTGCATCACAGGGGAAGCGTTACCTGATGCTCGGCGCAGTTGTGCGCGGATACGAGCGGTTAATTCCACCATCTCAAATGGTTTGGTGAGGTAATCATCCGCTCCTGCATTTAAGCCCTCGACTCGTTGAGTCAAACCGTCTCTTGCACTGAGGATCACAATGGGCGTATTGATGTTTTCATCTCGAATGCCTTTCAATACGGTGAGCCCATCGAGCTTGGGTAAACCGAGGTCGAGCACAATCACATCCCACTCTTCTGATGTAGCGCGATAGAGTGCATCAATGCCATCTTGTGATAATTCAGGCACCCAGCCGGTCTGTTCAAGCGCTTCTACAATTTGTTCCCCAAGACGAGGATCGTCTTCGACTACCAATATTTTCATGGTTATTCTCTATTTTTTGATGATGTCGCGTAGGTTCCTGCCACGAATAGCCATTAGTTCTAATGTGCTTGCATTATATTCTACGCGGATAACTCGGTTGTCATGCATCAGTTTTAATTCGTAGACCCATTCACCATCATCTTCATCTAACTCTACTTTGATAACTCGGCCATTGAGTTCTTTATCTATCGTGGCATAAAGCTCAGACAATGGATGAATTAAACCTTTTTGAACTGCCGCGTAGACCTCGTCTTGATCCTCATCAATCTCTACCTTGGTTCCTGGCTTATAAGTGTCTTGAACCCAATCGTGTACATCACTGCTCGCAGCTAAAGTTGGTAAGGATAATGATGAGAGCAGCAGTAAGCGTGCGAAAGCTTTACCCTTTTTGAACAACATGTTGCGCCCCCTGTAAATAAGATGAACAGAGTATAAATGACCTTACATGAATAGAAAGTGAATCATCGGTTTTGTAGCTCATCTTCAAAGATCTTATCGCGCATTTTCCAAAATCGTCCCACTTTTCGCGCAATGACAAATTGTGGTGGACGAAAACGGTGTTGATGAGCCACCACTTTGCTTGGTGAAGATTGAGCAAAAGGGCGATGCTTATCGGCTAGGTGCGGTCGTACAAATTGGTCGTGGAACACCTGTTTATGTTTCTTGGTGGTTAGTGGCCAAAATTCGTGGACTTGCGCATCGTTCTCACCACGATAGGTAACGCGCAGTTGCGCTTTTCCACTTGCATCTTTATGTACATTTAAGTCCATTTCGATACATTCAAAAACCAATGCATCTTTGAGGTTGAGTGCTTCTTTGAGCTTTTTATCAGGGTCAACCAGTGTTGCGTCACATTCATGGCAGATACGTGCGGCGATATCGTTGTCAGCCCCACACTCACCGCAATATTTTGCTCTAAAACGGTAACCACAGTGTTCTCGTTCGCCACTTTCTTCGTCTGTAAAATAGCCTTGGCAACGTCGACCATAGTGTTCAAGCAAAAAACCAGCGGCATCGAGTTTACCCCAAAAGTTGTTATTAAAACCGCAGGCCGGACAGGGAATGGTAATAATTTCACTGTTGGGATCGGGCTTTGGCTCACCGACTTCTGGTTGATAAAGATCATAGTTATTGCCCGCATAATCCAATACCAAACATTCGGTTTTTCCTGCGGATAAGCGTAGCCCACGTCCGACAATTTGCTGATATAAACTGATGGACTCGGTGGGGCGTAAAATCGCAATCAGGTCAACATGCGGAGCATCAAAACCTGTGGTTAATACCGACACGTTAACTAAGAATTTGATTTGGCGCTGTTTAAACTGCTTGATGATGGTGTCGCGTTCAGGGGTCGGCGTGTCACCAATGACGATGGCAGTTTCGTTGTTGGGCAGTAATTGCACAATTTCTTGAGCGTGGCGAACGGTGGCTGCAAAGATCATTACTCCCTGTTTTTGCTGTGCTAGTTGGATGATTTGTTGAACAATCTGTGGTGTGGCACGTTTCGATTGCTCAATCACCATGTCGAGTTCGGCTTCTTTGTAGCGCCCAGTCTTGGCGGGTTTTAGCTGCGAAAAATCGTAACTGAGCACGGGGGCATCAACCATTCGCGCTGGCGTTAAAAAAGCTTCATCAAGCAGATAACGGATCGGTAGCTCAAAAATACAGTCACGGAAGAAGCGAGGCTCCTCACTGCGCACTTGGCCACGAGTATGGTATTGATAAATCCAGCCCATGCCTAAACGATAAGGCGTAGCGGTTAACCCCAACACTTTAATCCCTGGGTTGAGCTCGCTTAAATGGGTGATCACCTTTTGATAGCTACTACTTTTCTCATCCGGTACGCGGTGGCATTCATCAATCACCAGTAATGAAAATTGATTTTTAAAGGCATCTAAATTGCGCACCACGGATTGTACCGAAGCAAAGACGACCTGTTGATCTGTCTCTTTTCGTCCTAAACCTGCCGCAAATACCGCGCCTTGCAAACCGTAGCCCTCATATTTGGCATGGTTTTGCTCTACCAGTTCTTTCACGTGCGCTAGTACTAAGACTCGTCCTTTGGCAAGCCTTGCCAGCTCAGCAATAACCAAACTTTTTCCTGCCCCCGTCGGTAGTACAATTACGGCGGGCGTAGTGTGATGACGAAAATAGTGGATCACGGCTTTGACCGAGTCCGATTGATAAGGACGAAGTGTGTACATAACTCGCGTTTTCTCTTGTTGAACGCTGGATAAAAACAGTGAAATAGATCAACTATTTCATTTTAGCTGCGTATAATACCTGACTTGATTTAGATGAGGTAATCATGCGGTTAGATAAATTTTTGTGTGATGCGTTAGGTGCGACACGTAAAGAAGCCACCAAGATCATCAAAAGTGGTGATGTCACAGTAAATGGTAAGACGCAGAAAAGTGGTTCATTGCAGGTGACGCAGGAGTGTGAGGTGGAGTGGCAAGGCCGTGAGTTAATCTTGCATGGTCCGCGCTATATCATGTTACACAAACCCGCTGGTTACGTTTGCTCACATGAAGACGGCTTCAATCATACGGCATTTATTTTGCTCGATGAAGTGAATGTTCAAGACTTGCATTTTGCAGGACGTTTGGATGTCGATACCACAGGTTTGGTTCTGATCACCGATGACGGTCAATGGTCTCATCGCATTACCTCGCCAAAACACAAATGCGACAAAACCTACCGTGTCTGGCTTGCAGACCCTATTGAAGCGAATTATGTCGAACAATTCTTAACGGGTATTGAACTGCGTAATGAGCGTGAGCCAACCTTGCCTGCGCAATTGGAAGTCGTCGGTGAGAATGAATGTTTACTGACCATTCATGAAGGCAAATACCATCAAGTTAAACGCATGTTTGCTGCTTTAGGCAATAAAGTGGTTGGCCTTCACCGTGAGCGCATTGGTCATATTGTGCTAGATGAGGCACTAGAGCCCGGTGAATACCGTTATTTGACTGACCAAGAAGTGGCTTCTATTGGGGCTTGAACGGCCTAGCTTTACTGCAACTTCATTCCTTATTTATCTGGAGAACTATGACTTCATCTCAACCTGTTACAGCGAATAATACGCCGCACATTAGTTTTTTACTCTTCTTAGTATTAGGCGCGATTGGCGCATTAACGCCGCTGGCGATTGATATGTATCTGCCAGCCATGCCAGCGATTGCTAAAGATCTCGGTGTGAGTGCTGGAGCGGTACAAATGACGCTGACTGCTTATACCGCTGGTTTTGCGATAGGCCAACTATTGCATGGCCCGCTGGCCGACAGTTATGGCCGTCGCCCAGTGTTGCTGATCGGCGTATTACTGTTTGGTATTGCTGCCACTGTGAGTGCGACTACGCAGGGTATTGAAGCGTTAACGTATGTTCGCGCTGCGCAAGGTTTTGCTGGAGCAGCGGCGGCTGTGGTTATCCAAGCGGTGGTGCGTGATATGTTTGATCGCGAAGATTTTGCCCGCGCCATGTCTTTTGTCACCTTAGTGATGACCGTTGCCCCGTTAGCTGCGCCGATGATTGGCGGACACTTGGCCATTTGGTTTGGTTGGCGTTCGATATTTTGGGTGTTAGCTATTTTTGCCGCGGTGGTGATTGCTCTCGTGGTTTGGAAAATTCCAGAAACACTCAGTGCAGAAAATCGTCAACCACTACGCTTTCGAAATACCATTCGCAACTATGTGCAGTTAAGCCGTAACCCAGTCGCGATGGGGCTTGTTTTTTCTGGTGCTTTCTCGTTCGCTGGTATGTTTGCCTTTTTGACCGCAGGCTCTTTTGTCTATATTGATATTTATGGAGTCGATCCTGATCAATTTGGTTACCTGTTTGGCCTCAATATCGTCGCGATGATTATCATGACCAGCTTGAATGGTCGAATGGTGAAACGAGTCGGTTCCCACGCCATGCTACGCTTTGGTTTATTGATTCAGTTGTGCGCAGGTATCGGGCTATTTATCGCGTGGTTACTCAACCTTGGTTTATGGGGTATTGTGCCTTTTGTGGTGCTTTTTATTGGTACATTGTCAACGATAGGCAGTAATTCAATGGGATTATTGTTAAGTGGTTATCCGAAAATAGCGGGTACCGCTTCTTCACTGGCTGGAACGTTGCGTTTTGGCACAGGCTCAGTGGTTGCGGCGATTGTCGCGATGATGCCTAGTGATGTTGAGTGGCCGATGATTGTGGTCATGACGGCGTGCTCGGTACTTTCATCTCTTTTTTATTGGACATTAGGAAGAAAGGCGTAATGTCAGAGTATTACCTCGAAATTCAACGTGTAGTGAATACAGCGCTGCAAGAGTTAACAGCAGAACACCAAGCGAATAAGCTGGTGAATGCGCCTTTAGCTAATAATCACTTTTTGGTGCATTGGGTGAGTAAGGCATTGAAAGCACAACGATTTCATCGCTGTGTGGTGGATGATTTAAATCGTTGGCAGAAAGCTGGACGTTCGAAAGGCAACCAATCTGAATTACTGTTTATCTTCAAACGCATCTCAGCATTTTACGGTAAGTTTTTTGCGCAAGACGCGGATAACATCATTACCGATAAGAAAATTGACGCGTTTTTGGAATTCATGGAAGCGGCTCACTGGGAAGTGACAACATGTGATCCATTGGTGAATGAAGGCAAATTACAGCTTTTTACCGATGGGCAAAACTCATTGGCTTTGTGCGCAAATCAGTGTGAATCATGCTTTGATGGTGAACTGCTCGTGAAGCCGATGAACTGGTTTGTGCGGGGCCATCATGCTGATTTCGTCGAAAAGGCCAGCAGTGCTGGCTTTATGGTGCACAAACGTACCGATTATAAGTCGAATGTGAAATATCATGGTGAGTATTTGATATACCCAAGCAACCATGGCGTGCAATTGGCTGAAATTCCATTAGGCTTTCCTATTGATTAGTATGGAATTGAAACCCAATAAGTTGCAGAGCTAGCGATTTCGCTAGCTCTTTTTTTGTGCCTTTTTGACGATGGCTTTGACCATGCCATTAAAAATAAAAAGGTGGGCAGGCATCATCGCGAACCAGTAAAGTAACCCTAAGAATCCTTTGGGGTGCCACCATGCGGTCACATTGAGTTCTCGCGTTTCGCCTAGATCTTTAATGGTAAATTCCAATCGCCCTAACCCTGGGCCTTTCATCCCAAAAAGAAGAGACAAAAACTGTTGAGGTTGGCAGCGGATCACTTTCCACGAATCAATAAAATCGCCAACTTGCAGTTCCGGGCCACAAGGGGAGCGGCGCACAGGTTTGCCACCACCGAATAAAAGATCGAGCCATTCGCGTGTACGCCATAGTGCATTGGCAAAAAAATAGCCTTCTTGGCGGCTTCCTATGGTTCGGATAACATCCCATAAAGCCTCAGCAGAAGCGCTGGTCTGAATCGTTGCTCCTGCCTGTTTAGGATAGTAGCCAAAACCGGGTTGCCAACGCTGTAGGGCACTTGGATCAAATCCCCACACCTGCGAGCGTGTAAATTCCCCTTCATGCTCGATTATTTTGGTGACAACGTCACGATAGGGGGTCAGTTTTTGGGGATAGCGTGCTTCAATGGCTTGTGAGTCGGCAATGTAATCATGATCTAAACCGGCAAGTAGTGCTCTGCCAATATTAGAGGGGACGGAGGTGATAAGACCTAGCCAGTAAGAAGCCATTTTGGGGGTTAATAGTGGGGTAGACCATAACCGAAATGGTTTCTGTGTTGCCTGACAAATAATGGCAAATTGTTCGCGGTAGGAGAGAGTGTCAGGCCCACCGACTTCAAACAATTGGTGTGCAACGGGCTGCTCATTAGCTAATTCAAGTAGATAATGATTGAGGTTTTCCAGCGCTATCGGATTTGCTTTGGAATCAACCCATTTAGGAGTGATGAGCATCGGTAAGTTGTAAACAAAATCACGCATGATTTCAAATGCGGCTGATCCCGGTCCAAGAATGACACCGGCTCTTAATTCGGTCACTGGTACAGGACTTTTCCTAAGTAGATCGCCGGTCATTTTCCGTGCTTTGAGGTGCTCTGAGTTTCCGGTTTGTGGCTGAATCGCACTTAAGTAGATCAGGTGTTTGACCTGGCTAACCTCAAGGGCTTGTTTAACGTTTTCCGCCAACGACAATTCATAGTCGACGAAATCATGTCCTTGCGCCATACCGTGCACTAAAAAATAAACCAGTTCAAATTGTGGGATAAGCGCAAGTGTCGCCTCTTTATCGGTAAGGTCTAAATAACGCAAGGTAAGGTTGGGATGAGATATGGCACGTGAGGTTAAGTAGTCAATGTGCCTAGCTGCGGCCGTTACTTGAAAACCTTGCGCTAATAGCAAAGGTAACAGTTGTGAGCCGACATAGCCTGATGCGCCGAGTACTAACACTTTTTTCATGACGGTCCCTTCAAATAAGATGGTTAGATTATGCTCACAGACGTATAATAGCGACTTCATTTTTCCTGTGCTATCAATGTGTTGAATTTGAGGTGATCGGTTGTCTGTTTTTTCGCAAATCGTGTTACATACAAGAGGCGATTTTTTCCGTCGCTTAATGGCTATCGCTCTGCCGATCACCTTGCAAAGTATTATGTTTTCTAGCCGTGGTCTAGTGGATGTTTTGATGCTAGGGCAATTAGGTGAGGCAGAAATTGCTGCGGTAGGCGTTGCCGCTAGAGCAACTTTTGTCACCACCATCATGCTAGTGGGCGTGACAACCGGAGGCGCACTTTTAACAGCTCAGTATTGGGGCGCAGGAAACAAACAGGGCGTGCGAGAAAGTACGGCACTTACGTGGTTAGTCGCTAACCTATTTGCTGTAATGACGGTGGCACTATTTTTACTGTTTCCAAGTCAAATCATGGCACTAACCACGGATTCCGAGACCGTTAATGCGCTAGGTAGCCAATATTTGATTATTACCTCACTCAGTATGTTTGCTGTAGCTTGCGTCAGTAGTATGGCGGTAGGGCTGCGAGCGATGCATAAACCGGGGCTCAGCACGTTTTTTAGCGGTATTGGTATTGTTTCAAACGTGTTTTTAAACTGGGTGCTGATTTTCGGCAAATTGGGTTTTCCCGCGATGGGAATCGAAGGTGCGGCGATTGCTACCGTGCTCAGTGGTTTTATTGAAGTCGCGTGTTTATACGGTTACCTCTATGCCAAGAAACATCTGTTAGCGTTTGGAATTGACGATATCCGAGCCATCATTGAATGGCCTACCATTTCTCGTTTTTTGAAGCTTTCGTTGCCAACTACCTTTAATTTCCTAGCATGGGCAGGCGGTTTATTTGTCTATCATGCCATCATGGGGCAGAGTGGTGTGCAAGGCTTAGCTGCGTTATCGGTGATGACGCCAGTAGAATCAATTTCATTGAGTTTACTGATTGGGATGTCGAATGCGGCTGCGGTTTTAGTCGGTAACCAACTTGGCGCTAAGCAGTACGATGCCGTTTATTATCAAGCCTTGGGCTTAACTATCATCAGCCTTCTTGTGGGCGTGGTTGTCGCTGCCGCTTTGTATGTGGTGCAGATCCCTATCCTGAACTCTTTCACCGCCTTGACGGATGAAACCCGTGCTTTATCTGAAGAGTTTATCGTGATACTGAGCCTTGGCATCATTTTACGTTCCATTCCAATGACGGTGATTGTTGGCGTGTTGCGAGCTGGCGGTGACGTAAAGTTTTGTCTTTATCAAGATTTAGTCGCGCAGTGGCTGATCGGTATTCCGTTAGCCGCATTTTGTGCGATTGTGCTTGGGGCTAAGCCTGAAGCCATCTATTTATTGTTTCTCGTTGAAGAGTTGATTAAATGGGGCGGTTCTCTTTATCGAATGAAAAGCAAGAAGTGGATGCGAAATTTGATTGAAAATTAGACACAACGCAGTTAGGTGGTGCAATTTGATGCACATAATGTGATCCGGTATCCAAAATGCTTTCTACTGCAGGAGAATTAGTGTAGATTCACAATCCAATTTTAGTCGATTGCGAGCGATTTGATGTTACAGCTGACCAACCTGTGTAAAGGCTATCTAGATGGCGATGAATTTCATCCCGTGCTACAGGGGGCAGAGTTAACATTAAACCGAGGCGACCAAATCGCATTGATGGGTGAAAGTGGTTCGGGTAAGAGTACATTACTCAACCTTATTGCCGGATTAGATATTGTCGATTCTGGCGAAATTTGGTTTCCAAGTTTTGCCATGCATGACACGTCAGAAAATAAGCGTACCGCTTATCGCCGAAATAACATTGGTCATATATTTCAGCAGTTTAATCTTCTTCCCACCCTCAATCTCGCGGATAATATTCGCTTTTGTCGTCAGTTGAAAGGAATGCCGGAAGACCAAGGTTTACTGCGTCAAATTCTTTCTTCGCTTGATTTAATGCCGTTGCTAGGCCGATACCCTGAAGAGGTTTCTGGTGGGCAGCAGCAGCGTGCTGCGATCGCGCGCTCCTTGTACATGGAGCCTAAGATTTTATTAGCAGATGAACCAACCGGTAGTCTTGATGAGCGTAATGCCGAGGCGGTGATGCGTTTATTGACGACCTTAACTCGCCAGCTGGATTGCACGTTATTATTGGTGACGCACAGTGAAAAAGTCGCGCAGCATATGGATGGTCGCGTACGTTTACAAGGAGGGTTGTTGCATGTTATGGCCCGTAGTTAAGGCGCTACTTGGTCATTATCGGCGTTATCCTTTACAAATCATTCTAGTATGGCTGGGTTTAACGCTTGGCGTTTCATTGTTGGTGGGAGTGACGGCCATCAACCAGCATGCTCGTCAAAGTTATGAACATGGCGAAAAGCTGTTTTCTAATCCATTACCTTATCGTATTCGTTCCAAGCATATTGCCAATAAAATCCCCCAAGGTTTCTATATTCAGTTGCGCCGTGATGGATTTTCTCAGTGCGCTCCTTTTGAAAACCATCGTTTGACGACAAAAAATGGCACGGATATTTCGCTGATTGGGCTTGATCCCGTCGCGATGTTGCCAACCAATAGCGGCCTTCCTTTATCGGAATTTTCGACATTATCATTGATGAATCCGCCGTATCCTATTCTGGTGAGTGTTGATCTCGCTCGTCTCCAAGGTTGGCAAACGGGTGATTTTATCGTGCTTGATGATGAATCAAAGTTAGGTCCTATTCAGATCGATCAACAAGATCTCATCAACGGCACACGCGTTATTGCGGATCTATCCTTGGTGCGTATGCTCAAGAAAAGTTCGGGCTTATCTGTTATTGCTTGTGGTGATATGCCGCCAGAGAAACTGAAAAGACTAAAAGATAATTTACCTAACGGTTTGACGCTAGTCCGTAGTTCTCGCACTGAGCTGGAATCACTCACGCGTGCTTTTCATCTCAATCTCAATGCAATGGGTATGTTGGCATTTTTGGTCGGGCTATTCATATTCTACCAAGCCATGTCTTTATCTTTAATCCAGCGCCAACCTTTAGTCGGGTTATTACGGCAAGCGGGCGTTTCTGGCTGGCAGCTTACCCAAGCATTGGTGATTGAGTTGTTTGGCATGGTCCTGCTTAGCTGGATATGCGGTAACGGATTGGGGTTATTATTGGCCAATCAACTTATTCCAGCGGTTTCAGCCAGTTTGGGTGACTTGTATGATGCTAATGTCGGTTTATCGATTAGTTGGAATTGGCAGTGGAGTAGTTACAGTTTAGCCATGGCGTTGATTGGTGCATTCGCGGCGTGCGCTTGGCCCCTCGTCCGGTTGCTAAAATCGCAGCCTATTCGTCTTTCGGCTCGTCTCTCTTTGCTTCGATTTGCTGGCACAGAATTTCGCCTGCAAGCCCTTGTTGCTTGCGCATTGACTGTCGCGGCGATTGCCGTGTATCAAGTTCCACAAACGCAACTTTCTGGTTTTGCAATTATTGCGTTGATGTTACTCAGTGTTGCGCTGTTTACGCCTTATCTTATTTGGACGCTGTTCAACAGTTTTTCCTACTCACTCGCTTGGGTAAAAGCGCGTTGGTTCTTTGCCGATGCAGCCGCCAGTATGAGCTATCGCGGTGTCGCAACTATGGCATTTATGATTGCTATGGCGGCGAATATTGGCATTGAAACCATGGTTGGTAGCTTTAGAGACACTACTGAAAAATGGTTAAACCAACGTTTAGCGGCCGATATTTATGTCTATCCTACCAACAGTTCTGCATCAAGAATGAGCAGTTGGTTGAAAGCGCAGCCTGAGGTCAATGATGTTTGGTGGCGTTGGGAAAAAGATTTCGCCACTGACAAAGGTGCATTGCAAGTGGTCAGCACGGGTATCTCGGATGGTGAGTTAGACTCGTTGACGGTTAAACTCGCTGTTCCTAACTATTGGTATGATTTACACCATTCAAAGAGTTTGATGATCAGTGAATCCATGGCGCTTAAATTAGGCATTAAGCCTGGTGATTTTATTGACCTTTCTGAGCCTTTGGGCCAAAAGTGGCAAGTCGTGGGGGTGTATTACGATTATGGTAACCCTTACCACCAGGTCTTATTATCACACCAAAATTGGTTATTTGCGTTTGCCAGTACGGGAAATGTGGCGCTAGGAGTGGTTTTGCACGAAGGTGTGAATGACCAAGGATTAAAGAAGCGACTAGAATCGGTATTTAGGTTGGGCCCTGAGCGGATTTTTGATAACAATCACATCCATACTCAAGCGATGCGGGTGTTTGACCGAACCTTTGCCATCGCCGATACACTCGGGCGTATTACTTTGTTGATTGCCGTGTGTGGTATTTTCTTTGCTACGTTAGCCGGAGAGGTTTCCCGCCAGCGACATGTTTCGCTACTGCGTTGTTTGGGTGTTTCTGGTAAAGAGCTGGTGGTGATTGGCAGCTTGCAATTATGTGTTTTTGGGGCGATAGCGCTCGTGATTGCAATGCCGTTAGGGCTTGCACTCGCTCGTCTTGTGGTTGACATCGTGATTAAACAATCCTTTGGTTGGACAATCCAACTGCAGTTGATCCCCGGGGAGTATTTGAAAACGGCAGCATGGGCGATGGTAACCTTGATGTGCGCAGGTGCAATCCCGGTTATTCGTTTGGTCAGAAGGCCACCGATTAGCTCATTTAGAGACGCGTTATAAATGATGAAACGATACCTCGTACTTTTGTGCTCTTTGTTGATTGCTGTATTGTTCGGCCTCTATTCGTGGCACCAGTATTGGCAGGCACAGCAAACGATTTCAGAATATGCCGTTTCTGAAACAGCTTCTAAGCAAATGGATACATCATCAATATCGAAGGAGCACCCGTTCGAGTTCGTGCTTCCTAATCGCCCGGTACGACTTCCTCAAGATTTCAATTTTCATCAAGGTTTTGAACATGAGTGGTGGCATTACTTTGCGAATGTCAGTGATGAACATGGGCAGCAATATGGGATCCAGTGGAGTTATTTTCGTCTCGCTAATGAAGCTCGAGATGCCAATGGATGGCTTAGTCCTCAGCTTTATCTTGCTTATGTGGTGATCTCTTCAAAGAATGAAGTCTGGCGTGAACAGCGGATTGCGCGGGGCGGAATTGGTCAAGCCGGCTTAGAATTAAAACCGTTTAAAATGTGGATTGATAATTGGAACTGGCGCGCACCGGGGACGACTCCATTTCCTGGAGTATTAGATGTAGCGACGGACACGTTTTCACTCTCATTAAAAAATAACCTTTCCGGGCCATTTGTATTACCTGGTCAGCAGGGATACCAAAAAAAGCATGATTCACTTTCTTTAGCCTCATATAGTCTCCAAGCACCGTTTTTGCAGGTCAAAGGTGTACTCAACTTAGGTGTTAACTCTCAACCTATTCAAGTCACAGGTAATGCATGGCTGAGCAAGGAGTGGGGTAATAATCTACTGCCTAACGCTAAACAGGGATGGGATAAGTTGTTCGTTAAACTCGATAGCAAAACAACCTTATTGGTTAATCGCTATCGTTATTTTCAGCAAGAGCCCTATTTGTTTGGGGCAATTGTGAAAGATTCGGGCACCACGATCGCACTATCTGCTGATGAAATTGATTTAGTTCCTGTCGTTTCTGCCGCGTCGGAGAATGAGCGTGACATCCCGTTACAATGGGTGGTAAACATCCCTAAATATAATATTCATCTGGTGACGAAAGCGGTGAATCGCGATTTGTGGTCACCCTTTCTGATCCCTTATTGGGAAGGCCCCATTATCACCGATGGTAGTCATAAGGTGACGGGTTTCATGCAACTAACGAGCAACTAAGTTCAAATATTTGCGGAATCTAAAGGTCAAGTTGTTCTTGGCCTTTTGTGTTTTTGTGAACCTTTTTTATTTTGTTGTAAAATTGTTATGCATGAAAACTAATCAACAATGGGAAAATAGTGAAAACCAAGGAATATACGTTGTATTGTTATGCTTGACTCGGAAATTCCGATTCTTAATATCTGAACAAGCGATTTTTACTTCTATCAGCTACTGTATAAACTCTGTCATATTCATTTGTTAATGGTTTATTAACATGCATAACTATAAGGACGATATCATGAGTGATGTGATTCGCGACTTTTTCAAGATGGAATCAGCAGGTGGTATTTTGCTGGTTATTGCTGCTGCAATTGCAATGATGATTGCTAACTCACCGCTAAATGATGTTTACCAATCTTTTTTACATTCCTACGTGTTTGGAATGTCAGTGTCGCATTGGATCAATGATGGCTTAATGGCCGTATTCTTTTTGTTGATTGGCTTAGAAGTCAAACGTGAATTGTTGGAAGGTGCTCTTAAATCCAAAGAAACGGCTATTTTCCCAGCCATTGCTGCCGTCGGCGGCATGCTTGCTCCAGCATTAATTTACGTGCTGTTTACGGCTGGTGATGCACAAGCGATTCAAGGTTGGGCGATCCCAGCGGCCACTGATATTGCGTTTGCGCTAGGTATTATGGCGCTATTGGGTAAACGTGTTCCGATCAGCTTAAAAGTGTTCTTGCTGGCGCTTGCGATTATTGATGACTTAGGGGTTGTGGTCATTATTGCGCTATTTTATAGCGGTGATCTTTCTACCATTGCGTTAACCGTCGGTTTCTTAATGACTGGTGTGCTTTTTATACTAAACAACAAGCATGTTACCAAAATCAGCCTGTATTTAATTGTCGGCGCGATTTTATGGTTTGCCGTACTTAAATCTGGTGTTCATGCAACCTTGGCTGGTGTAGTGATTGGTTTTGCTATTCCGCTGAAAGGTGATAAAGGTGAATATTCTCCGCTAAAGCATCTTGAGCATGCGCTACACCCGTATGTCGCTTTTGGTATTCTGCCATTGTTCGCATTTGCCAATGCCGGGATTTCACTGGAAGGTATCTCCGTATCTAGCCTCACGTCAATGTTGCCTTTGGGCGTGGCTCTTGGCCTATTTATTGGTAAGCCATTGGGTATTTTTACCTTCAGTTGGGCTGCGGTGAAACTCGGTGTCGCTAAATTGCCTGAAGGGATCAATTTCAAGCATATTTTTGCCGTGTCAGTGCTATGTGGTATTGGCTTTACAATGTCGATTTTTATCTCGTCATTGGCTTTTGGACCGACCAATGCTGAATTTGATACGTTTGCACGGCTCGGTATATTAATGGGCTCAACCACTGCCGCGATTGTAGGCTATATATTGCTTCGTTTATCTTTGCCAAAAAACGCATAAGAATAATCAGCCCTCCGTAATACGAGGGCTGATTCATTTTATAAACTAACCATTTGATTTATCAATATTCTTAATCAATAGAAAATTTAAGTTTTTATCGATTTATTGAAAATTATTGCCAGCGTAATTATTTTTTGATATTTTTCGCACCAATCTCGGACAGTAGCTTCTGGGGGACACGCGTAATGACCATTCAGGCTGATTGTGACATTACGTAGGGTAGGTATCAGCAAGTCCTTTTGTTGATAGACGGGATACTCTTGCAGCGGGAGCTGCATGTGAATGGGAAACCCAACATTGAACTCATCATCACTTAACACACTGACGTTAATCAGCTTTGTACTTCCTCTATGCCCTGTGCTTGAAGACAGTTCTATCACCGAACCTTGATTCTCTGATTTAGTAATCTTTCATCGAAGACGATGAACCAATTTCCGTTTTTGCCTTTTGGCTAATACGGAGCTTATTGCTATGTCATATTTCCTTATATTCAAACCAAACCAAGGAAATAGGCGGAAATTTTCACATTCAAGGGGAAGGGAAATGAGCACAGCCTTTGAAGTCGATAACACTATCGCAAACATTTTTTCATCTCAGGTACCTGTTGTTGAAGGTATTTATGATCTCACACCGGACCAAATTCTACTCGATCAAATTGAGCATGAATCTGAAGTTCGTTCATACCCACGCCGTCTACCGATTGCCATCAAGCAAGCTTATGGTGCGTTAGTAGAAGATACGCGCGGACAAATTTTCCTCGACTGCTTAGCGGGCGCGGGAACGTTGGCGCTTGGGTATAACCATCCTGAGATCAATCAAGCACTGAAAGAGCAGTTAGATTCAGGTCTGCCATATCAGACATTGGATATGACAACGCACGCTAAAGACAAATTCATCAAGCAAGTAAAAGCATTTTTGCCTGAAGAGTTTGCAAAAAATTCCGCGATTCAATTTTGTGGACCTTCTGGTGCGGATGCCGTTGAAGCGGCTATCAAGCTGGTGAAGCAGACAACGGGTCGTAACACCATGTTTGCGTTTCGCGGTGCTTACCACGGCATGACCAACGGAACGATGGGCATGATGGGCAACCTGAATACTAAAGCTCGTCGCACAGGATTAATGTCGGATGTGCATTTTATGCCATTCCCATACAACTTGCGCTGCCCGTTTGGTTTAGGAGGCGATGAAGGTGCCAAAGCGAGCATTCGCTACATCGAACGTCTGCTGAACGATGACGAAGCTGGTATCATGAAACCGGCGGCCATTATTGTTGAACCTGTTCAAGGTGAAGGTGGCGTTATTCCCGCTCCAGCATTCTGGCTGCGTGAGCTACGCCGTATTTGCGATGAACACGGTATTTTATTAGTTTTTGATGAAATTCAATGTGGTGTAGGTAAATCGGGTTACCGCTTTGCATTTGAAGAGTCTGGCATTTGTCCTGATATTCTTTGCTTATCTAAAGCCATTGGTGGTGGTCTACCAATGTCTATTCTTGTGTTCAAGAAAGAGATCGATACTTGGAAACCGGGTGAGCACACAGGCACGTTCCGTGGTAACCAATTGGCCATGGTTTCTGGTGCGAAAGCGTTAGAAATTATTTTACGTGATAACCTCGTTGAACACGCTAATGTCGCGGGTCAGTACCTACGCCAAGGTCTTGAAGCGATTCAACGCCGCGTGAATTGTATTGCGGAAGTTCGTGGCAAAGGTTTGATGCTCGGCCTCGAGATTCGTAAACCAAACGGTGAAATGAACAAATTTGGCGAGCCAATGGCCGATGGTCAATTAACACTCGCTATCCAACGCGCAGCACTTGAGCGTGGGTTGATGGTTGAAAAAGGTGGCCGTGAAGGATCCGTTATTCGTTTCTTACCACCGATTATCATCTCATTCGAGCAGATCGATTTTGCTCTGCGCACTCTTGAAGCGGCGATTTTAGCCGCAGGTGGCGGCGAGAAAGATCCAGAGCCAGAAAATCAAGCCTGGAAGAAGCATTTTATCCAAACCGGTGAAATGGGCAGCAATGAATTTGCCGATGTGATGAACCATGCCACTTCTGCGATGAAAGCTGTTTTTGAACAAGCCAAAGCGCCTTATTCAGGTTTGGATCCAAAGCAGCTTGAAGAAGCGATTTACGCAGTAGATTTGGATAACAAAAATGCGCCATTGAAGGATGTGATCTCTGAAATGGCAGATCTGGTAGCCAAAAATTCCATTATCGTTCAACACCCAGATTGTATTGCTCACCTGCACACGCCACCCTTGATGCCATCAGTAGTGGCTGAAGCGATGATTGGTGCATTAAACCAGTCTATGGACTCATGGGATCAATCGTCTTCTGCTACCTATGTTGAACAGAAAGTGATTGATTGGATGTGTGAGAAATACGAACTCGGCGCTCAGTCGGATGGTATTTTCACCAGTGGTGGCACGCAAAGTAACCAAATGGGTTTAATGTTAGCTCGTGACTGGATTGCCGATAAATTAAGTGGTCATTCTATTCAAAAGCTGGGCTTACCTGAGTATGCCGATAAGCTGCGTATTGTGTGCTCGAAAAAATCGCATTTCACCGTGCAAAAATCGGCCTCTTGGATGGGGTTGGGCGAGAAAGCCATTTTGGCGGTTGATGCGAATCCAAACGGCACAATGGATGTCACCAAACTGGAAGCGGTTGTTGCACAAGCGAAAGCGGAAGGTCTTATTCCTTTTGCTATTGTTGGAACGGCAGGCACAACGGATCACGGTGCGATTGATGATCTGTCGACGATCGCGGATGTAGCACAGCAACATGATCTATGGATGCATGTGGATGGAGCATACGGCGGCGCATTGGTTCTAAGTAGCCATAAAGCACGTTTGCAGGGCGTTGAGCGTGCGCACTCGGTCAGCGTCGACTTCCATAAATTGTTCTTCCAAACGATCAGTTGTGGCGCGGTGTTGCTCAAAGATAAAAGTCACTTCAAGTATCTACTGCATCATGCGGATTACCTTAACCGTGAACATGATGAACTGCCAAACTTGGTGGATAAATCTATTTCTACGACCAAGCGTTTTGATGCATTGAAAGTGTTTATGACAATGCAAAACGTAGGCCCTAAGGCTTTGGGTGAAATGTACGATCATCTGCTAGAACAAACACTGCAAGTGGCAGATTTAGTTCAGCATCACGATGCTTTTGAACTCTTGGCTGAGCCTGCTCTCTCCACCGTGTTATTCCGTTCCGTGGATAAACAAGCGGTAGATTTTGACGAGTTGAACAAAGCGTTGCGTTTAGAAGCATTGACACGTGGTGTCGCGGTGTTGGGCGAGACGATTGTGGATGGCAAAACAGCGCTTAAATTCACCATTTTAAACCCATGCTTACAACTGTCAGATTTCAAAGCATTACTTAATAAGATTGAAGTACTAGCCTCTGAGCTAGCCAAGGCATAAAGGAATACAAACAACCATGTCTATTTTACAAATTGGCGCGGGAGGCGTTGGCTGGGTTGTCGCACATAAGGCGGCCCAAAACAACGACATACTCGGTGATATTGTTCTTGCTTCTCGTACTCTTGAAAAGTGCGAGAAGATCATTGAATCGATCAAAGGAAAAAATAACCTTAAAGATCCAACTAAAAAACTTGAGGCACGCACCGTCAAGGCGGATGACGTAGCCTCGTTAGTTGCATTAATTAAAGAAGTCCAGCCTGATCTTGTGATCAACGCTGGCCCTCCTTGGGTAAATGTGCCAATCATGGAAGCATGTTATCAAGCCAAGGTTTCCTATCTAGATACATCGGTTGCTGTTGACCTTTGCTCTGAAGGTCAACAAGTGCCTGAAGCGTATGATCCTCAATGGGAATTTCGTGAAAAATTTAAGCAAGCAGGCATTACCGCTATTCTCGGTGCTGGTTTTGATCCGGGCGTGGTTAGTGTGTTTGCCGCGTATGCGGTGAAACACCTCTTTGACGAAATCGACAGTATTGATGTGATGGACATTAATGCAGGCGATCACGGCAAAAAATTTGCGACTAACTTTGATCCAGAAACCAATATGTTAGAGATTCAAGGCGACTCTTTCTATTGGGAAGAAGGGCAGTGGCAGCGTGTTCCTTGCCATTCACGAATGCTAGAATTTGATTTTCCTCAGTGCGGCCAGCACAAGGTGTACTCCATGTCGCACGATGAAGTGCGTTCGATGAAAGAGTTTATTCCGGCCAAACGTATTGAATTTTGGATGGGTTTTGGCGATCGTTATCTCAACTATTTCAATTGCATGCGTGATATTGGTTTATTGAGTCCAAACCCATTGACGCTGCAAGATGGTACTGTGGTTCAACCACTTCAAGTGCTTAAAGCGATGCTGCCAGACCCAACCTCTTTGGCTCCTGGCTACAAAGGCCTGACTTGTATTGGTACTTGGGTGCAAGGTTGGAAGGATGGTAAACAGCGCAGTGTCTTTATCTACAATAATGCAGACCATGAAGTGGCATACCATGATGTAGAGCACCAAGCCATCGCTTACACCACGGGCGTTCCTGCCATTACTGCGGCATTGCAGTATTTCCAAGGGCATTGGGCACAAGCGGGCGTGTTTAACCTAGAGCAGCTTGACCCTGATCTGTTTTTAGAAACGATGCCGAAATTAGGTTTGGATTGGCATGTTCAAGAGCTCGATATCGGGCAACCAGAGATTAAAATTCTAAAATAAGAGTTTTCGATAGTTAAGCCGATGCAGATGTGTCGGCTTTCTTCAATTTGAGAGTGATAAATAGATGCAAAAAAGCGAACTCCAAACGCCCTATTTTATGATTGATGAATCACAGTTGATCGCGAACCTAGAAATCGCGAGGCAGCTCAAAGAGATGTCGGGCGTCAAACTCGTCTTAGCTTTAAAATGCTTCTCTACTTGGGGAGTGTTTGACATCATCAAACCTTACTTAGATGGCACCACCAGCAGTGGCCCATTTGAAGTAAAATTAGGTTACGAAACGTTTGGTGGTGAAACTCACGCCTATAGCGTTGGCTACAGTGAAGCTGATGTTAAAGAAGTGGCCGATATTTGCGACAAAATGATTTTTAATTCGCAATCCCAGTTGGCCGCTTACCGTCATTTAGTTGAAGGCAAGGCGTCATTGGGTTTACGTTTAAACCCCGGCGTGAGTTACGCTGGGCAAGATCTTGCCAATCCCGCACGTCAGTTTTCTCGTTTAGGTGTTCAAACAGACCATATTGATAACTCAGTGTTCGATACTATCAATGGCGTGATGTTCCATATGAACTGTGAGAACAAAGATGCTGATGCGTTCATTGCGTTATTAGATTCGATCTCTGAGCGTTTTGGCCAATATCTGGATAAGTTAGATTGGGTCAGCCTAGGCGGTGGTGTGTTCTTCACTTGGCCTGGTTATCCGCTAGAAAAATTAGCATTAGCGCTTAAGGCCTTTTCAGAAAAGCATCAGGTTCAGCTTTATCTTGAACCGGGTGAGGCGATCATCACGAAAACGGCTGATTTAGTGGTGACTGTCGTCGATATCGTTGAAAATGGCATGAAAACAGCGATTGTTGATTCGGCAACTGAAGCGCATCGTTTAGACACACTGATTTACAAAGAGCCTGCGGCTATCTTAGAAGCGAGTGCGAACGGTGAACATGAGTATGTCATTGGCTCGTGCTCTTGCTTAGCGGGTGATCAATTTTGTGTGGCTTCATTTGAACAGCCATTATCGATTGGCCAGCGGTTGCATATCATGGATAGCGCGGGCTATACCATGGTGAAATTGAATTGGTTTAATGGCCTTAAAATGCCTTCCGTGTATTGTCAACGCAGTACAGGAGAGCTTCAGAAACTGAATGAATTTGGCTATGAAGACTTTAAACGTTCATTATCTCAATGGTCGGTAAACTGATGACAATAGGCCTCACCATACAGTGGGTGAGGCCTATTTTTGTAAAATCACACCTTAGAGTTTAAAGCTTTTCATTCTTTCGTCTAATTGGCGTGAAAGAGCGGCCAAGGTTTCACTCTCTTCTGCCAAATAGTTTGCCGATTGTGACATCTCCAATGCTGAATCGTTAATGCCACTGACGTTACGGTTCATTTCTTCGGCCACTGCACTTTGTTCTTCTGCCGCAGTGGCGATTTGAATTGCTTTGTCACTCACATGCTGAATATGACTGACGATCAAGGAAAGATCACTACCTGCATTTTCTGCCCGCTCCACACTGTTATAAGCGAGATCTTGGCTTTTTTGCATCGCGTTTGATGTACTAACGGCCAGTTGCTGTAAGCGGTTAATGGTGGTTTGGATTTGGTCAGTGGAATGATGGGTACGGCTAGCTAAATTTCTGACCTCGTCGGCGACCACTGCGAATCCTCTACCTTGTTCTCCAGCACGTGCGGCTTCAATCGCTGCATTTAGTGCAAGTAAATTGGTTTGTTCAGAAATGCCGCTGATCACTGTGGTAACTTCACTGATTTGCATCACGCCTTCTTTGAGTTTGTGCACTTGCTCAGTAGCCACTTCCAGCTCTTTTGAGAGCGCTTTAATGCTGTCCACACTGGAATGTACGTCTTTATCGCCTAAGCCGGCTTCTTTGCTGGCATCCAATGTGTCTCTTGCTGTCTCTTCTGCATGGCCTGCAACATCGGCAACTGTCGCACTCATTTCATTCATCGCGGTTGCGAGCTGACTTAATTGGTCACGTTGACTGGTCACCGCTTGGCTAGTTTCTTCCGCAGAAGAAGCGATGCGAATGGCGGCCTCTGCAAGCAGGTTTGCTGAGGTGACCGACTCGATTAATGCTAAACGCACTGCACTTACGCTGTCATTGATACGACATGCCACAATGCCAATCTCATCTTCTCCCATTACTGGGACTTGTGCGGTTAAATCGCCACTTGCCACTTTTTTCATGACTTCTTTAATTGACTCTAACGGCATAATGATGGCTCGGCTGATGACCACCCCAAGCGTTGCCATCACAAACACAACTGCCAATGTCGCTCCTCCCATCTTGAGGATCTGTTTGTTGATTGCCTCTTCAATGTCATTGATGAGCATGCCTGAGCCGATAATCCAATGCCACGGCGCAAACCCGTGGACTGCCGATAATTTCTCTGCGGGTGTTCCACTGTTAGTCTGCCAAGGATATGTCAACGTGCCTTGTTGACCATTTTTGCCAAGTTCAACCATAGTGAACCAAAACTCGCCTTGCGTATCTTTTCCTGGGCTTCCCATCTGTTTGCCAACCAAATCAGTGCGAATCGGATGGGCAATGGTGTAACGAGACTCATCGATAGCAAAAAGATAGTTGTTGCTGTCAAAACGTGTGTTGTTGATGAGTATTTTCGCCTGTGATTTAGCTTCGTCTTCGGGGAGTGTTTTCTGAAGGTGTGAGATTTGTGAGAGGAGAGTATCGATAACTGCGTTCAACCTCGCTTCACGCTCTACGACTAAGTTACTTCTCAGCGCGCTAGTTGCAATGAACAGTAAGCTCAATAAGCCAACAATTGCAACCGCGATAATAGCGGTCAGCTTGTAGCTGACCTTAATATTTTCAAGCTTCAACATGACGTTACCACCATTAAAACAACCCAACCTTATTGCTGGGCATATTGGTTTACCTGTTGTACTTGAGGTTACCGTGATGTTGGTTACGTTTGATTGCCAGAGTCACAAGGTTTGTTAATACTCATTAGTAATCATCCGTTTATCCATCTGACGGCATCTTCAAGTTATTCGGCATCTAGGATTTGCAGGCTTAGATTAATTATGGTTACCCGCTCTCTAATATTGGAATATGGTCGTCATTTCGCGAATGCAATTAGTTGATTTTGTTAACTGAATCACAACTTTAATCTTACTTAATAGATAGTGAGGTCGATAAAAAAGGAAGCATCAGCTTCCTTTTTTCGGGGGCGTAAACGAGATTACACTTCTAATATCACGCGCGTATCTTCACTGAGCGCTTCAAGCTCATCGGCTACGTCTTCAATTTGTATCGCAGCTGGGAGCTTGATGGCTAGGTTGGCGGTAAATAAACTTGAGCTGACACCTCCGCCACCCGCAATAAAAACGCGTTGGCAATCCATATCTAAAATATTGATACCTTGATTATCAAGAAGGTGGGTGATTTCGTTGACGATGCCTGCACGGTCGTTTGCATCAATCCGCAGTTGGTAAATCGTTTCTTTTTCGTGTTGATGTACGTCAGAATCAACAATCTGCACCAGAAGATCGGGTTGTTCTCTAAATGCTTGTTGAACGATAACGGCATTTGAGGTCGGTAACTCTATTTTAATGACGGCAGCTACTTGGTTTTCAATAAAGTTCACTTTACTTATTAACCATTTTCCACCATTTTCATGAGTGATAGCGGCAAGATGTTTAATTGTGGCTGGTGTTGCACTGCCGACGAAATTGACGATAAAAGTACTGTTCATAATAGGCCTCCCATAGCAAGCTAACGAAAGATAAATCGTTGATCTTGAATTCCTTTCACTTCAGTGTAGAGGCCTATCTTAGATAAGACTTGATGAGAGTCAATTTTTTACATTTACGCAGTCTCTTGCTTGTCAGTATTCATACTTGGGCCACAAAAATAGCCTTGGCTTTAGGCATTGGCCTTGTGTTTAGCCCTGTTTTTTAGAAACTGACTTTGAGGTTAAGGCCATAAAATTGCGAATCATAGCTAGCGCCTGAGTCCAAAGCAAACTTTGCGGCATCTTGGTTGCCAAACCAAGGCGTGCCATTAAATTCTACTTCGGCATCGCCTCCCCAAGCATTTGATACCCAGCCATGGATATGTCCAACAGGGTTGAGGAAGAAAAGTGTGACATCACCCAGAGTCGATGAACCCAACACTTCACCACCTGTGGTAACAATATCTTGTTCCGCTTCAAACATCAGCTCACCGACAACCGCACCAAAAAAGGGCGTAATAAATAAGTCTTGCCATGACGGTATCTCGGCAAACGATTCTACGCCATATTCCCAAAAGAAAGTCGACATAACACCGGAGTAAAGAAAAGATTCAAACTCATTAAATCCAGCATGTCTTGCGGCTGTGTAGTAAACGCCGCCAAAGTAGGGGTGCATAATGTAGTTGAGATAATGCTCATCTCTATCCCAAGTGGGGCCGGATGATACGTTATCTTTCCATTTGCTGCCTATGCCGCTTATGCTGCGATCCTCTTCATCCCATTTGGTAATGGATGCAGGCAAAAATGTCATTAAACCAACGGTTGCTACGCTTAATCCTAAGATGGTGTAGGTTTGGCCTTTGAGATAGTCCCAGTCTTTTGTATCTTGCACGGTAAGATATTTAGGCAGCGCGGGCTCTTCAAGGTTTAGCGGTTGCGACTCTGCTAAGCTTGCTAAAAATGGAGAGTTCGATTGGTAAATATTCGGATCGTCATTAAAACAAGAAATTTGATTGCAGTCGACCGTATAGGAAAACTCAATGTGTTGGTTGAAATCGTATGCAGTGGCACTAGCACAAGCCGAAAACGATAACATCAATGGTATGATGCTTTTCTTTGACACGGAGGGCTCCAAAGTTTTGTTTTTAATGATCAGAATCACAATTATCTATTAAAGCGGCGGTGATGAAAACAGCAAATTATGTAAATAAGGAAACTTATGAGAAAAATAGCATTCAAAGCGTTATATATTGCACTTTATTCTCTGCCGTATTGATTGATAGCACACCTGTAAGCGTACACAAAAGGACACCATGATATGTTGAAAATAGCAATGTTAAGCACGGGTGAGGAAGTGCTCCATGGCGATATTGTCGATACCAATGCTGCTTGGTTATCCAGTGAGTTCTTCCAGCACGGTTTTTCGTTAGTAAAACGATCAACGGTAGGCGATAGCCAGCAAGCCTTGGTTGAAGAGTTACTGATGCTCAGTTTCAATAATGATGTATTGATCGTGAATGGCGGGCTCGGCCCAACGTCTGATGATTTAAGTGCGGCGGCGGCGGCTCAAGCGGCGGACCAAAAGTTGGTGTTGTCTGTGCTGTGGAAGCAAAAACTGGACGAATTTTTTGCGCAGCGTGGTGTTGTGATGCCAGAAAGTAACCTCAAACAAGCGATGTTACCTGAGTTCTCTGACATCATTGATAACCCAATAGGGACGGCTTGCGGCTTTAAAGTTCAGATTAATGATTGTGTTTGTTATTTCACCCCCGGAGTACCCAAAGAGTTTAAGCTGATGGTCTCTGAACAGATTTTACCTGACTTGCTAGCGACATACCCACAACAAACGGGATTAGAGTGCAGCCGTTTATTCACTCTGGGTTCATCGGAATCGGCCATTTCAGATAAGTTGGATAAATTAGTCTTACCGGAAGGGTATATGCTGGGGTATCGTTCTTATCTGCCTTTTATTGAGGTGAAATTGTTTGGTCCGAAAAGTGATTTAGAACGCCGAGTAAAACTACTACAGATCATCTACCAGCATTTGGAACAACATGTTGTGAGTGTCGATGAACCTATGCTCACGCATATCGGTCATTTAATGCAAGACAAAGGATTATCGATCTCTATTGCAGAACAAGCGACCAAAGGTTGGCTCGCCAGTTGGTTGTTAAGTAACGAGCAGGTGGAAGCGTTGAGCGGTCACTGCTGGATTTTGAGCCGCAACGTTGAATCGGGCTTAGGCGATCAAGATCCACTCGCAGCGTCATTAGCGCTTGCTGGCGCAACGAAGGAAAAGTGTTCTACTTCGTTATCGCTTGTGACTGGTGTATTAAATGATGATCAATTTAGCCTAGCTTTATCGGCTCCGCAGGGAGAGTGGGGACAGATCCTCAAATTCAAGCGTCGTTACAGCGCCGATGAGCAGAGGGAGTTAATGGGGACCATCGCGGCTGATATGTTACGCCGCTATTTATCGAATAAGCCTATTTTTGCTCAGTATGGGGCATTGATCTCCGTCAAAGAGATGTTTTTACCTGCGAGCGTCATTGGCTAATCAACTCAATGTGTTAGCGTATTTTTAAGTCTAAGCTGTTGATAATTAAGTGCTTTGCATTTAAATTGTATCGGGTGGTAACTGCATGATTTTTTGGCTTATTCCGTAGGTTCGGTGAGGTGCTTAGCTTATGATTATTTCGTCTAAAGACTAAGCTCATGATTTCACGCATCAGATAAAATTGTTTCAAAATTGGGTCTTTTTTACACATCTTTTCTCTGTACACTGTCAGTCCGCTCGATGAAATTCAGCAGGAGGCTGACATGTTTAACCAATCGAAAATTTTAGTTTGGTATAAAGTTGCAAGTCAAAAAGTGATCTTAGGTGAGGCATTGAGTAATGAAATGAGTGATGTTGTTTCTTTATGGCTCAACGCTCCATCAGACTTAGATACGCCTAGCTATCAAGGATATAGACTTTCATTGTTTGATGGGGATGGCAGAGAAATCGCTAACAAATCCGTATCAATGGGTACGGCTGATGGCATTCTTCTAGGAATGTATAAAGCCAGAGCATAGCTCTGGCTTTACCTTTTTAACGCGCCAATGTGTGATGCGTTAACAGTGCACTATTGGCAGATCGAGATTAGGCTCGCCTTGCTTTGGGTCGATAATTAACACCAGCAAGTTCCACATGGCTTTTGGCTTTACAAATACAGGGCAATATTTCGTTGCGCTCTGTGTAAGCCATCGCAAAACCAACGTATTCCACTTCGCCTTTAACGAGCGTGCAGCGACAGGCACCACAGTGACCATCGCGACAGTTGTACTCTGGCTCTAGCCCCGCACTCTCCATACTTTCCAATAAAGTATTGGAAGAGTTTGATTCTATGGTTGTAACTTTGTTGATTTTAATGGTCGCCATTACAGCTCAAAGTCCTCGAAGTCATTGGCACGAACTTCATTGTCAATTTGGCCTACAAGGTAGGAGCTGATTTCTGCTTCTTGAGGTGCAACTTGTACGTTGTCTGAAGACAACCACGCATTAATCCAAGGAATTGGATTTGATGTTGCGCCGGGGTAGGCGATATCTAAACCAACCGCTTGCATACGAACGTTGGTGATGTATTCAACGTATTGGCACAGAATGTCTTTGTTTAAACCAATCATCGAACCATCTTTAAACAGATATTCAGCCCACTCTTTTTCTTGTTCAGCAGCCGCTTTGAACAAATCAAAACACTCTTGCTTGCACTCTTCAGCGATTTGTAAGAAAGCGAAATCGTCTTGTCCATTACGCAGCAAGTTGATCATATGCTGTGTACCAGTCAGGTGCAAAGCTTCATCACGTGCAATCAACTTGATGATTTTGGCGTTACCTTCCATCAATTCGCGCTCTGCAAAGGCAAATGAGCAGGCGAAGCTGACATAGAAACGAATCGCTTCCAACGCATTGACTGACATCAAGCAAAGATAAAGTTTGCGTTTCAGGTCACCCAAGCTAATTTTGACGCTCTCACCATTAATCTGATGTGTTCCTTCACCAAAACGGTGGTAGTCATTAGACAGTTGGATCAGATCATCGTAATAGTGTGCAATGTCTTTTGCGCGTTTCAATATGTGTTCATTTTCGACGATGTCATCAAACACAATACCCGGATCATTCACAATATTACGAATAATATGAGTGTATGAGCGTGAGTGGATTGTTTCTGAAAATGACCAGGTTTCAATCCATGTTTCCACTTCAGGAAGCGAAACCAGCGGTAGCAGTGCCACGTTAGGGCTGCGACCTTGGATTGAATCCAGTAGCGTTTGATATTTCAAGTTCGAGATGAAAATGTGCTTTTCATGATCTGGAAGCTTGTTGTAATCAATGCGATCACTCGATACGTCGACTTCTTCTGGACGCCAGAAGAACGAGAGCTGTTTTTCTATCAGTTTTTCAAAAATTTCAAACTTTTGCTGGTCGTAACGAGCCACGTTAACCGATTGGCCAAGAAACATCGGTTCTTTGAGTTGATCATTCTTTTTTTGAGAAAAAGTACTGTAAGCCATAAATGCCTCAATCCCTTTTAAGCTCCCCTGCGTGGGGAGCATTATTGAATACGTTGAGTGAAATAGAGTTAGATCTTACAACCGCCGCCCGCACAATCATCATCTTGTGCCTGTACTGCGTCTTTTTGATCATCCTTCGCGCCATCACGAGTGTTGTGATAGTACAAGGTTTTCACACCAAATTTATATGCCGTCAGCAGATCTTGTAGCAATTGTTTCATTGGCACTTTGCCACTTTCATACGCGCTGGGGTCGTAGTTGGTATTAGCGGAAATCGCTTGGTCAACAAATTTCTGCATGATGCCGACTAGGTGCAGATAGCCGTTGTTAGAACCAATATTCCACAATAACTCATAGTTCTCTTTCAAATTAATGAAATCCGGCACGACTTGTTTCAAGATGCCATCTTTTGAGGCTTTTACTGAAACATAACCGCGAGGAGGCTCAATACCGTTGGTGGCATTGGAAATTTGCGAAGAGGTTTCTGAAGGCATTAACGCTGTTAACGTTGAGTTACGTAAGCCAAATTCCATGATCTCTGCGCGCAGCGCATCCCAATCATAATGCAAAGGTTCTGCACAAATTTGGTCGACATCTTTTTTATAGGTGTCGATAGGCAGCAAGCCTTTGGCATAATTTGTTTCATGGAATAGAGGGCATCGGCCTTGTTCTTTGGCTAACGCGACTGAAGCCTTCAACAGGTAATATTGCATCGCTTCAAAAGTGCGGTGTGTCAAACCATTTGCACTACCGTCCGAATATTTCACGCCATTTTTCGCCAGATAGTAAGCGTAGTTAATCACGCCCACACCCAATGTACGGCGATTCATGGTTGACTTATAAGCGGCAGGCAGTGGGTAATCTTGATAATCCAACAGTGCATCTAGCGCACGAACCACAAGATCAGACAACTCTTCGAAATCATCCAGAGATTGAATTGAACCTAAGTTGAATGCCGAAAGCGTACATAGCGCAATCTCACCTTCATTATCTTCAACATTAGACAGTGGTTTCGTCGGCAGTGCGATCTCCAAACAGAGATTGGATTGGCGAACAGGCGCTACAGACGCATCAAACGGGCTGTGCGTATTGCAGTGGTCAACGTTCTGGATGTAGATACGGCCAGTGGAGGCACGTTCTTGCATCAATAGGGAGAACAGTTCTACCGCTTTCACCGTCTCTTTTTTAATCGAAGTGTCATTCTCATATTGAACATACAAACGTTCGAATTCGTCTTGGTTTTCGAAGAATGCGTCATACAATCCAGGCACATCAGAAGGGGAGAATAGGGTAATATTACCGCCTTGGACTAAGCGAGAATACATCAACTTATTGAGCTGAACACCATAGTCCATATGACGAACACGGTTCTCTTCAACGCCGCGGTTATTTTTCAATACCAGTAGCGACTGTACTTCACCGTGCCACAAAGGGTAGAAGACAGTGGCTGCGCCACCACGTACACCACCTTGAGAACAGCATTTCACTGCGGTTTGGAAATATTTATAAAAAGGAATACAACCCGTGTGGAATGCTTCACCACCGCGAATTTCCGAGCCTAATGCACGAATGCGGCCCGCGTTAATACCAATACCCGCACGCTGTGATACATAACGTACGATAGAGCTTGCTGTGGCATTGATTGAATCTAAGCTGTCACCACATTCAATCAACACACATGAGCTAAATTGACGGGTAGGCGTGCGCACGCCCGACATGATTGGCGTTGGCAGCGAGATTTTGAACATTGATGTTGCGTCGTAAAAACGCTTAATGTAATCGAGACGGTTTTCTTTTGGATATTTCGCGAATAAGCAAGCGGCGACCAAAATGTAGAGGAACTGGGCACTCTCATAAATTTGTTTCGTCACACGGTTTTGCACGAAGTACTTACCTTCAAGCTGTTTTACCGCGGCGTAAGAAAAATTAAGGTCACGTGCGTGATCGATATAAGTGTCGAGTTCTTCAAATTCTGCGCGAGTATAATCTTCGATAAGGTGCTTATCGTATTTGCCCATTTCAACCAAACGAGAGACATGGTTGTACAAAGTGGGTGGCTCGTATTGTCCGTAGGCTTTTTTACGCAAATGGAACACCGAAAGACGAGCCGCTAGATATTGGTAATCTGGCGTCTCTTCTGAAATCAAATCGGCAGCGGATTTGATGATAGTCTCATGGATGTCAGAGGTCGTAATACCATCGTAAAACTGAATGTGAGCTTTCAGTTCTACTTGTGATACAGAGACATTGTGCAGGTCTTCCGCAGCCCACGCGATTACACGGTGGATTTTCTCAAGATCAATTGTTTCTTTGCGTCCATCACGCTTGGTGACAGTAAGTTTTTGGTTCATTCTGCTTCATTTCCCTAACAAAACTGATTAAGGCCGTATTTTTGTAGAATTGTTGTAAATTTCATCGCGGCTTTGTGATCTGAATTTATCTATATATTGTAGTGCAAACACAACATATAGGGGTTCTTTGCTTTGCGAGTTACAAGATAGTGCTATCTGAAGCTCATTTCAAGTTACAGATCTGGGACAGCTTGTGGATAACTAGCAAAAATAAAAAAAACAGTTAGTACCCACTTACTGATGATCAAAGAGCCGATTTGATTGTAGAAAATTACCGTTTTGAGTTTGGTTTAGATGTAACCACAATCAAAAAAAAACTTCTTGATCTTTGAGGAAAAAAGGGAGCGATTTTCGATGTGGTTAAAATGGAATCTAGAGCACAAAAAACAGCCTAGAAACCGAGAAAAAATGTGCTATTCGGCTTAATTTTTAACGTGAGCAATACGCTATCGATAATGGCATATTAGATGACCACTGACTTTAAAAAAGCTGAGTATGAACGATGTAATTGACATCAACATTGCGCCCTAAACGGTAAGTATCGGTTAACGGGTTATAAAGTAGGCCTGTTATTCCTTGCTCTTGCAGGTTTGTTTTATCAATCATCTTAATCAGTTCCGATGGGCGGATGAATTTTTCATGATCATGTGTGCCTTCTGGAACAATGCGTAGCAACTTTTCTGCGCCCACGATGGCAAACAGGTAAGACTTAAAATTACGATTGAGCGTAGAAAAGAAAACATGACCGCCGGGTTTGACCAACGCAGAGCAGGCTTGAACAACGGACAATGGGTCTGGAACATGCTCAAGCATTTCCATGCAGGTGACAACATCATATGTGTGTGGGTTGTCAGCGGCGTGGTCTTCAATCGTACTTTGAATATAAGTGAGCTTTGTTCCGGTTTCTAAAGCATGTAAACGAGCGACTTCAAGCGGTTCTTTGCCCATGTCTAAGCCAGTCACTTGCGCACCTTCTCGCGCCATGCTTTCGGCTAAAATTCCGCCACCACATCCAACATCGAGCACCTTCTTGCCAAATAGGCCGTTGGCATTGACCAACACATAGTTCAATCTTAACGGGTTAATTTGATGCAGTGGCTTAAATTCACCATCCAGATCCCACCAGCGTGACGCCATCTCTTCAAACTTTTTAATTTCATTAAGATCAACGTTTTGTGCTTTAGTCATGTTAGATTCGCTCTTGCTGTCAAAATAGGCATCTTTAGTTGTGTGGGGTATTATAACCAGTTGATTATCACAGGCTACAGGTTATCTTTATTTCATTAATTTTTGGCTAAAATTTGGCCATTAATCAGCCGGGTATGGAATGAATGTGCAATTTCTCGGCACTTGATACACAACAAAGGTCACAACCTGATAAAAGGAAAGGGAAAGGGATGCCGAAGTAGTGAATTATGTGTTATATTTTTCGGCCTTGTACGTATCGAATATACGATCAAAAGATAGAGGGATAATGGCTCTATGAGCGATCTAGCTAGAGAGATCACGCCCGTAAACATTGAAGATGAGCTAAGAGGTTCATACCTAGACTACGCGATGTCAGTTATCGTGGGTCGTGCTCTTCCAGATGTGCGTGATGGCCTAAAACCAGTACACCGTCGCGTTCTATTCGCGATGAATGTGCTTGGTAACGATTGGAATAAACCATATAAAAAATCTGCCCGTGTTGTGGGCGATGTGATTGGTAAATATCACCCGCATGGTGATAGTGCTGTATACGATACGATTGTTCGTATGGCGCAGCCGTTCTCATTGCGTTACATGTTGGTCGATGGCCAAGGTAACTTTGGCTCGATCGATGGTGACTCTGCGGCAGCAATGCGTTACACCGAAGTACGCATGTCAAAAATTGCCCACGAACTGCTTGCCGATCTCGACAAAGAAACGGTCGATTATGTACCGAACTATGACGGTACAGAACAGATCCCTGCGGTTCTTCCTACGAAAATTCCTAACCTACTGGTGAATGGCTCATCCGGTATTGCAGTAGGTATGGCAACCAACATTCCACCCCATAACCTAACGGAAGTGGTCGAAGGTTGCTTGGCCTATATAAATAATGAAGACATCACCATTGATGAGCTGATGGACTACATTCCGGGCCCAGATTTCCCAACAGCAGCATTAATCAGTGGCCGCAAAGGAATTATCGACGCTTATAAAACAGGGCGCGGTAAAGTCTACATGCGCTCTAAAGCGGATATCGAAGTCGAGAAGAATGGTAAAGAAACCATTATCGTCAGAGAAATCCCTTATCAAGTGAACAAAGCACGCTTGATTGAAAAAATTGCTGAGTTGGTTAAAGAGAAAAAAGTCGAAGGCATCAGTGCACTGCGTGATGAGTCTGATAAAGACGGCATGCGTATTGTTATCGAATGTAAACGTGATGCGGTTGGCGAAGTGGTACTGAACAACCTTTACGCTCAAACACAGTTACAAACAACATTCGGCATCAACATGGTTGCGCTGGATAATGGTCAACCTAAGCTATTCAACTTGAAAGAAATGTTGAAATGCTTTGTTGATCACCGCCGTGAAGTGGTGACGCGTCGTACTATTTTTGAACTGCGTAAAGCTCGTGATCGTGCCCACATTCTAGAAGCACTTGCTCTCGCGTTAGCCAACATTGATGAAATCATCGAATTGATTCGCCGCGCAGCAACGCCAGCAGAAGCAAAAGAAGGCTTGATTGCTCGTGGTTGGGATCTTGGCAACGTAGCGTCAATGCTTGAACGTGCTGGAACCGATGCCGCTCGTCCTGAATGGCTTGAACCAGAATACGGTATCCGTGATGGCAAATATTTCTTAACTGAGCAACAAGCCCAAGCAATTCTTGAACTTCGTCTGCACAGATTGACAGGTTTAGAGCACGAAAAAATTCTTGATGAGTACAAAGCTCTTCTGGAAGAAATCGCTGAACTGATGCATATCCTTGCTAGCACTGAACGTTTGATGGAAGTGATCCGCGAAGAGCTTGAAACTGTTCGTGATGCTTTTGGTGACGCACGACGCACTGAAATTACCGCGGCAACTCACGATATCGACATGGAAGAGCTGATTGCTCGTGAAGATGTGGTCGTTACACTTTCTCATGCAGGTTATGTGAAATACCAGATCCTCAGCGATTACGAAGCACAACGCCGTGGTGGTAAAGGTAAGAGCGCGACGAAGATGAAAGAAGAAGACTACATTGAGCGTCTTCTTGTGGCGAATACTCATGACCATATTCTTTGCTTCTCGACTCGTGGTAAGACATACCGTTTGAAAGTCTATCAATTACCGCTAGCGAGCCGTACAGCGCGTGGTAAACCTATCGTTAACATTCTTCCTCTGGAAGAAGGGGAACGTATTACTGCGATTTTGCCAGTCACTGAGTTTAGTGATGATAAGTTTATCTTTATGGCGACCGGTGACGGTACAGTGAAGAAAACATCACTTTCAAGCTTTGCCAACGTGCGTTCTAACGGTTTGATCGCGGTTAACTTGCGTGAAGATGACTCTTTGATTGGTGTGGACATTACCGATGGCAACAGTGAAATTATGCTGTTTTCTAAATTTGGTAAAGTGGTTCGCTTTAAAGAATCAGAAGAAACGCCAGTATTGGATGAAAATGGTCAGCCTGTTCTTGATGAACATGGCCAGCCAGAAATTAAGTTCAAAGGTGTTCGCGCCATGGGACGCACAGCGTCCGGTGTTCGTGGTATGAAGCTAGCAGAAGGCGACCAAGTGGTATCGCTGATTGTTCCTTCAAATGACGGCGACATCTTAACAGTGACACAAAACGGCTATGGTAAACGTACAACCTTAGGGGAATATCCAACTAAAGGTCGTGCAACTCAAGGCGTTGTTTCAATCAAGGTGTCTGAGCGTAATGGTCAAGTTGTCGGCGCAGTGCAAACTGAAGAAGGCGATGAGTTCATGATGATCACCGATGCCGGTACGCTCGTTCGTACTCGCGTCGCGGAAGTGAGCCAAGTGGGACGCAATACTCAAGGTGTGACCTTGATTCGCACCGCTGAAGATGAAAACGTCGTAGGTTTACAACGTATTGAAGAAATTGAAGATGTTGAGTTACCAGAAGGTGAGGAATTGCCAGAAGGTGAAGCGAGCGTTGCAATTTTAGAAGTACAAAGTGACGCCGAAGAGACTGACTCTGAACCGAGCAGCGATTCTGAAGACGAGTAATCGTTTCACATATCCACCTTTATTCTAAGGTGATAAAGAATAAAAGCCGGAGCATTGATTGCTTCGGCTTTTTACTTCTAGCGAGCAGCCCATCCAACAAGTGAAGGATTTCCATTCAGCGTTGAAATCGTGGTGGTCTTTTTGAAAAGATCATCTGTGCCACAAATACGGCTGACTCCACATCTCTCATTCAACCTAAAATTGCCTATACTTAGCTATTGAGTTAACGTCATAAAAGTCATTAATTTAATTTAAAACGTTCTAGAAAAGATAACTTTTTAATAAATAAGAAACTATTCATTGGTTAAGATCTGTCCCCATAACATAATGGCGCTACAACTAAAAAGGATATAAAAGATGTTTGCTAATCGGTTTACTTTACAATCGCGATTAATTTTTGCGGTGTTATTACCTTGCGTTGCGTTGATTATTGTTGGAATGGCGAGCTTCAATAGCATGTCGACGATTCAACGACAGGCAGAACAGCTCTATCTCAATACGGCCGCGCCAATGCGTTCAATGGCTGAAGTTGCCTCTCGAATTCCCCGTATGCGGGTTGGTATCGATATGATGTTACTTCAAGAGACGTCGTTAAGAGATAAAAAGGGTGTCCTCACACGTGTGAAAGAGACACGTGACGAAGATATCCCTGAAATGAGGCAGTCTGTCGAGCACGCAGTTCAGTCACAAGTGGATCCAGAACAACGTAGACAAGTTCAGCAGCTGTTGACTGACTTTGAAAAAATGGTCAGTACTCAACTTAATCCTATGTTGGCGGCATTTGAAAAGGGCGATCTAGATACGGCGCGCAACATATACCGAGATCAATATGCGGTTACCTATGGTGAACTGCGTAAAAAAGCCAATGTGATCCTCGATTCGCTACTAGAGCAGGCCAAACAGCAGAACGTCAATAGCCAAAAGAGTTATGCCCAAGGGCAAAATCACATGTTTATCATTATTGGTATTGGCGTGCTAATTTCGTTTGTCACTTCATTCTTTATTGTTATCGGCCTAAAAACGAGAGTGGCCAGCCTACAAAAATCGATTGCTTTGGCAGCTGAAAACATGGCGCTAGATGCTCGTATTGATTTAGGTGGTCAAGATGAGTTATCGAAAATTAGCGACAGTTTTAACGACTTCATTGAGAAAGTACATGTAGCGATCAAGCAAGTGGCTTCGAGTTCTTATGAATTAGCGAATACGGCTAACCAAGTTTCAGCTCGGGCACTATTAACCAAAAACAACTGCACTTCGCAACGTGATAGAACAGTTCAAGTGGCCACTGCCATTCATGAACTAGGTGCAACGGTAGGCGAAATTGCAAACAACGCAGCTCAAGCTGCTGACGTTGCGAAACAGGCCACTCATCAGGCGGAAAATGGCACCACTGTAGTAGAGAAAGCACAAGTGCAAATTGCAGATTTGATCACTGAATTAGAGCAAGCTGCACAAGTCGTAGGCTCTTTGGCTGGTCAAGTGGTTAACATCAGCTCGATACTTGAGACTATTCGTAGCATTTCCGAGCAAACGAACTTACTTGCATTGAACGCAGCGATTGAGGCGGCGCGAGCGGGAGAGCAAGGTCGAGGTTTTGCGGTCGTTGCCGATGAGGTGCGAAATTTAGCAAGCCGTTCTGCTGCATCAACCGAAGAAATTCAAAGAGTCATTAATAACTTACAGGAAGAATCGAAACGGGCGGTTGGGGCAATGTCCCAGGGCCGAGAGCAGAGTTTGTTGGTGGTTGAACAAGCTGAAAATGCCAATAGTTCGCTAAAACAGATCCGCGTTTATATAGAGAATATTAGTGATCAGAACATTCAAGTGGCGACGGCAACGGAAGAGCAATCAAGTGTGGTCAGTGAAATCAACCGCACCGTTGAAGATATTAATCATCTCACCATGGAAACAACAACAGTAGCTGAGGAGCTCACTGTCAGTAGCGAACATTTGAAAAAAGTTTCTAAGCAACTCGATAGCCTAGTGAATAATTTTAAATTGTAATTTTGATACTTTAGGCTTAGATATTAGAAATGTGATAACTATTCCATAACTTAACACGACATAAGACATGTCTATGAAAAATGGTATTATTTTTGAGAATTTTAGTATTTTTATAGGAATCGGTTGTGGACCCTGTGATATCGCAATTAAAGAAGGATTTTTATGCGCAGATTCGCTCTCTCAAAGACGGTCCGACATCTGAATCTCAAACGACCTTAGCACTGCTCACAGAAGAAGAGTTGCAACAACTCGAACAAATGTGGGTTGAACTGGCGGTTTGGAAGCAGTCGCAGAATATCTAACTGCCTACAAATTGATTAGCGCAAATTTTCGTAATAATCCCAAATAAAAAGCCAGCAGAACAGATGCTGGCTTTTTGTTTATCACGTCGGCTGTTAATTATACGCGCGTGCGACACGTCCAAGTGATGACAGTTGATAATGTTCAGCGTATGCGGGGATGAAGATTGAGTGACCTTTTTTCACGGTTAGAGACTCACCATTGTCATGGGTTAAGGTCGCATCAGCATCAATGGCAAAGATAATTTCGGCACTGTTGATTTTCACGTTAACTTGCGCGGCATTGAGGTAAATCGCAAACTTAAAATCGCGGACTGGGACAGGGAACAATAATGCTCCATTTTCTTCGATTGGTTTCAATAACAGGCTTGAAGCGGGTTTTTCTTCAAATAGCGTGCATGATGCGAGCTCTTCAATATCCATGTGTTTGGGTGTTAGGCCAGCGCGCAACACGTTGTCTGAATTGGCCATGATTTCAAGCCCGGTACCTTTCAAGTAGGCGTGTGGCGTTCTGGCGTCTAAAAACATGGCCTCACCCGGAGCTAAAGTGAGTACATTGAGCATTAACGGAGAAAATAGGCCAATATCACCGGGGTATTGTTGTGCCAGCTCTAAAATGAGATCAAAAAGATCATCATCTGAATGATGATGGGCATACGCTAATAATGCATTCACCGCATGTTCTTTTTTCTCGCCAGTTAATGATAGCAATGCACTAAAAAAGGTTTTTAAACCTTGTGATGTTGGGTTGTGTGCAAAAGCATCGACTAGGGTTGAAATCGCATTGATATTCAGCGTTTGAAATTGTTCAACAATCTCTGTGATTGGGCGAAACCCATTCATCGCTTTATAAGGGGTAAGGGCGTAAACCAATTCCGGCTTGTGGTTAGGATCTTTATAGTTGCGATGTCCGGCATTGAGTGGGATCCCCGCTTGGTTTTCTTTCTCAAAGCCAATTTCCGCTTCTTGCTTACTTGGGTGAACTTGAATCGAAAGAGCGTTCGCTGCGGCAAGTACTTTGAAAAGATAAGGTAACTCACCAAAGGTTGTTGCAGTAGCAGCAGAAAGAAACGCTGTTTTATCTTGGTTGATCATCTCAAGCAACGAAACAGGTTCTCCATTCACATGAATTTGTGAGCATCCATTTGGGTGTGCTCCCATCCAAATTTCTGCTTGTGGAGCCTTGGTTGGGTTAGCAATATCAAACAAGTGCTGAATCGAAGTCGTGCTTCCCCACGCATAGTTTTGGATGACATTGTCCATCAAAAAGAAAGGTTGTTTGTTATTGGTCATAGTACATCTCACAAAAAATCAAAATAAAAACAAAGTAGCAGTACACAGAGTAAGAGAAATAAAAAACTCCCGAGTTAAAGCGGGAGTACAACATAAAGTCAGAAGCTCAGCGTTGATGAACATCAAGCACTCTCGGGGGAGAGTGCTTGATCATTAAGCCGTTGCTTGTTGTAATTTCGCTTGGCGCATTTTTTTCAGAGTGATACAAACAACACCTGTCACTACAGCACCGGTTGCCATGCAAAGCAAAGCTAGCAAAGGCTTATTCATGGCACCGAGCAATGCTACTACAGGACCGCCGTGGGCAACACTGTTTGTAATGCCAAAAGTGAACGCCATAACCGCCGCAACCATCGACCCCAAGATGTTTGCTGGAATGACTGACATCGGATCTTGCGCGGCAAATGGAATCGCCCCTTCAGAGATACCAACCAAGCCCATTGCACCGGAAGCTTTCCCTGCTTCAATTTCAGAGGCTTCAAACAAGTTCAGTTTACGGCCCAGAACGGTCGCTAAAGCCATACCGAGTGGCGCGACTGGAATGGCACACGCCATTGCACCCATAAATTGAGTTTGACCACTGGCAATCATACCAACAGAGAAGAGGAATGCCACTTTGTTAAATGGGCCACCCATATCAAAGCCAGCCATGCCGCCGAGCACAATACCGAGCAGTATCACGTTACCTGAGCTCATGCTCGTAAGTAGTGCGGTTAAGCCATCCATCAAGCTTGCAATCGGCGCGCCGATAACAAAAATAAAGAGCCCAGAGATAAAGAGTGAGCCTGCGATGGGTGCAATCATGATTGGCACAAGTGGTTGAATAAACTTGTGAAAATGGATGCTTGTTAACCATTTGATGAAATAACCGACTAAAAGGCCAGCAATAATGGCACCGATAAAACCTGTACCGGCATCTGCGCCGTAGAATGACCCGTTGTTAGCGATCCAACCACCAATTAAGCCAGGAGTCAGAGCGGGGCGATCGGCGATCGCATACGCGATGTAACCTGCAAGAATGGGGATCATCAATGTAAAAGCAACCACACCGACGTTCAGCACTTGGTTCCACATACTGCCGTCAGGAATGGCCATACCAGCTTCGGTTGGCTCGCCGCCAATAGCGAGTGCTAAAGCAATCAACAAACCGCCAGTAACAACGAATGGGATCATATGCGATACACCATTCATCAAATAGCGGTATAAATCGGAGCGAGCTTGCGCCGCTTTACCTTTCCCATCTAAAGTCTTGGTACTGGCATCGGCTTGATATTTTGGTGCGCTGAGGGCTTTTTCAATCAACCCTTTTGCATCACGAATCGGCGCTTTAACGCCAGTTTCAATCAGTTTTTTACCCGCAAAGCGCACCATGTCAACTTGCTTGTCACAAGCCACGATGATCGCATCAGCTTTGGCTATCTCTTCATCTGTTGGGCTGTTTTTCACCCCAATCGAACCGTTGGTTTCGACTTTAATTTGATAACCCATCGCGGCGGCCCCTTTTTCCAGCGCTTCAGCGGCAAGATAAGTGTGTGCGACACCGGCTGGGCAGCCCGTTACGCCAATCAAAAAGCCTTTATTGGCTTCAACATCGGTTGTTTTTTCGGTTTTTTGTAGCAACAAATCTAGCGCTGCTTGCTCTGTTTTTGCGTCTAAGAAACGTTGGATGAACCCTTCTTCAATAAGCTTGGAAGAGAGCTCTGCCAGCACTTCAATATGATGATTTGAACCACCATCAGGCGAGGCTATCATGAAAAATAATTTAGAAGGCAAGCCATCTTCCGCGCCATATTCGACACCGCTTTTGCTGATGCCTATCACAACTGCAGGCGAGATAACGGCGGAACTTTTGGCATGAGGCAGCGCGACACCATCTTCAAATCCAGTGTTACCAAGCTCTTCACGAGCATAGATATCGGCTAAAAACTGCGATTTATCGCTGATGCGTCCTTGTTCTAACAGTACATCGACCAGCTCTGAGAAAACGCCATCTTTTGATGTTGCTTTCAAATCAAGCAGGATCAAGTTCTCATTAATGAGTTGAGTGATCATGTTTCGTCCCCTATATGGTTTTTATCCCCTTCGCACGTAGAACTGAGCCATGTTGGCTGCAACTTCAAACTGTTTGGGGATATTGTTATTGCGCACCGCGCTTTTTGTTGGAGATATTGTGAGCTCCTCGGGTGAACAGTGGTAGTGTACGAAACTGGCATTTACTGGATTATTGTAACCTGTGGCTGCAAACGTGATCAGGCTCTTATTTTGGTTTCAGGGTGATAATTTGAATTTATGATTAATTTTTTATTTTAATTCAATTAGATAAATTGATTATTTTGCTTTTTCGATCGGAGTTATCGAATGCGTAATGATTGGTGATTCATGAGGTATTGGATTATAGTTGCCTCGTTTATTGATGGGTATAGGGTGAATTTTGTGATCCCAGTATTTAAAAATGTGATTGAAGTGCTGCTCTCGGAGCGAGAAAGTTTTAATCGAATATGGTTTGCTGGGGACAAAATAACGCCGCCAGCGTTCAGTTACCAAGTCAATTTCCCTCGTCTAGAATTGGTTTTAAGCGGCGTGTATAGCAACGAAATCGAAGAGATTGAACACGGTATCAGTAAGGTCAACATCTTATCTGGTGATGCGCTTTATATACCTCCGAACTGCTGGAATAAACCTGATTGGCAAGAGAGCTGTTCGGTCTTGAGTTTGCTATTTGGCCGTCGTCAAATGGGGTTTAGTTTGGTCAGTAAACACAAAGGCGAGAGTGGTTTTTATGATGTTCAGAAACACAGTATCCCAACGCGTACTGGGCACGCGATTGATCACATGCTCGAAGGGCTAAATGCATTAGCACGTGAGCCTCAGAAAAGCCCAATGGACGAACATTTGTTGTTGGCTCTGTTGAGTTACAGCGCCACAATGCTTGATCAACCGACCGCTTCTCCTAAAAAGCGCAGTGAAGATTTATATCAAGGTATCTGCATCTATATCCAAGAAAATTTTCATCGCAATATTTGCCGTGACAGCATCGCACAGCGGTTTAATATCTCTGCCAACCATTTATCGCGCATGTTTCGCCAACAAGGACACATGACTCTTGCTGATTACATCACTTGGGTAAGAATTGAACGGGCAAAATTTATGTTGAAGAAATACACCTTTCGTTTAGCCGAAGTGGCCACGCGCTGTGGATTTCAAGATGTGAATTATTTTTTCCGCGTATTTAAAAGCAAAGCGGGTATGACTCCATCTGAATATCGAACTCTGTCGCAATAAAGCTATTCATTTTGTATTGGGTCGCACGGCTTAGCCATCACGTGCAGCAAAATGGCTTTAAGGGTTTCTTCTCTTTTTGCCGTAAGTAGCCATTGACGATGTTCCTCTTCCAGCAACCAACGAGTTAACTGCGTGACCGGTTTAATCACGGTTCGCGGCGCTGATGTCGGCAGTAATAAGGTGATGATCAGCGACACATCGCCGGATTTTTCTGACCATGATAGCGGGTTTGCTAACCAGTGAACCGCCAGTGTTGGCTGGGTAACTCGTGCGTGAATGATATGGGGTAGCGCTATTCCACGGCCAATAATGGTCGGGGAGATGGCTTCTCTTTTTTCCAGCGCATGCAAAATATCATGGCAATGTGCGGGCATGATCTGCTTAGCAATCGTGTCGAGTGCCTCTGATTTGCTAACCACTGAGCCTAATGTGGCGTAATGCCACTGTAGCGAAAAAGGCAGTTGAAAAGCTAGGTGGGTGGCGAACGCCAATTCCGCTTTAGCATTTTGTTTGTGTGATGTTGAAATAAGCAGTGTGTGCTCGCGCAAATACTCTGTCATCACCATACAGGCCAACTCGGCATCGAGCCCTTCAATGGCAATTTGGCATACATCTCCCGGGTTTGAACCAAGGCTTAACACTTGCAGTGTATGGTTAAGCATTGCCTTGTTGTCACGCGTGATGTTAAACAGCACCACCACCGAGCGAAAATGGCGGTTGAGATCTTTCAATTCATTTAATTGCCAGCTGACTAGACCGCCTGCTTTTAAAACAAACGTGATGCGCGTTGTGATCATCGGCGGTTACAAATGACGATCTAAAACAGATTGCACGTTCGTCAACACTTCTTCAATGGACACCTGAACCGTTTTGCAACCAACAAAACGTTCACGCTGTTCAATGTCGATATCTGAAGCGATGAGGATCAGATCCGCGTTGACAATATCTGCCACTGTCAGTGGGTTCTCGACACCCATTGCGCCTTGGGTTTCGACTTTAATTGAGATATTACGCTTATTCGCTTCTTTTTTGAGTGCGTCTGCGGCCATATAGGTGTGCGCGATGCCTGTTGGACAAGCGGTTACTGCGATAATTTTCATAACGAAAGATAATAGATAAATGATGAGTGAGTATAAGGAGGATGAAAGCGCGACTCAACCGAAGTTTACGCTAAGCCAGCTCTCTAATGACTGTAACACTCAGGCTACTCGGCTTTGCACATAAACTTTGCACTGGCCGTAGAATAGGGAAGCCCATCATAAAAAATGGTGCTGCACAGATAGTAAATGTGACGTTTTTGTTTGATAAGATGCGCTTCGACTTGCAACGGTACATTCAGTGGAATAGGGTGCAAATAACGTACGTTTAGCTCTGCCGTCATCGCATAAATGCACTGTGCAAACAGACAATGTGTCATGGCCGCATCATGTAAGGTGCTGATAAGTCCACCCTGCATGACCCCTTGATAGCCTTGCATCTTTTCTGTTGCTACAATCTGTGCGCATACGCTCCCCGTTTCTGTTTGGTTAAATTGCAGTGTGTGCGTTTCAGAAAAGAACGGGGCACAACACACCGCGCAGTGGCAATGTTGTAGGGGAGGTTGAATGTTCATAAGTTCACCAAACTGTTTTTAAATGATTAGGAGAAGAAAATGGCAAGACCCAAAAAAATTCGTCGTGTTTGTGGTCAAGCGGCGTATGCATGCTTCAAACCCAACGGTGTCAAATTATCTGAATTGAACACAGTAGATTTACTGCCAGAAGAACTTGAAGCGCTGCGTTTGGCTGATAAAGAGGGGCTTAGCCAATTGCAAGCGGCCACGCAGATGGGCATATCGCGACAAACCTTTGGTAATATCGTTAACCAAGCAAGAGCGAAAGTCGCGACTTGCTTGGTGGAAGGTCATGCGCTGATGTTGGTTGAACGCTAACGCTCGTGATCAGGTTCTTGAATTTGATACAACACCTTCTGATGCTCATCACAAACGTCTACGCAGTTACATTCTCTTTCAATATCGATATTTGCTAACCCACCACAACTGCCTTGCAGCGAGCGGCGGCGAAACAAAACACCGATCGCCATCAAGACAATAATGCCAATAAAAAACGCAAAGGTTATAACATAAGTCATTATTTTCCCTCGACAATCTCTTTTACTTTCAGCACTTTCTTCAACGCTTCTATGGTAGTTGGTGACAGCATTCTGGGTGCCAGTTTGTTATGTTTACCCACTTTCTTCGATCCACATTGACTAGCACAACGTTTCTTCGATTTATTGGCTGAAGGCTTGCCAAAAGAGACGTCGGTGACGGGCAGAAGATGGTTTGGATGAAGTGATGTTAATTGGCTGCCTCTTGGTGCGTAATATACCTCAATCTTCTTTTCTAAAATTGCTGCTAACATATTTTGTCCGATATTGCGGACGATAACAGCGTCCACTCTATTCTCTCTTAGCAGTGCAAGTAGCTGTTTTTTGTGGCCACAACTGCCCTCGGTTTTAGTAACGTCAATACGTTGGCTAGTGGCGGTGGTATCGTCCACAATCATCAATTGAGGCGCTTTGGCAAAGTGATTAAAAGGCGAGTTTTGATCACAAGGGATGGCATAAATCATCATGGCTCCTAAAGTTTATCGGGTTCTTGTATTTAAAATACACCTTATTATTGGCATATGCCAATAATAAAAATGACAATGTAAGAGTTCATTAATTAAAAGTCGTGGTGCTGTTTGGTAAATCGAGACCCGATATGGCGTAAAAATACACGAATAAATTGCAGGCGTATGTAACAAGCCTCATCTACACTTTGTGAGCAGTCAAATGAAAGTTAAATCTATTGCATATTGGAAACTCGCAAGTGTAAACGTTAACATCTGGTGTTTTGAGAGGTATGATCTCTTTCGTGGTGGATCGCACTTTTAAAAAGAGAAATAGGTCTCGATGTTACATTGCGTTACGTATGATTACTTAGTTTTGCAATAGTTATCAAACTATTCACAAGAAACCGCATGAAAATGCGATTTCAAAACTGAAATTTTAACTGGTTCACATTAATTGTTTGTTTTACTACTATACTTTGAAAGGTAAACGTTTTCACTGCTGTTTCTCAGAGTTAACGTTTCTCCCCCTACACAACGTAATAACAACACTAACAAATAGGACTTGTTCAATGAGAAAGTTAACTACTTTAGCCATGCTTGCGGCTGGTATGAGTTTCGGCACTCAAGTCATGGCTGACACAACGATCGGTGTGACCGTTTATAAGTACGATGATAACTTTATGTCAGTTGTTCGCCAAGCGATTGAAAAACAGGCAAATAATGACGGCAACACCAAGGTTTTGATGAATGACTCACAAAACAGCCAATCAATGCAAAATGACCAAGTGGATGTCATGTTGGCTCGTGGCGTGAAAGCACTGGCGATCAACCTTGTCGACCCTGCAGCTGCACCAAGTATTATTCAAAAAGCGAAAATGGATGATGTTCCTATCGTTTTTTACAACAAAGAACCGAGTGCTAAAGCGCTCGCTTCGTATGACAAAGCCTATTATGTGGGTACAGATTCAAAAGAGTCGGGCATCATCCAAGGCGATCTCATTGCGCAACACTGGAAAGCCAATCCTGCTTGGGATAAAAACGGTGACGGTGTACTGCAATATGTAATGCTGAAAGGCGAACCAGGTCACCCAGATGCGGAAGCTCGTACTTCTTATTCTGTGAAAACCATTAACGAAAATGGCATCAAAACAGAAGAGCTACACATGGATACTGGTATGTGGGATACCGCCATGGCAAAAGATAAAATGGACGCTTGGTTATCTGGCCCCAACGGCAGCAAAATCGAAGTCGTGATTGCCAATAATGATGGTATGGCGATGGGTGCGATTGAAGCGTTACGTGGTGCGGGTGCGAAAGTACCAGTATTCGGTGTTGATGCGTTAGCAGAAGCATTAGCATTAGTTAAATCTGGCGACATGGCAGGCACTGTGCTTAATGATGCAGATTCACAAGCGAAAGCGACATTTGAACTTGCACGTAATTTAGCCAACGGCAAAGCTGCAACCGAAGGCACTCAATGGGAAATGGCCAATAAGATTGTTCGTGTTCCTTATGTTGGTGTGGATAAATCGACACTCGAGTAACTTAAAGTTCAAGGGGGAAGTCATTCCCCCTTTACTCCCTAACTTATAGGGTGTTTATACAATCAATAATAAATAATAAATAATTGCTGATTAAATTTTATTTAATATTGAATGGTATTAATCAAAGAATAAATAAGTGATGCCATGGTAAATCAAGAGCATGAATTTCTGTTAGAAATGACAGGAGTGAGTAAAGAGTTTCCCGGGGTTAAGGCATTAGATAAAGTTAATTTGAAAGTTCGACCACACTCTATTCATGCGTTAATGGGAGAGAATGGTGCAGGTAAGTCGACGCTATTAAAATGCCTTTTTGGAATTTATGATAAAAACGAAGGTGATATTATATTTTTAGGCGAACATGTGAATTTTCAATCGTCTAAGCAAGCTTTGGAAGCGGGTGTTTCCATGGTCCACCAAGAGCTTAACCAAGTATTACAATGTTCTGTAATGGATAATATTTGGCTAGGGCGTTACCCAAAGAAAGGACTCTTTGTCGATCACGATAAAATGTATCGCGATACCAAAGAGATCTTTGATGAACTCGATATTGATATAGACCCGAAAATTAAAGTGGCTAAATTATCGGTATCACAAAGGCAGATGGTCGAAATAGCGAAAGCGTTTTCTTATAACGCGCGCATTGTGATCATGGATGAACCCACGTCCTCTTTGACTGAAAAAGAGGTATCGCATCTTTTTACTATCATTAACAAGTTGAAAGAAAAAGGCTGTGGCGTGGTGTACATCTCTCACAAAATGGAAGAAATATTTACTATTTGTGATGAGATAACCATCTTGCGTGATGGGCAATGGGTTGATACGAGGCCGTTGAAAGGGCTCGATATGGACAAAATCATTTCGATGATGGTTGGCCGTGAATTAACACAGCGCTTTCCCACAAAGACCAATGTGCCAAAAGAAATTATCCTCGAAATCAAAAATTTAACAGCACTGAACCAACCCTCTATTCAGGATATTTCGTTTGACCTCAGAGAAGGTGAAATCTTAGGTGTGGCTGGGCTCGTGGGTTCAAGACGCACTGATATTGTGGAAACCATTTTTGGGGTTCGTGAGCGTAGTAACGGCCACATTATCTTACATGGCCGAGAGATGAAAAACCGTGATGCACATGAAGCGATCAATAGTGGTTTTGCGTTGGTGACAGAAGAGCGTCGTTCAACCGGCATTTACAGTAATTTAGATATTACCTTTAACTCTTTGGTTGCCAATGTGGATGAATACAAAACCAAATTAGGTTTACTGAGTAATAAAAAAATGAGGAGTGATACACAGTGGGTAATTGACTCCATGAGTGTAAAAACACCTTCTCATGAAACATCAATCGGTTCTTTGTCTGGTGGTAATCAGCAGAAAGTCATTATTGGCCGTTGGTTGTTAACTCAGCCAGAAATATTAATGCTTGATGAGCCGACTCGGGGTATTGATGTCGGAGCAAAGTTTGAAATTTATCAATTGATATTGGAATTAGCGAAAAAGAATAAAGGGATTATTATTATCTCTTCCGAAATGCCAGAGTTGTTAGGCATTACCGATAGAATATTGGTGATGAGTAATGGCCGAGCTGCGGGAATCGTTAATACTAAAGACACTTCACAGAATGAAATATTAGAGCTGGCCTCTCGTTACCTCTAGGGAAATTATTATGGATTCAGTTAAAACATTTGCAATGAAGCACCTAAAGGAAGGTGCGATCTATGCGGTTCTATTTATTCTTCTGGCAATTATTATTATTCAGGAGCCATCATTTTTAAGTTTACGCAACTTTAGTAATATATTAACGCAATCTTCAGTGCGCGTTATTATTGCATTGGGTGTGGCGGGGCTGATTGTAACGCAAGGAACCGACCTTTCTGCTGGACGTCAAGTGGGTTTAGCCGCTGTAATTTCGGCAACACTTTTACAATCAATTGATAACGTCAACAAAGTATTCCCCAGCATTGGTGACGTGCCAATTGTGGCTGTGATTCTTTGTGTGTGCGCGATCGGCGCGATCATCGGCTTAGTGAACGGTGTGATTGTTGCTTATTTAAAAGTAACGCCGTTTATCGCCACATTAGGCACCATGATCATCGTCTACGGGATTAACTCTCTCTACTACGATTCGGTGGGTGCATCTCCAATTGCAGGTTTTGATGAGCGTTTCTCTTCATTCACTCAAGGTTTTATTCGATTTGGAGATTTTAGGTTTTCGTACATAACCTTCTACGCCATTATCGCGATTATCTTTACATGGATTTTGTGGAATAAGACCGTTTTTGGTAAGAACATTTTCGCGGTCGGTGGTAACCCAGAAGCCGCAAAAGTTTCTGGTGTTAATGTGCCATTGACGCTACTGAAAGTGTATGCTCTATCGGGTGTGTTCTATGCGTTTGGCGGTATGTTGGAAGCTGGCCGTATCGGCAGTGCGACCAATAACCTTGGCTTCCTGTACGAGTTGGATGCGATTGCAGCCTGTGTTGTGGGTGGCGTGTCATTTGCTGGCGGTGTCGGAAGCATTGCGGGTGTGGTCACGGGTGTGCTTATCTTCACTGTGATCAACTATGGTATGACCTACATTGGCGTGAGCCCTTACTGGCAGTACATCATTAAAGGCGGCATTATTATTTTCGCTGTCGCGTTGGACTCAATGAAGTACGCGAATAAGAAATAGCCGCCTAAGAGCAGAAATACAATTTTCGACATTTAATCGCCGAAAATTGTCGAAATAAAATAAACAAAGAGCGCTTTTATCGGCGCTCTTTTGCTATTGCCCAGTAGGAAGCGTATGTTTTTCAAAATAGCGCACAATCTCCTCGATCAATATTTTGATACGTGACGGTTGGTGATCACGATTGGGATAGAGCAGATGCAAGTCCGATCCTGTGGCCAAATCGTGTGAACTAAAACTTTGCCGATAATCTTCCAAGAGAAGAACGAGTTTCCCAGCATTGAGGTCGGGTTGAATATCGAGTTGTGATTTGAGTGCAATACCTGCGCCTTCGAGTGCCCACTGGCGAATCACTTCGCCATCATTAGACAAACGTGATGGTTTGATCAGAATATCTTGAACGACATCTCCTTTAAGAAAAGACCAACGCGTTAATGATTCACTTTTGCGTAGCATACCCAAGCAAGCATGCTGTTTGAGATCCTCTGGGTGCGTCGGTTGACCATGGCACGCTAAATATGCGGGTGAGGCACAAAGAACGCGGCGACTTGTTGCTAATTTTCTGGAAACCAATTGACTATCTTTGAGTGTGCCGTAACGCAATACCAAATCAAGTTTTGTTTCATATATCCCTAACACACTGTCACTAAAGGTAATCTGAGGCACAATTTTAGGATGTCTTGCTAAGAAGGAGTCGAGCAGTGGCATCAAATGTTGTCGCCCGAGATCTTTGGGTGCTGAAATTTTTATATTGCCTTCCAAGTGTGTTTTCTCGGCGAATAGCGAAGACTCGACTTCAGTGATGTTGGCTAAAGTTTGTAAACATAATGGATAGAAACGTTCGCCGGCTTCCGTCAATGCAATTTTACGTGTGGTTCTTTGCTGCAATTTCACGCCATAGTGGCGTTCAAGCTCTTGCAGTTTTAGTGTGACTGAAGCGGCGGACATATTGATGGCTTTTGCGGCGGCCGCCAACCCTTGCTGCTCAACAATGGCAACAAAGACCTCCATGTTCAATAATTTGTTCATTAAGATTCTATATCGCAGTTATTGTTAAGTAATCCTAAATACTCTTTTTAATTATAGCTAGATTATTTAGTGATTCTTTTGTTATAGCCTATGGATAACAACCCAATACAGAGCGATTGAATGATGAGTAGCTTATTTTCCCCGACACAAATCGGTCCACTTTCTTTGAATAACCGGCTGGTAATGGCTCCGATGACGCGGGCTCGGACAAGTCAACCAGGTAATGTACCCAACGACATCATGGCGCAATATTATGCTCAGCGAGCGAGTGCTGGCCTGATTATTACTGAAGCAACACAAATATCAGACGATAGCCAAGGATACTCATTTACTCCTGGCATATACACGCCAGAACAAATTGTGGGTTGGCAGCAGGTCACTCAAGCCGTGCATGGCCGCGGAGGAAAAATAGTGAATCAGCTATGGCATGTAGGGCGAGTATCGCATCCTGTTTTTCAACAAGGTCAAAAGCCGATGGCTCCTTCAGCTATTGCTCCAGTCGATACCAAAGTCTGGATTGCACAGCCTGGGAGTGCCGGTGAGATGATGGAATGCGTTGAACCAAGAGCAATGACATTGCAAGAGATTAACCAAGTGGTACGCGATTTTGCTAATGCTGCACACAATGCGATTGCGGCTGGCTTTGATGGCGTCGAAATTCATGGTGGTAATGGCTATTTGATCGATCAGTTTTTGCGAACCAATTCGAATCATCGCACTGATCAATATGGTGGCAGTAGAGAAAACCGCTTACGTTTTCTTATGGAAGTTGTGAGTGCAATCATTGATAAGGTTGGTGCTGACAAAGTTGGAGTTCGCTTGGCGCCTTACATCACATTTAAAGATATGAACTGCCCAGATATCGTCCCAACGATTTTACAAGCGGCGGAGCAATTACAGAAACTCGGTATTGCGTATCTGCATTTGTCAGAAGCTGATTGGGATGATGCTCCACAAATCCCTGAAGATTTTCGCCAACATTTACGTGAGCTGTTCACCAATACCATTATTGTTGCAGGCCGATATGACGTTGAGCGAGCAAACCAAATCTTGGAAAATGGCTACGCCGACTTAGTCGCATTTGGGCGTCCCTTTATTGCGAATCCAGACTTAGTCGAGCGTTTGAAAATGAACCGTACATTATCGGCATTTGATCCAAGTTGCTTATTTGGTGGAGGTACTAAGGGATATACAGATTATCCAAACCATTCCTAAATCGACATAGCCAGCAGTCGTTTGTTTTATGATTCTGCTGGCTTTTTTACAACTGGTTGGCCGTTATAAAACAATGAGCCATTAACGCGCACCAAAATGATACGCTAAAAGTAATAAGGCCACAGAATAAACATCCATGTGAATGCTGAAAATATCAACGCGATCAGTACGGCAGCTGAACCGATGTCTTTGGCGCGGCCACTGAGTTCGTGCCATTCGCTACCGACGCGGTCAACCACGGCTTCCACAGCGGAATTCATCAACTCCACAATCACAACTAAGACTAAGCAACCAATCATCATGATTTGCTCAATTTTAGTGACAGGCAAAAAGAAAGTAATGGTAATCAACAAAATTGAAGTGACAGTTTCTTGTCGAATAGCGGCTTCGTTTAGCCACGCGGCTTTCAGCCCTTGTATTGAATAACCTGTGGCATAAAACAGACGCTTTATACCCGTACGACCTGGTTTCATAAAATGAACAACCTAATAATGAATAACTATGACAATGGGCATGAGTGAATTACGTGTAGACGTAAAATAGCCTTCGCCCCGCACCCTCATGTTAAAAAAGAGAATCAATGACGTCAGTTCACTGATTCTCTTAAGTGGCCCGATATTAAACGCCCACCACGGGTAGTACAAGAGTAAAGCAAGCGCCTCCGAACACACTTTTAGCCACCGATACTTGGCCGTTGTGGCGTAAAACGATCTGTTTGACGATGGCCAAGCCTAACCCGAAGCCTGATTGTCGCTCTCCACGTGAGAGATCCGCGCTGTAAAAAGCATCAAAAATGAATGGCCAGTGCTGCGGGTCAATCCCTTCTCCATCATCATGGATATCAATTTGCACTGCTTGACCTGCGTTGATCACGGAGGTTTCAACGGCTATTTTGCTTTTGGCGTATTTCTGAGCATTACCCAATAAATTATCCAGAGCTCTTTTGAGAAGGTATGGATCGACTTGTAAAGTGGCGACTTGTGCTAATGGCAGCAACTGGATCTCGACTACGCTGTTGCTACGCCATTTACCTAGTATCGGTTCGAGCCAGTAATTGAGCTGAATTGTCTGCATATTGAGTTCGTTTTCTGGCCTTTCAACTTTCGCGTAGTAAAGAAGTTCATCGACCATCGTTTCCATCTCTTCGGTATCTTCGATGATACTGGCGACTTTCGCCGCTTGTTTTGGTGTCAGAGATTCATCGGCCAACATTTCTGCTTGCCATTGGATCCGAAAGATAGGGGTGCGTAACTCATGAGCCACGGCATTACTCAGCGCTTTATTGCTGAGCACCAAGGCGGAAATTTTGCTTGCCATGTAGTTAAAGCTTTTGTTTAAAGAGCCGACTTTATCGCCGCTTTTGATGGAGGCGCGAGCGGTCAGATCACCAGCGGCAAAGGCTAAGGTCACTTTTTCCAATTCACGCACTCGCCGACTGATGAACCAGATCAGCAACACACAGTACAGCGCAAAGCCGACGACAAGCAGCAAAAGTGAGAGATTATCTGCGAAGAAAATGGCTTGCCTCAGTGGTGATTCTTCATCGGGTTTAAAGCTGTAAATTGGTGAGGTGGACGTCAGGCGCAGCCATAAAAAACGGTCATTATCGTAGTAGGTGTAGGCATTGGGGGTGGTAAAGAAAAACGCTCGCACATCTGAGGGTAAGGTCTTTTCAGTATGCGTCTCTATCAGTTGTCGTGTTTTATCGGCATATTCTTTTAGTACATTTAAGGTGCTGTCTTCACCTTCATGCTGATAAATACGAGTGACCAAGTCATGAAATGCTTCAGCTTGATAATCTTCAAGTACATAATCGTAGTCAGTACCAAGCTGGTAAACGACCAGTTCAATGGTAATGAGTGTCGCTAAAAAAAAGAGCAATAAACCAACAAAAGATTCAACGTAGATACGACGCATACAGGTTTCTTCTAAAATACGTGGTCATTACCACGTGTCTGGTACAAAAAGGTATCCTTTCCCTCGGACCGTAATAATGCGTTTCGGTGTGGAAGAATCATCACCGAGTTTTTTACGCAAAATGACAATCTTGTTATCGACGGTTCTATCAAGCCCATCGTATTCAATCCCGCGTAACGCTTTGGTTAATACATCCCGTGATAGGACTTGATCTGGTGTTGATGCCAGTAGCCACAGCAAGTCGAATTCGCTGTCGGTCATCGCTACGGCCTCACCATTCATTTCACACAGATGTCGAGATTGATTGAGAGACAAGGCCCCAAATTCAAGCACGGTTTTCGCGGTTTGAATTGGCTCGTTGTCGACTCTGCGCAGTAGCATACGCATTCTTGCAAGCAAGACGCGTGGTTTAATCGGCTTTGTCACAAAATCATCGGCACCAATTTCCAGTGCTGCAACGTGATCAAAATCGTCATCACTGGCGGTCAGCATCAATATCTTACCGTTGTACATAGGACGGATCTGTCTACAAATTGTCAGCCCATCTTCACCGGGTAGCATTAAATCCAGTAACACGATATCTGGTTGTTGCTCTAAAATGACCGCGCTCGCTTTGGCACCTTCAGCAAGGGCAATGACGCTAATATCTTGACTTTCAAAGTATTCTGTTAACATTTCTCTGAGTTTTAGATCATCTTCAACGATGATTAAAGAGTGTCTATCCGTCATGGAGACTCCTAGATAGGTACGATGAACGACATGACAATCGCTGACATTGGAAAAATTTGAAGTGCATAGTAAAGCAAAGACCCAGCATTTTCGCTAGGTCTTTGTATGGTTGGATGAGTTTCTATTGATACAATCTCTTGTTATTCAACTGCTTTGGTCGGTGAAGAGCGAAGTTTGTTCGCCAGCATCACCACAAGTGGGCTAGTCAACATCACAACTGCAAGCACGGTAAACACGAAAGTGATCGGACGTTCCCACAAGAAGCTTAACTCCCCATCGCTGATCATCAACGCGCGGCGAAGGTTCTCTTCCATTAATCCACCCAAAATAAAGCCAAGCAGCAGTGGTGCCAGCGGGAAGTTGGCTAACCGTAGAGCAATCGCCCCCATCGCGACGATCAACATTACGTAAACATCCATAGTGTTAAACGAAACCAAATAAACACCGGTGATTGAGAAGAACAAAATCATCGGCAGCAATACGGTTCTTGGCACCGCCAATAGCCTTGAAATATATGGAATAAGCGGCAAGTTAAGGATGATCAGTACAATATTACCGAGATACATTGAGATGATGACAGACCAAAAGACATCAGGGTGATCAACAAATAAACGAGGGCCAGGTTGAATGCCGTAAGAGAGCAGGGCTCCAAGCATGATCGCTGTGGTGCCAGAGCCGGGAATGCCGAGTGTCAACAGCGGAACAAAAGATCCGCTAGAGGCGGCGTTATTGGCTGACTCTGGTGCAACAAGCCCACGCAAAGACCCTTTACCGAACTCTTCTTTTTTATCTTTGGGCGCTAAGCTGCGCTCCATACCATAACTCAAAAATGCGGCGATGGTTGCGCCAGCGCCGGGCAACACGCCAGTGAAAAAACCTAAAATGGAAGCACGAATTGAAACGGGAGCCGCTTCTTTAAATTCTGCCTTGGTGATTTTCATACTGCCCAAGTTGCTGATTTTATTCTGTTCATCTGTACGCGTGTCGTTTTCTGGTTTTAAAATACCCATTAATGTCTCGCCTAAAGCGAATGTCGCCATCGCCAGCAAGAGGAAGCTAAAACCGTCCATTAAATCAGTTAAGCCAAAGGTAAAACGTTCCACACCTACGCCTTTATCAATACCGACGGTAGAGAGCATCAAGCCAAGAACAACCATCATCCATGCTTTAAGGACTTGTCCTTTTCCAGCAAAGGCAGCGACCGCCGATAGACCGAGTAGCATCAACGCAAAATAGTCAGAGGATTGAAAACTCAGCGACACGCTGGCCAGTGCAGGCGCTGCAACCAAGAGCATAATCGCTGACAAGGTTCCGCCTGTAAAAGAGGCGTAAGCGGCGATGGCTAACGCTTTACCAGCTTGGCCTTTTTGCGCCATGGGGTAGCCATCAAACGCGGTGACCACGGTTGCTGAGCATCCAGGAGCATTAATCAAAATGGAGGAAGTGGAGCCGCCAAAAATAGCGCCGTAATAAACGCCGGCCATTAAAATCAAACCTGAAGATGGTTCAAGGCCATAGGTGATCGGGATCATCAACGCGATGGCCGAAATCGGGCCAAGCCCGGGTAACATGCCGATAAAAGTACCGACGAAACAGCCCACAATCACCATGAAGATGTTCATCGGCATCATGGCGGTAGAAAGCCCTTGTAAAATTCCATCTAACATAATCAGTTCCTACCAGAGTGTGAAAATAACGCCGGGCTCAAGGTAGATATCCAAACCTTGAGTAAGCAGCAGATAAAACGCGATGACAAAGGGAAAAGAAGCACCAAATAACACTGATTTGCGTCTTTCACCCAAAATATAAAAGCCAGCGAGTAGAAAGAAACTGGTGGCCAGTACGAAGCCTAAATAGGTTAGGCCAAGTCCGTACAGCGCCATCAACACTAAAAAACCAATCAACAATTTCCAGTTGAAGTGCAATACCGCGCCGCTTTGTTTATCGGGCTGCCCTAACACCAGCATCAACAAAGAGAGGCCAATTCCAGCGTAAGTCAGCAGAGTCGGCAAGGTTTGGGCGTTAAACGGTTCATATTCATCACCGGGAAACATCGGTATTTGAGTCGTTTGATAGCCGTAGCAAAGGCTAAGAACAAGGAAGATCAACGCGCCAACGCGATCGCGGCACAGTAAATATTCTTTGCTGAAAAATTTGGTTGGCAGATCCGACATATCCAACTCCATGGTAAAAATAGGGGAGAAAAGAGCCGTGTAGCAGCGAGTTAATGAATTGATTAACTAAGGGCAAAGGGATAGGTGTATGGAGGTTTTCCTATCCATATTTGCCTGATAAACAAAGGAGTATTGAGCATAACTGCACACGGCAAAAGTGTTGCTAGCGGGGACAAGGCAAGGAACTGTCCCCTTAGCGACCTTACTTCAGGAAACCGAGCTCACGCATCAGATCACCCATCTCTTTCTCTTGGGCTTCTAAGAAGGCGTAAAACTCTTTATCCGCTTGATAGTTATCGATCCAACCATTACGGTCGCGGACGATTTTCCATTCATCGGTGGTGTACATTTTCGCTAATGCTGCGTTCCACTGATCAATCTTCTCTTGGCTGATCCCAGGGGCAGCGAAGAAGCCGCGCCAGTTAGCAAAGACGGTTGGGTTGCCATAGTCAGTTAATGTTGGAATATTCGGGGCAGATTCCAAACGTTTAGGGGCGGTGATCGCCAAAATTTTCACTTGGCCAGACTTGGACATTTCAAGCACTTCACCTAAGCCTGTTGAAAGCAGTTGTGTTTCACCAGAAAGTAGTGCCGCCATGGCTTTGCCACCCGCGTCATAGGCGATGTAGCGAACTTCTTTTGGATCCAACCCTTGCCCTTTGAAAGCGGCTGCGGCGACTAAGTGATCCATACTGCCACGAGCAGAACCGCCAGCGACTTTCACTTTACGCGGGTTGTCTTTGAAATCGGCAACCGCATCTTCCCACGTTTTGTATTTTGAATCGCCCGCAGCAACGATAGCGCCATAATCAGAAACGGTGGCGGCAATCGGTGTTAAATCGCGGAAGGATTGTGGAAAAACACCGGATAAAGAACGAACAACAATCGGTGTAGAGTTGACCATCAAGGTATCTTCTTGGCGGTCTGCGGTTTCAATTAGGTGTGCAATCGCTTTACCACCACCACCACCGGATAAGTTTTGGTAAGACACATTGCCGACAATGTCGGTTTTCATCAGTACATCACCTGTACCACGAGCCGTCATGTCCCAACCACCACCCGCGCCACCGGGTACTAAAATGTGAAGTTTCTCAATATCAGCGGCGAAGCTGCTAATAGAAAAGGTTGCAGCCAGAATGGATGCAGTGAGGGTTGGTTTGAACTGCTTAAACATATTCACGTTCCTTATGTAGGGCGCATCTTCATCTTTACCTTGGAGCGTTTGTGATTGAATGCTACAGGCGGAGATAGGGTGCTTATCATTGTTATCATGACTGCATCAATGATCCAATGCAGATACGTTAAGTTAATAACCTGTTACAGGTTTGTCTCTAATGCGTAGATAAAAACAATATAGGGCATAAAAACGTTTTTGTTCATAAAGTTCACGGCGTTATTTTGCTGCGTTGTGTGACGAGTCTTCGTTAGCGTCTTGTCTCACTATCTACGAGCAGCAATCGGGTGTTATTCATTGCAAATTGCGCAGCTGAGGCGTCATTACCTTGTTGAAGTAAGGTCGTGATACTGGGCAGCAGCAAGAAAAAGATCAAAGGTTCGGGATATTGGGCTTGCCATTGATGACGCTCATCTAACACATGCCCTTCGAAGTAGACGGTGAGTACCACACTGTCCGACGAAAAGTGCGATCCATGGAACCGCCCTAAAGTATGCGTCGAGCCCCATATTGAACTCAGTGGTCGCTCCGATGTGCTTTTAAGATAGAGATCAACCGCTACACTTTGCGATTGAGAACCTTGCGGTTGAGAATGTCGATGAACCGTTAAGCGCTCACCCGAATATTTGCCTTGCTGGAAAGGCAAATAACCTAAGTTGTTCGGTGTTACACGGCCATCGTTTGCACACATTTGAACCGAATCGGACATTTGCTGGCTGCTGTACAATTCACAAGCAAATTGAGCAACGAGTTGCTGTGCTGCGCTTTGAAATAAGCGAGCATCAAATGGGTGCTCTTGCTCAAGGTGTAAATTTAATTCAGGAAAAACAATAGGTAACTGGCTTGCTAGCGCGTTGAGGTCATTGATCGTAACCGATTGATTCTGCTCTATTGCCGTGCGAATAATATTTGGGTTGTCTACCAATGAAAGATCATCTTCAGAATAGATCGCCTCACTCAGTAGTGGGTAGCTGCGCGGATTTTTCGGTTTACTGTTGTAAGCAATGCATCCAGATAAGAGCAACGAGCAGGCGAGAGCGTAACCAAAAGGAGAGTGCGTGATTCTCTTGCAAAGATTCATAAGTGACGGCCGTGTCATCGGTAATGGGTTGCACTGCTTATTCTATCTGCGAAATCGACACTTTTCTCTTTTCAAGCTCACAGAGTTTTATCTTCTTCTGGTTCAAATTTAATCATTAAGTTTCTTATACATTAGTCTAATGTGTCGACAATTTTATTGATTATCGATGGTTTTATGGTCTATTTTAACAATAAGTTTTAATAATTGTTAACACATATAAGTGTGTGAGTGCTTTGCGTCTCAGCATGAATCCAACCTGTGAGCGATAACAAGATGAATAGTGCACTAACACTAAACAGTACTGATACAAAATCACACGCTGTTGAACGAGAAAAAGAGAACACCAAATCGGAAAACCTTACGGAGTATCTGATTGAGGCGATTGTTGAAGGGCGTATAGCACCGGGCAGCAAGATTTCAGAACCCGAACTCGCCAAACGTTTTCAAGTCAGCCGTGGGCCACTGCGTGAAGCGATAATGCGTGTGGAAGGCTTGGGGTTGATCGAACGTGTTTCACATGTGGGCGCGCGAGTCATTGAGTTGTCACCCGGTAAGTTGGTAGAGCTTTATGCAGTACGCGAAGCGCTAGAGGGTATGGCGGCAAGGTTAGCGGCGCGCAACATTTCGCCCTCTGAATTACAAGGGCTAGAGGCATTATTGTCTACACATTCGAATCATATTGAGCAAGTCGAAGGGGCTTCCTATTTTCATCAACACGGTGATTTTGACTTTCATTACCGCATCATCAAAGCCAGCCGTAATCATAAATTAGTGACTTTATTGTGTGATGAGCTCTATCACTTACTGCGCATGTATCGTTATCAATCGCCACGCTCACATTCACGTCCGAAGGAGGCGTTGGACGAGCACAAATACATTCTACAAGCGATCAAAAACGGCGATGAAGAACTGGCTGAGATGTTGATGCGACGCCATATTTCGGGCAGTCGAATCTTGATTGAACAGCAGATAGTAAAAGAGTAAGCCACAGGGCGGTAGGCAGAAAATAATCATGCCTGCAATGAAACAAACCAAGAACCACGCATAGAGCGGCCTTGAATAAGGGCGATAACCAAACGACTGATTAGGAGAATCTCATGAGCTTAAGTCAGGGGGCGAAATTTAGACTCGCTGTTCAACAAAATGATCCACTGCAGATTGTCGGCACGATCAATCCCTATTGCGCAATGATGGCCAAACGTTTAGGCCACCAAGCCATTTATCTGTCGGGTGGTGGCATCGCTAACGCTTCGTATGGTTTGCCCGATTTAGGTATCACCACATTAAATGACGTGCTGGTGGATGTTGAGCGCATCACCAATGCGTGTGATTTGCCTTTGTTGGTGGATATTGATACCGGTTTTGGCGGCGCATTTAGCATTGCTCGCACTATCAAAGCGATGGAAAAAGCGGGCGCTGCTGCCGTGCATATGGAAGATCAAGTTGCGCAGAAACGCTGCGGGCACCGCCCTAATAAAGCGATCGTCAGCCAGCAAGAGATGGTTGATCGCGTAAAAGCCGCGGTAGATGCACGAGTGAACCCAGAGTTTGTGATCATGGCGCGCACCGATGCGTTAGCGGTGGAAGGCATTGATAGCGCCATTGAACGTGCCATTGCTTACGTGCAGGCCGGAGCCGATATGATTTTCCCCGAAGCGATGACCACTCTTGAGCAGTACGATCGTTTCTCCACCGCGCTAAGCGCAGCTTGTGGTAAGTCAGTGCCGATTTTAGCCAATATTACTGAGTTTGGGCAGACGCCGCTCTACCCATGTGCAGAACTTGCTCAAGTGAAAGTGGATATGGTGCTTTACCCATTGAGTGCGTTTCGTGCGATGAATAAAGCGGCTGAGAATGTCTATCGTCATTTATTAGAGCAGGGCAACCAACAAGCTTTGCTCGATAGCATGCAAACCCGTAGCGAGCTGTATGACTATCTCAATTACCACGATTACGAAGATAAGCTCGACGAGCTTTTTTCATCAAAGGAATAATAAAAACAAAGGAAAAGGAGTTCAACATGTCAAACGCACCACTGGGCGGCGCAGGTCTGCGCGGTCAAAGCGCGGGAGTCACCGCTTTATGTACTGTCGGAAAAACGGGGACGGGTCTAACTTATCGAGGTTATGACATCACCGATCTTGCCAACCATGCACAGTTTGAAGAGGTCGCTCATCTGTTATTGATTGGCCATTTACCTAATCAAAGTGAACTTGACCAGTACAAAACCCGCTTAATGGGATTACGAGGTTTACCGCAGCCGTTAAAAGCCGCGCTAGAGCTGCTGCCAGCCAGTACACATCCAATGGACGTAATGCGCACTGGCTGTTCAGTTTTAGGCAACCTTGAAACTGAGCACAGTTTTGCTGAGCAGTTGAGTGCGACCGAACGGATGTTGGCACTTTTCCCCGCTATTATCTGTTATTGGTATCGTTTCAGCCACCAAGGCATCCGGATTGAGACTGAAGATCAAAGCGAAGCATGCATTGGTGGCTACTTCTTAAAAATGCTGACAGGAAAAGCACCGAGCGAGCTGCACAAGCAGGTGATGCATTGCTCATTGATTCTGTACGCAGAGCACGAGTTTAATGCATCAACGTTTGCCGCGCGCGTCTGTGCATCTACGCTGTCAGATATTCACTCTTGCGTAACTGGGGCGATTGGCACACTGCGCGGCCCGTTGCATGGTGGAGCCAATGAAGCGGCGATGGCGATGATTGAACGCTGGCAAACACCGGACGAAGCTGAGGCCAATATTCTGCAAATGTTGACTAATAAAGACAAAATTATGGGCTTTGGTCATGCCATTTATCGTGAAAGTGACCCGCGTAACGCATTGATCAAACGTTGGTCAAAAGCGTTATCTGAAGCGTCGGGCGACACGCATTTGTACGCGGTATCAGAACGTGTTGAAGCAGTGATGAAACGTGAGAAAGGCCTATTTTGTAATGCGGATTTCTTCCACGCTTCGGCCTACCATTTTATGGGTATTCCTACGCCATTATTTACCCCTATTTTTGTGATGAGTCGATTAACCGGCTGGGCCGCTCATGTGTTTGAGCAGCGCGCTAATAACCGAATTATTCGCCCAAGTGCCGATTATGACGGCCCTGAACATCAAGAGTGGATACCAATAGAGCAGCGTTAATGGGATGAAATCAAGCCATGCTCCTTTGGTGTATGGTTTGATGGCAGGTAAAACCTAGCTCGCTAGACGATGTTTTGAATAGACAATGTTTCGAATAGACAGTTTTATGGGTGGAATTGATGAGTCATCAAACGATCAACAGCCAATACAAAAAAGTATTACCAGTGACCGCGCTGAAGTATTTTGATGCACGACAAGCGGTCAATGATATCCAAGCCGGAGCGTATGATCGGCTGCCTTATACCTCACGGATACTGGCGGAAAACTTAGTCCGCCGCTGTGAGCCGCACACATTGGTTGATTCGCTGAAACAGCTGATTGAGCGTAAGCGCGATCTCGACTTCCCGTGGTATCCGGCGCGTGTGGTGTGCCACGACATTTTAGGGCAAACCGCTTTAGTGGACTTGGCGGGGTTAAGAGACGCGATCGCTCAGCAAGGCGGTGATCCATCCAAAGTAAACCCTGTGGTGGAAACGCAACTGATTGTTGATCATTCACTCGCGGTTGAACATGCCGGCTTCGAAGCTGACGCGTTTGAAAAAAACCGTGCGATTGAAGATCGCCGCAATGAAGATCGCTTTCACTTCATCGAATGGTGCAAAACCGCCTTTGAAAATGTCAGCGTTATTCCGGCAGGCAATGGCATCATGCACCAGATTAACTTAGAAAAAATGTCGCCCGTCATCCAAGTGAAAAACGGCTTAGCATTTCCAGATACTTGTGTCGGTACTGACAGCCATACTCCTCATGTCGATTCATTAGGTGTGTTGGCGATTGGCGTCGGTGGGTTAGAAGCTGAAACAGTGATGTTAGGTCGGCCTTCGATGATGCGTCTGCCCGATATTGTCGGCGTTAAACTAACCGGTCAACGCCAAGCGGGGATCACCGCGACCGACATTGTGCTTGCCATTACGGAGTTCTTGCGAAATCAGCGCGTGGTGTCTTGTTATCTGGAGTTTTTCGGAGAAGGCGCTCGCGCATTGACGATTGGCGATCGCGCAACGCTTTCCAATATGACACCTGAATATGGTGCAACCGCAGGCATGTTCTATATTGATGAGCAAACCATCAACTATCTCAAACTCACGGGTCGAGACGCACAGCAAGTAGCCTTGGTTGAACAGTACGCTAAGCAAACCGGCTTATGGGCCGATGATTTGATTGAAGCGCAATACGAACGGGTGCTGGAGTTTGATCTCTCAAGTGTACAGCGTAATTTAGCCGGGCCTTCGAATCCTCATCGCCGCTTGCCGACAAGCGAACTGACCGAGCGCGGTATTGCGGGGGCGTGGCAAACCAAAGAAGGCGAATTACCTGATGGCGCAGTGATCATCGCCGCCATTACTTCGTGCACCAATACCAGTAATCCGCGCAATGTCGTGGCCGCCGCGTTGCTGGCGAAAAAGGCCAATCAATTGGGTTTGGTTCGCAAACCTTGGGTCAAAACCTCTTTTGCACCGGGCTCAAAAGTAGCCAAACTTTATTTAGAGGAAGCCGGCCTGCTGCCTGAACTAGAACAGCTCGGTTTTGGCATTGTCGCTTATGCATGCACTACCTGTAATGGTATGAGTGGCGCGCTTGATCCTATGATTGAGCAGCAAATCATTGAACGCGATCTCTATACGACGGCTGTGCTATCAGGTAACCGAAACTTTGATGGCCGCATCCATCCCTATGCGAAGCAGGCTTTTCTTGCCTCTCCGCCATTGGTGGTGGCGTATGCACTTGCGGGTACGATTCGTTTTGATATTGAAAAAGACGCGTTGGGAATAGATGCGCAAGGCAAGCCGATTTACCTCAATGACTTATGGCCAACCGATGAAGAGATCGATGATGTGGTGGCGCGCCATGTTAAGCCCGAACAGTTCAAACAAATCTACATTCAGATGTTTAAATTAGATGAGCACATGGCCAAACAAAAGCCACTTTATGATTGGCGCCCCATGAGCACTTATATCCGTCGTCCGCCTTATTGGGAAGGTGCGTTAGCGGGTGAACGTCGGTTGTCAGCCATGCGACCTTTGGCGATTTTAGGTGACAACATCACTACGGATCATTTATCGCCATCGAACGCTATTTTAGCGACCAGTGCCGCTGGGGAATATTTGCTCAAAATGGGCGTTCCGGAGCAAGATTTTAACTCCTATGCCACGCATCGTGGTGACCATCTGACCGCGCAACGCGCCACTTTTGCTAACCCCAAACTGTTCAATGAGATGGTGCAAGAGGAGGGCAAAGTAAAGCAAGGCTCGTTGGCGCGTATTGAACCTGAAGGCTTGGTTACCCGCATGTGGGAAGTGATAGAGACTTATATGGATCGTAAGCAGCCATTGATCATTATTGCTGGGGCCGATTATGGGCAAGGTTCGTCACGTGATTGGGCGGCGAAAGGTGTACGTTTGGCGGGAGTTGAAGCCATTGTTGCCGAGGGGTTTGAACGGATCCATCGCACGAATTTAGTCGGGATGGGTGTTCTGCCACTGCAATTTAAAACGGGAACAGACCGCCACACACTACAACTCGATGGTACTGAGCTTTATGATGTGGTGGGAGATATTAAGCCGAGCGTCGACTTAAGCTTGGTGATCACGCGTACGCAAGGCGCAAATAAGGGCGAACAGCAGAAGGTTACGGTGACTTGTCGTTTAGACACGGCTGATGAAGTCAGTGTGTATCAGGCTGGTGGCGTATTGCAGCGTTTTGCGCAAGATTTTCTGGCTCAATGACGCTAAGGATAAAGGAGTATCAGGTGAGTAACTCATTAAAAATTCCGGCGATGTATATGCGCGGCGGCACCAGTAAGGGCGTGTTTTTTCGGCTTGAAGATTTACCCAAAGAGGCTCAGCAAGCGGGAGAAGCGCGAGATCAACTGCTGTTGCGTGTCATTGGTAGCCCCGATCCTTATGGCAAACAAATTGATGGAATGGGCGGCGCAAGTTCTAGCACCAGCAAAGCCGTGATTCTATCCAAAAGTGAGCAAGCCGATCACGATGTGGATTATTTGTTCGGCCAAGTTTCGATAGACAAAGCGTTCGTAGACTGGAGCGGCAACTGCGGTAACCTTTCTGCGGCGGTAGGGCCATTTGCGATTCACAGCGGTTTTATCGACCCAGAACGGATCCCTAATAACGGTGTAGTGACGGTTCGCGTTTGGCAAGCCAACATTGGCAAAACCATTCTTATTCATGTGCCAATTGAACAGGGTGAAGTGCAAGAGTGTGGTGATTTCGAACTTGATGGGGTGACTTTTCCCGCCGCCGAAATTGCGGTTGATTTTCTCGATCCTGCCGATGATAGCGGTGTGATGTTCCCAACCGGAAATGTGCTCGACCAACTGCAAATCCCCGGCATGGGAACCTTGAATGCAACGCTCATTAATGCGGGTATTCCGACGATTTTTATCGATGCACACGACATCGGTTATCAAGGTACTGAGCTGCAAGAGGCGATCAACAATGATGATCATGCCTTGGCGATGTTTGAATCGATTCGCGCTTATGGCGCTGTGAAAATGGGTTTGATTGAGCATATTGAACAAGCCCAACTGCGCCAACATACGCCTAAAGTAGTGTTTGTGGCAAAAGCGCAATCCTATTTGTCATCCAGTGGTAAAGCAGTATCGGCGAACGATGTCGATATTGTGGTGCGCGCGCTGTCTATGGGAAAACTGCATCATGCGATGATGGGAACGGCCGCCGTGGCCATCGCTTCAGCGGCCAGTGTCCCTGGAACGTTAGTGAATATGTTGGCGGGCGGTGGAGCAAAAGAATCGGTCACTTTTGGTCATCCATCCGGTACGCTGAAAGTGGGCGCTAAAGCCGTTTTACGAGAGGGTCATTGGGGAATAGAGAAAGCCAGTATGAGCCGCAGCGCGCGGGTGTTAATGGAAGGTTGTGTGCGAGTCCATCGCTAAGCCTCGAATCATGTTAAGGGAAATGTTATGTCGGCATATTTAAAGGAATATCAATGGGCTCAATCTGAACCTGAATCATTTTGGCAGGCTCAAGCTCGGCAGATTGAGTGGTTTGAGTTTCCCCAAACTATCTTACAAAAAGATGAACATGGCATTGAACGCTGGTTTACCGATGGTGTACTCAATACCTGTTGGTTGGCGCTAGATTTCCATTGTGAACAGGGGCGAGGTGAGCAAACCGCGCTGATTTATGATTCCCCAGTGACCGGAAGAAAGCGTCAATACAGCTATACACAATTACGAGATCAGGTAGCGAAAGTGTCGGGAATGCTGGCAATGCAAGGTGTTGCTAAAGGCGATCGGGTGATCATTTATATGCCAATGATCCCGGAAGCAGTGATGGCGATGCTCGCTTGTGCACGGCTTGGCGCGATTCACTCTGTCGTTTTTGGCGGTTTTGCACCCAATGAATTAGCGGTGCGTATTGAAGATGCTGAACCGAAAGTGATCATGACGGCATCTTGCGGTATCGAAATCAATAAGATTTTACCCTACAAACCCTTAGTTGACCGTGCCATTTTAGACAGCAAATGGAAGCCGGAAAAAGTGGTGGTGTTACAACGCTCGGAGCATGTGGCTGACTTAAATAATGATCGAGATCTAGAGTGGAATCGAGCCGTTAAAGAAGCACCGTCGCATGATTGTGTGCCGGTTTTGGCGACCGATCCGCTTTATATTCTTTACACATCAGGTACGACAGGCAAACCCAAAGGGGTGGTGCGCGACAACGGTGGTCATGCGGTTGCGATGAAGTACTCCATGTCAACCATCTACAATATGCCTCAACAAGGTGTTTTTTGGGCTGCGTCGGATGTGGGGTGGGTAGTCGGTCACTCTTACATTGTTTATGCGCCCTTGATTCACGGTTGCACCACTATTTTGTATGAAGGTAAACCAGTGCGCACACCCGATCCGGCTGCATTTTGGCGAGTGTGCCAAGAGTATAAGGTGGACGTACTTTTTTCTGCGCCTACCGCCTTTCGCGCCATCAAAAAAGAAGATCCCAATGGCGATCTACTCAAACATTATGATTTATCCACTTTAACCACTATTTTTATGGCCGGAGAGCGTCTTGACCCGCCGACACTTGAATGGGTAGAGCAGCACACTCAAAAGCCAGTAGTTGACCATTGGTGGCAAACCGAAACCGGTTGGGCGATTGCTGGTAATCCGATAGGGCTTGAATCGATGCCAATTAAAGCGGGGTCAGCAACAAAACCGATTCCCGGCTATCAGGTTGAGATTCTCAATGAGCTAGGTGAAGTGATGCCCGCCAATCAACAAGGGTTTGTGGCGTTGAAACGCCCCTTACCACCAAGTTGTTTAGCGACGGTATGGCGTGATCACGAACGATTTGAGTCCGGTTACCTTGCTCAATTTGACGGTTACTATGTTTCTGGTGATGGTGGCTATTTGGATGAAGAGGGTTATCTCTTCATCATGGGGCGAATTGATGATGTGATAAACGTTGCAGGCCATCGTTTATCTACGGGGGAGATGGAAGAAATCGTCGGTGCTCATCCTGCGGTTGCCGAATGTGCTGTAGTTGGAGTGTATGACGAGCTGAAAGGACAGTTGCCGCTAGGGTTGGTGGTGCTTAAAGATGGCGTTAAGGTGGATGAGCGCGAGTTGGAACAAGAACTTGTTAACAAAGTGCGCAGTGAAATTGGTGCGGTAGCGTGCTTTAAGCATGCGCTAATTGTTGATCGTTTACCCAAAACGCGCTCTGGTAAAATTCTGCGTCGAGTCATTCGACAAATTGCCGATGGCGAAGAGTATGCTGTCCCTTCAACAATTGATGACCCAATGAGCTTGAGTGAGTTAGAAAAAGCGCTCCATCACTAGCGGCTACCCTATAGTTGACGATTAATTGAGGCGCCTCAGATGAATGAGGCGTTTTTATTGCCAATTTGTAATCCGCATTTTATTTGTTTCTCTTAGTTCCTCTGTCTTAGTTCTAAGACGAGATTAGCGCTCAATCGACCAAAAACACTACGCATGAAGATATATTTTTTAATCACTATCTTATAGAATCACGGCCAAAGCTTTATTCATTCAGAGCGCGAAATATGTCGTTAGTTATCATAACTCCTGCTTGTGATCGTGATTTACCGCAACTGAATCAGTTGATGTATGACCTTCATCATGAGCATCACCTTGCTTGCCCTGAGCATTTCAAAACAGCAGAAGAGATTGAACAAGAAAAAAGTATTGCTCGTTATTTAGATGATCCGGAATGTTTGGTTTACGTTGCCAAAATAGACAGTCAAATTGTGGGATTTATATCGGGTCACTTTTGCGAGTTAATTTCAAGCGTGAGCAAAGCGGTACCAATGGGCAGTATTGATGAGCTTTACGTTGAGCCACAATATCGTCAGCAGCATATCGCACAGCAGCTGTTTCAAAAAATGGAACAGACATTAAAAGAGTACGGTATTACCCAAGTATTTGTCGAAGTGTGGGATTTTAACCAAGGAGCGCAATCTTTTTATCAACGTTCTGGTTTTTCATCGCATATACATTGGTTAAGAAAGTCAATCGATAGCAAGTAATTCGATAATAATAATCATGGATTTTTAATGTGTTAAAACAGTTTTCATTGTTGAGTGTCTGTTTGCTGTCGTTGTTCTGGTCAAGTGTTGGTGTCGCTCAACAACCCGTAACGCTACCAGATAATATTCGTGGTGCTCTATGCCTAGTTAAAGCCGATCATAAGATCGTGCTCGTTAACGAGGTGATCACCAAGCAGATTTCATTGCCAGGAGGGACGATATCTCCCGGTGAATCTCCAGAATTGGCCGCGCAAAGAGAAACATGGGAAGAAACGGGCCTTGTTGTAACGGTAGGGCGCACGTTGGGGTATACGGATACGGCTGTCGTTTACAGCTGTCGCAGTGATTCCGATGTGATTGCTTTTGAGTCAAAAAATAGCCGTAATGGACATGAGTTGCCTATTTGGTTTGCTCCTCATTATGGTGTCGAGGTTGCTAGCGCAATGCTGATCGATCCGTATCGTATTGATGCAAGTCAGTATCGTTACCCTGAGCAATGGGATCGGATCAAAACCATGTATCAAGAAGCGGATAGTCAACCCGTGATTTATGTAGAGAATCTGGTTTCTGCTGCGCCTCGGTTTCACCAAATCGAATTAGGCTGGATGATGAAATTGCAGAATACGGTCGCGGAATGGCCGTATACGCTGAGTTCGTCGATTTATCAAATCGCAGTATGGATCACCAAATTGACGGATCCTTTATTGCTGATAGTTTTGTTTCCAGTGATTGCCTGTTATCTAGGTAAAGAATCTGTTTATAAGATATTTTTTGTGGTTACCGTGAGTTCATTATTGTCATTGGTGGCTCAGCAAGGATTTGCATTACCAAGACCTCATGCTTATATACCATTGTTGGAACTTTGCCAAAGTTACGGGTACGGTTTTCCAAGTTTACCGATTGCAGTTTGGTTTGGTGTAGGGATATCACTATTGCGAGCTTTTGATCATCTCGATTTCAACCGAATGTTTGTGGGTTTTATCGTGTTGATGGGGCTATTAATGTTGGCCAAATTCTATATTGGGGAAGCCTTCATCAGCGATATGGTGATAGGTGGATTGTTGGGCGCTCTGGTCGCGTGGCATATTGTTCGTTTAGATGAACAATCTTATACCGACGTCAGAACACTGCTGGGTTCGCGTGGGGTATGGTGGGGTTTAACGATCACGGTTGCACTGCTGGCTATGATCTGGCCCTTGCCTAGTTTCACCGCTTGGTTAGCCATTTTGCTGACGGCATCGGCTTTAGTTATGACAAAGAGCACTGAACCACTACACATCACTCTTCAACGAATGTGGCTGCTGATCATTTTGTTATTAGCACTCAATCAAGTGGTGTTATTTGGTGCCACGCTCGTTTCATACAGCAGTATTTTCTCTTTAATGGTTGAGACGCTCCGCTTGCCAATACTCATGCTCATCTTTGCATGGTTCATGCGAAAATGCCGTGCTTAACCTGGTTGTTTAGTCAACATCCCGATTAAAGACGCCTCGACTGAGGCGTCTTTAATGCCTATTCGTGAGACTCACCGAGTACAAATTTTTCTATAGCAACTGCTACACCATCGTTGTCATTACTGAGTGTAATATAGTCGGCTAGCTGCTTAGTTTGTTCCATCGCATTTGCCATTGCAATTCCAAGTCCTGCGTATTGCAGCATGTGATGATCATTTTCAGCATCTCCCATACAAATAATGTGTTTAGCCTCGATCCCCAAGTGCTCGGCAATCGCTTTGACACCGACGCCTTTATTACTCTGTGTGTTTAAGAATTCAAGAAAGAATGGTGCACTTTGTACAATGGTAAACTGTTGATAGAGTTCCGGAGGAAGTTGTTCAATGGCTTTTTGTAGCAAGCTCGGCTCTGCCACAATCATTGCTTTGATGATGGGATGATCATCTTCAAGCTGTTCAAAATCCATTTCCGTGATTGGCAGTCCGTTGATTCTTGCTTCAAGCTCGGTATATTCACTGATTTTAGGCGTGATCAGACCATGAACTTGGCTAAAGGCGTGCGTATTCACGTTAAGTTGGTTAGCAAGGTTAGCGACTAATTTTGCAGAGCGGCCATCGATAATTTTGTGATGAATAATTTCACCACTGCCAATGTTTTGAACCATTGAGCCGTTGTAGTAAAGGACAAAATCCTCATTTGAGTTTAAATGCAGTTCTTGCAACTTATCGCGCATGCCATCAATGGGACGTCCAGACGCCAGCACCACTTTTACGCCTTTTTCACGAGCTTTGGCTATAGCCTGTTTTGTTCTGGCTGTGATCTGTTTTTGGCTATTGAGAAGAGTACCGTCCATATCTAAAGCGATGAGTTTATACATGACTTACCTAAATTAAGTGAAGAAGAAAGCCAGCAGCTTATGCAAGTTGAGATGTGATCGCCACTGATTTAGTCAAATTTTTACGCACGTGATGGGTTTAGTTTGACCTAAGGCAAGGCATCTATTAAGGTCAGCGACCTGCATTTTTTGATATTGAGTTAGGCTGAGTTTACGTTGTACAAAATTAATGAAATGTTTGAGACCATTCAAGGTGAAGGCGTGCATACCGGCGTTCCTGCGGTTTTTATTCGTTTGCAAGAATGCCCAGTGGGATGCGCTTGGTGCGATACAAAGCAGACGTGGGATGCAACGCCGCAAGATGAACGCCCAATCAATGATGTGCTAGCCAAAACCCAAGATAGCCCAACTTGGTGCTCAGTCAGTGCAGAAGAGATGGTGTCGCTCTATAAAACACAGGGTTATCATGCTAAACATATTGTAATTACGGGCGGTGAACCGTGTATTTATGATCTGCGTCCACTTGCGCAAGCATTTGAGGCAATCGGATGTCACATTCAAATTGAAACCAGCGGCACATTCCCGGTTCAAACCTCAGCAAATACATGGGTGACAGTGTCACCAAAAATTGCAATGAAGGGCAAACTGCCTGTACTCGATTCAGCTCTGTTAAGAGCAAATGAGATCAAGCACCCCGTCGCAACGGCTAAAGATATTGAACAGCTAGATACGTTATTGCTGCGAGCGCAAGTTCCTGATTCAACAGTGATTGCTTTACAGCCTATAAGTCAGAAAGAGCGGGCAACCCAATTGTGCATTGAAACATGCATTGCGAGGAACTGGCGTTTATCGATTCAAACGCATAAATATTTAAGTATTGCCTGAGGAGAGGAAAATGAAAAAAGCCGTTGTGGTATTTAGTGGTGGCCAAGATTCAACAACCTGTTTGGTTCAGGCATTAAAAGAGTTTGATGAAGTGCACGCCATCACCTTTGATTATGGCCAACGCCATAAACTCGAGATTGAGGTTGCCAGCACCTTAGCGAAAAAGTTAGGTGTAGCTGCACATAAAGTCATGGATGTCAGCTTACTCAATGAGTTGGCGATCAGTTCACTCACTCGTGACGATATTCCAGTATCACACGAGTTACAAGAGAATGGGTTACCGAACTCGTTTGTGCCGGGGCGTAACATTCTGTTTTTGACCCTTGCGGGTATTTACGCGTATCAAATAGGCGCAGATGAGGTGATTACTGGTGTTTGTGAAACAGACTTTTCTGGCTATCCGGATTGCCGAAATGATTTTGTTAAAGCGATGAACAGTGCTTTGGTGCAAGGGATGGATCGCCCATTCAACATTCGTACTCCTTTAATGTGGCTAAACAAAGCAGAAACTTGGGCATTGGCGGATCAACATGATGCTCTCGAACTCATAAGACACGAAACACTGACTTGTTATAACGGTATTATTGGTGATGGTTGTGGCGATTGCCCATCATGTGAGCTACGTAAAGCGGGTTTAAACGATTATTTAGTAAACAAAGCGTTGGTGATGAATGCGCTTCACCAAAAGCAATCTGTAACTTTATGATGTATCTAATAATCAACGTATAGATCAAGTGAAATTTAAACGGGTGTTCTAGTGTTTGCGAATGGAATAGCGTGCAAATAGAACACCCATTATTTAGCTCAAGGTACTAAATAGTTCAAGGTACTAAAGGTACATTTTGGCCAAATCTGCAGGTTCTACTTCTTTACCTTCTAAGCTTGCATTCCAGTTGGTGCCAATTAATACACCATCTTCATCAAGGGTAATCAACCAATCTTCTACGAAAATATCGAGAGGGATTTCTAACACTTCGAAGTCAGACCACTCTTCAACGTTGTGAGTTTGTGCATCTTCTTTGGTTGACCAAAAGGGCATAACTTCACTACTTTCAAATTCTGTCGAGTCGCATGCCAGCCAACCATCTTCATTTTTTAAGCCCCATACTAGTTGGGTCTCTTTTGTTTGTTCAATAAACAATTCTAAGTTTGCTTGAAGGTCAGCAGTTAATTTGCTCATTATCTTTATCTCATAAGGTGATGACGCGCAAGGATAGCATTTTGTGCTAGTAAACTCATTACAATTTTAGACAGAAAAAAGGGGCGAAAACGCCCCAATCCTCGATAAATATCGATTTCAACGTTCGCGTTTGGTGAAAATGGTCCACTCTTCTTTCACCGAACCTTTGTGGCCGACGACAGTGGCGACAACTTTTCTATTCATCGCATGGCTAATATCATCATCACCATTTTCTGTCAGTTCAGTATCACCAAAACCAACAATACGGACACGAGTATGGCTAATGCCGTAACTAACAAGCGCCTTCTCGACGTTATAAGCTCGGTTTTTCGATAACTCTAAGTTATAACCTGGATTCCCAACCTTACTGGCATAACCTTGTAATTCAATCGAAGCTGAAGGGTATTGCTTGAGAAAATTGGCCATTGACCGTATTTGACTTAGAAACACAGGGTTGACTATTGCTGAATCATTCGCAAACAGAATTCTAAGCTGGAGTTGCTCTTCGGTTTTAATGAAAGTGCCACAACCATCATTATCGATCTCTGACTTCAATGGTGTTTCGGGGCACAAATCTCTGGCATTAATCACGCCGTCAAAATCATCGTCACGTAAATCGTCTATTTGATCAGCGAGTGGCATATCAATATATGGATAACCATCTCTAGCAGATGAAGCCGTCGAGGTGATAAAGAGTAAGATCGCTATCATTGGCCATAAGTATTTCAACATGTTAGTACTCCACCGCATCATGCCACTCTTTGGGTGTATCCACTCTCAACGAACTCAACAATGACCCAGTTGCATTCATAACACGGTATTTTGCATACTGTTCATCGTATTTGGCATCGAGATAACCTTTTCTTGCTTCGAAAAGTTCATTTTCAGTATTCAACACATCCAATAGTGTTCGCTTGCCGAGCTTATATTGTTTTTCATAAGCAATAACCGTATCTGAAGCAGAATCAACATGATCGGCTAAAAATTCTTTTTGTTGTAATGTCAAATCGAGAGCGCTCCAAGATAAACGCAACCCCTCTTCAACACTACGATAAGTCCGATCTCTTAAATCTTTCGCTTTGTTCATTTGGTAGGCAGCACTGTCGGTGCGCGCAGAATCTGAACCACCATTGTAAAGGTTGTAACGCATCCTAATCATGGCCGAGAATTCATCGCTGCTACCTTCTATCCCACCGGCATCATCACGCCATGTTTGTGCAGCTTCGAAAGATAATGTTGGGTAATTTGTTCCCTGAGTTTGTTTATATTGAAACTTTGCAGAATCAACATCGGCTTGCGCTACTTTGATGACCGGGTGATCTTGGTAGGCCTTTTCTAAAGCGTCATCAACGGTAAAAGGCAAAGCAGAATGGTCTGCTCTAGGGAAAATTAAATCTTGAGGAGGTTGACCTACCAACCGTTTAAACTGGGTATGTATATCAAACAGATTATTCTGTGCAGCTAAAAGATTGCCATGGGCTTTAGCTAAACGAGCTTCAACCTGAGAAAGATCAGCGGTTGAACCAATGCCTGATTCCACACGCTTTTGTATATCACGATATATTTTCTTATGTACTGAGAGGTTGCTTTCAGAAAGTGTCAGTATTTCAAACGCTTTCGTTGCATCGAGATACACCTTAGTGACCTCTAATGCGATATCTTGAGCGTCAGCTAAGAGTTGGAAACGAACCGATTCGGCATCAGCCGAAGTACGATCAATATCGTTTAAAGTCGAAGAACCATCCCAAATCAGTTGGGTTAAGGTAATGGTGGCTTCTTTACGAGTAAGTTCATTTTCAGTACCAGAGGCTAAATCTACCGCTTCGTAGCCAATACCAGCATCGAGATCGATCCTTGGAAGGTAAGCACCAGAAGAGGCTTCGCTATTATAGCGCTTACTCACATATTCGTTATATGCACTTTTAATATTTGGATTGGTTGCAAGCGTTATTGACACCGCTTGCTCAAGAGTCTGGCTATATACAGAGATCGGGAAGCTGAGTGCGATGGCGTAGCTCAACGTTTTCATGTTCATCCAATTCACTTGGGCACTCCTCTAGGAACTTCTACTTCTTTTAAGCCGCAATAGTACGGCATTAGCTGTTGCATTATCGAGACGCTTGATGGAAAAACGTAACAAAATAACATTAAATTCTCATCAGTAAACAGTAACATATTCATTACATTCGTGATTTTAGCAAAGAATCATACACCAAATCATCAATTAACATTTATTAAACATTGTTGATTGTTTTTATAATAAAGTACATCTTTAGTGTGATATTGATTCAAACTATAAATGTGTGACTTAAGTCTCCACCTACGTCACATAAGAAGGTGTAAAAATGGTTTTTCCTTTGTATTACAGGTGTTAAATGCTAATTTATTACCATTAGAAATGACAAATTACGTAGCAAAGATGTAGGAATGTAAACAGTCGCATCGTTGTGAATTCGGAAGTTATTAGAGGCATTATATGGAACTTGGTTCTTTTTCTTTAGGTACAACATTAACTTTCGGTCAGATGATCGTTGTGGATGCAAATGGCAATGTACGGGTGCTTCAGCCAGGAGAAAAAACCTTGCCTGGTGAAATAATCATCAGTGCCAGTAACGCTACCCAAGACGATGTAGGCAATAATAATGATGTACAAATATCAAGAGTTAACGCCGATGGTCGCAACGTAGACATAACCAATGACATCAATGAAATTTTCGCAGCATTAGAGCAAGGCCAAGACCCAACACAGCTAGGCGAAGATCTTGCAACTGCAGCGGGTGAATCGAACGGTTCAAGCCCGACGGGTTCAGTCAGCATCGCTCGCGACGCTTCGGAAACCATAGCCGCAACAGAATTCTCCACGTCAGCACTCACCGCGCTAGGCCTCTCTGAAACACAAAGTTTAACGCTATTAGAAAGCTATTCTCAAAGTGCTTTAGGGTTAATTGTGACGGGCACGAACGATGCGGCGACGATCGCAGGCGACACAGCGGTCGTGGCGGATGAAACCGATGCGGCGTTGACCTTGAGCGGCACCTTGACCTCAGAAGATGTGGACAACACCGACAACCGC